>Ga0265298_10001212_pt1 | contig 38127 bp, 31 predicted proteins | sample AusTroGonzalo_MG_3_FD_193486 | JGI IMG/M metagenome (GOLD analysis project Ga0265298, IMG submission 193486) | Bovine rumen microbial communities from tropical cattle in Woodstock, Queensland, Australia - Gonzalo_01 | ecosystem: Host-associated > Mammals > Digestive system > Stomach > Rumen ...
CGCCGGCATATCCGGGAATTTAAAGAAGCCGGATACACTTTTCTTGATGTAAGCAACCTGCGAAAGACTGCCGCCGGCTCATCGCTTCCCGAAAAATCCCTGCTGATCACATTTGATGACGGTTACGCAGACAATTATAACTACGCGTACCCGATTTTGCGGGAGGAACAGGTACCGGCTACGTTCTTCGTAGTGAGCAGTACCGTCGGCAATAACAATCGCATGACGGCTGACCAGCTGCGGGAAATGCAGGCAAACGGGATGCAGATCGGGTCCCACACAGTCAATCATGAGCCTTTAGTAACTATGAATACGAAAGAAATTGACTTTGAGCTGCGTGCTTCCCAGGAAGCGCTGGAAAAAATATTGGGAAAACCGGTCTATGCCCTAGCCTATCCGACAGGAAAGGTGAACGAAGACGTACTGGACAGTACAAAAAAATATTATGAGATAGCCTTTCTTGCTGCGATTTTGCCAGATCAAAAACAGACGATGTACACGCTGCAGCGTTACGGTGTGTTCAAATGGAATGAACATATCGAATCCATTTTCCGGAACAGGTAGCACGTATGGTTTTAATAAACAAAAACCTCTCCGCCTTGCTGACGGAGAGGTTTTGTTATTATAGTTTACACGGATTACAAAATGCTTCTTACCAGAGTCCGATGACCTTCCACCACATGGAGCCGATGCCCAGGAAGCAGATCAGGAACAGGATAGAGCAGATGAAACCAACTTTCCACCATTCCGGCTGGGTGATGTAACCGGAGCCGAAGTAAATGGGGGAAGGACCGGTTGCGTAATGGGTCAAGCAGCCCATGATACCGGTTTCAACGCCCAGCGCGATAGCGGAGAGCATCGGCGGAGCGCCTGCGGCCACAGCCACAGCCAGGAATGCGGCGTATACCGCGCTGACGTGAGCGGACAGGGACGCAAATGCGTAATGCACGTACATGTTGATGAGGCACAGGATGATCAGGGTGGTCATGGGGTCAATGCCCTTCAGGCTGCCTGCGATGCCGCTGGCCAGCCACTTAATGAAGCCCAGCTTCGCCAGGCCGGTGGCCAGACTCATCAGACCGCCCATCCATACCAGCGTATCCCAAGCGCCTTTTTCGGTGATGATATCATTCCATTCCAGCGCGCTGCGCACCAGCATGAAGCCGATGCAGACCAGGGCGATCATGGTCGCGTTCAGACCGGTGAAGGAAGTGGTAGCCCACATGGCAAGTGCTGCCAGGAAAGCAATCAACACGGTGGTTTCCGCGCTGCTCATGGGACCCATCTTCTGCAGTTCGTCTTTTGCCAGCTGCGGAGCTTCCGGAGTCTGGGTCAGTTCGGGAGTCGCTAATTTATAAACCAGATACGGAGTGATGATCAATGCGATAATGCCGGGGAGAATCGTGGCCAGCGCGTAAGTGCCCCAGGTGATATCCAGCCCGGTCACGTCTTTTGCCAGCTTAGCTACCAGCAGGTTCGGTGCCACGGAGGTCAGGAACAGGGATGAAGTGATACAGTCGCATTCGAAGGTTGAGAGCATCAGGTAGTTACCGATTCTCTTGCGGGTGCCGTCATCCGGTTCCGACTGGAACGCGGTGCAGAGGGAACGTACGATAGGATACAGGATGCCGCCGCCGCGGGCCGTATTGGACGGGGTGGCCGGCGAAATAATAAAGTCGGTGATAGCCAGAGAGTAGCCAAGTTTCAAAGAACTTGTGGCAATTTTTGCCATGATAACATAAGCAATTCGACGGCCCAGGCCTGTTTTGATAAAGCCTTTGGCAAACATGTAGGCGCCAACGATTAGCCAGATGGTGGCATTACCAAAGCCGGAAAGCGCTTCGGCAGGTTTCAGTACTTTCAGAAAACCGGAGAGACCAACTGCAATCAGCGCTACGCCGCCGATCGGAATCGGATGCAGAATGAAGCCTATGATAGTCGCCACAAAGATAGCGAACATATGCCAGGCTTGCGGTTTCAGTCCTGCCGGAACCGGCATGAACCAGAGTACGATACCGACAAGGACGGTAAACATACCCTTTTGGAAATTTGACTTCAACATGATAACTATCCCCCTTTAATTCCAAAATACCTGAAAGGAAATGTTTGGAGCGCTTACGCAAAATTTGCGCTTCTTAATCCTTTGCTTTTATTATAACTGCAAATTCAATATTAGAAAAGACTATTTTTCACAAATTGTTCATATTTTATTTTTTGCAATCAATTTTTGTATAGTTTTTACGAATTTTGGTTCATCTGCTATCCTAAAAGAATGTAGTAAAACTGTAAGGCCGCCACTGAATCATGGCGGCCTCCGATTGTCCTGCTGTATTCTTTTTTATTTCCCAATCGCCGCCAGCTGCGATTTGGTATGGGCTTTCAGTTTTTCCACGCTGGCCATGTTGCGGATAATATCTTTTACAATGACATCCAGCTGGGAATTCTCTCTGTAATCCGTAGGCTCAATGAAATTCACCCGCTGGTCTTTGATCAGATCTTTTACCTTGTTGCGTTTGCCTGCCTGGTACACCGCGATGGAATAACCGCCGTTCACCTTTACCAATTTCATACAGGGCACGTCCGTCAGTCCGTCGCCGATGTAGATCATGTTGCGGAAAGGAACGGGCCGGTCTTCCTCCGGTTTGAACCGGTTCAGGTCATCATCGTTGGAAAGATCCAGCACGCCTTTGTTGATGCGGAATAAAAACTGCGTCTTGGTCGTGTAGTTCACCACATTTTTCGGCCAGCAGGCCACGTCATTTTCATCGTACAGGAACTCGCCGGCAAACACGTCATCGAATTCTTTAAAAATGGAAGAACCTTCTATTATTTCCCGCAGGCCGGAGGAAATGATATAGTGCTTGACAGTGACGCCCAGGTCCTTGCCGAACTGGTTAATGCGGCCGAACCACTCCTGCACACCGGGGTACAGTTGCAGATCTTTGCCCAGCGCCACAAAATCACTGCGGCGGATCGGTTTCCTGCAAATATGGGCTTCATCCAGCATCAGATACATGTAGGCCAGGATGCGGTCCATCTTTTTTTCTTCTGCCAGGTCGGATGCTTTTTGCCAAAACGCATCCGGTGACATGCCCAGGTTGGGAATGAAAGTGTAAGCCTGCATGTCCGTGGTACACAGCGTTTTATCAAAATCATACATCAGTGCTATAATCGGTTTTTTCGCAGCCATGTTCAGCCTCCGTAAAGCATACATAAACCTATAATGTTAATGAATGGTCGTCTCGCGCATTCGTTACTTAATCACTGTTGTCCGCCTGCTCTTCCTGCAGCTCGGCAAATTTGGCGGCCATCGTGGGATTGCCTCTCACCAGTTTTTTGATAGTGATGTCCTGCAGTTTATTATCGGCAAGCTGCATATGGTCGATGGTAAGCTGCAGTTCTTTTTTGGTTTTCTCCAGATTTTTTATCGTTTTATCAATATCGCTGATAGCATCTTCAAAATTTTTTCTGGCCAGCCGGCAGTCGCGGTCAAATTTATCCTTGAATCCGTTCAGTTTCGTTTCAAAATTCGTGATATCGAGATTCTGGTTCCGGACTTCCATCAGTTCTTTCTGGTAGCCCAGGGAATTTTTCGCCGCGTTCCGCAGCAGCGTGATGATGGGAATGAAAAACTGCGGCCGCACCACATACATCTTTTCATATTTATATGATACGTCCACGATACCGTTATTGTAGTAATCGTTGTCCGGTTCCAGCAGCGTTACCAGAACCGCGTACTCGCAGTTTTTCTCTCTGCGGTCTTTGTCCAGTTCCTTGAAGAAATCTTCATTTTTGTGTTTGGTGGCCGTGGTGTCCATTTCGTTTTTCATTTCAAACATGATGGAAATAAACTCCACGCCGTCGGCCGCCTCACGGAAAATGAAATCGCCTTTGCTGCCCGTGTCGCTGATCTTGTTGTCCTTTTCAAAGGTCGCGTTCTGGAAACCGATGGGACGCATCTTGTCAAATTCATTTTTGCAGAACACTTCCAGGCTTTCCCCGATCATTTTCGTGGACTGTTTTGCCTTGAAATCTTTATAGCGTTCAATTTCTTCATCCTTGAATTTCAGCTGCTGCTCATAGCTGGCCTTCAGGTTGTTCTGTTCCAGCTCTGCCGCATTTTTCTGGCTCTCCATCTGGCCTTTCAGTTTTTCAATTTCAATGGTCTTCCGGTTCAGCTCTTTTTCTTTTTCCGCAACAGCGTCTTTCACTGCCAGCTCCTGTGCAGTTTCTTTCGCGCTGATTTGCGCTTTCAGGCCGGCAATTTCTGTTTCTTTCTCCGCAATTTTCCGCTGCGCCCTGGTAACGATCGCTGCCTCGGCAAGCTTGACCGCATCCTGGGTTCTCTGCTCAAACGCCTGCTCCCGTTCATGAAGCGCCGCCGCAAACTCCTGGTCCCGGAGCTGCGTTTTGATGGATTTATATTCTTCTTCACTGATATTAAATGTCGTGTGACATTTCGGACAGGTGATCTCTGCCATTTTTTCTCTCCCCGTTACTTCACTTTCCACGTTCTTGCCAGGCAGGCAAATTCTTCCAAACTTAATGTTTCCGCGCGGCGTTTTCCGTCAATCCCCGCACGGTCCAGCCATGACTTCACCTGTTCGCCGGTAAGACCGCCCATATTTTTTAAACTGTTGGTCAGCATTTTGCGGCGCACGGAAAAGGCGGCCGCCACTACCTTGAAGAAGACGTTTTCATCAGGCACGTCCACCGGGGGCATGCTCCTTTTTTTGCACACCAGCACGGCGCTGTCCACTTTCGGCGCCGGCAAAAAGGAACCGGCCTTTACGATGAACGCGATCTTCGGTTCCGTATAATACTGCATGGCCACGGAAATGGCCCCGTACTCCCGGCCGCCGGGAGAAGCCGTCATCCGTTCCGCCACTTCCTTCTGCACCATCACCACCAGCCGTTCAATCGGCAGTTTCTGCTCCAGCAGGTTCATGATGATGGGAGTGGTAATGTAATACGGAAGATTTGCGCAGACTTTAAAAGGTTCCGCCTGCACTGTTTCCAAAATATTGATTTTTAAAATATCCCCCTGTACGACGCGTACATTTTCATAAGCGCCTACCGTCTCCTGCAGCACGGGGATCAGCCGTTTGTCCAGTTCCACGGAAACCACCGAGGCACCGGTCATGGCCAGGGCCTGGGTCAGGGTGCCGATGCCGGGGCCGATTTCCAGCACCGTGTCTTCCGGTGTCAGCTCCGCTGCTTTGGCGATCCGGTTGACAACAGACTCCTCTACCAGGAAATTCTGTCCCAGGTTTTTATCTGCTTTTAAATGAAATGCCTGCAGGATGTGCGTCGTCACTTCCCGCCGGGCAATTATAGGCTGAACAGGTTCCATGTGTTCCTCTTTCATAGTTGTAAGCTGGGAATAAAAGAAATACAAGAGCAAAATCGTACACGACTTTTTACTCTTGTCTCTCTTTTGCTGCTTCTTCCGCTTTTCTTAAAGCGCACTCAAATTCTTCTTTTGTAATGCCATACGTATTTAACCGGCGTAAAAAGGTCTTGGCTGTCCCGTACCCGATGCCCAGTTCCGCTCCCAGCAAGTCACGTTTCCGGCTTGCGTTGGCGCTGCCGGACAATCCGTTGTCACGCAGATCCGCCGCGCTGAATACCGCCTCCGGATGATACTCATGATGATGCACCTTGCTCAAAGCCAGTAAGATTGCTTCCGGTTTTGCCTGCTCGATGCCCACATCGTCGGGAACCCGTGCGTCTTTTTTGGGTACAAACGCCTGCCCCGCATCGGGAAACCGTTCCGTCAGATACTTGCGGATCCGTTCCCCGGAACCGTCCGGGTCGGTGAGAATGATGATCCCTCGTTTCCTGTACGCTGCTTCAATCTGTTTTAAGGTCTGCGGACGCAGGGCAAAGCCGCCGGTTTCGATCGTGTCGCACTCCAGCGCACGCTTCACTGCCACCGTGTCCATTTTTCCTTCTACTATAATTACTTCCTTTAACAATATCGGTTACCTTACTCCAAAATATAAATTTCCACGCCCCGGCGGCCCCACTGGTAGCATTCGTGTAACGAATCCATGAACAGGTCAATGCGGGTACCCACGATGGCGCCACCGGTATCGCCGGCGATGGCCATGCCGTATCCGGGAATATACAGCTTGGTGTAATAGGGAATCACCCGGGGATCCACGGCCACAATGCCCCGTTTCGGCCACAGTCCTATTGATGTATGGCCTGTGGCGCCGCCACCCCAGGTATAGGCAGTGGCTTCACCGTATATCTTTTTCTTGTACTTTACATAGCCGTCCGGCGTCAGGATCGATTGCGCCACACCCTGCCGCACGATTTCGTTCACAGGCTCGGCGATACGCCGGCGGTCCAGTTCAATCTTTTGCTCACGGCCGGGCCGCGTTATATTCTCATACGTAACGAGATCTTTGCCTTTTACGCCTTCTTTTTCCACTTTTTTAGCGCCAAAGGCCATTTCCGCATCGTTAATGACCTGCGTGCCAAACGGTACTTCCACCTCTTCCCTGGAAAGGAACGATTTCCGCGCCAGCACGTGGATGATCATTCCGTCGGTTATTTTTGTCTCCAACGGAGGATACACCGTGCGGCCATCCAGGTTAATGTTCATATCCTGCAGCACTTCTCCCACGGTTCCGTGATGTGTCGTAAACTCTTTGGCCACTCCAAAACGCTGCAGGCTGACGGGTTTATGTTTTAATTCCGGTTTGGTTTCTAAATTTTTGGCATCAGCAGCTTTCGGAACTTCTGTTTTCTCTTTTGCGGTTACCTGAGGCTGAATTATTTCCGACGGTTTTACTTCCTTACCTTCGTTCGCCACAGGTGTTGTTACGGATTTTTCCGGCTCAACAACTTTCACATCCGCAATCACCTTGTTACCGGTCACAACTTCCACATTTTTCGTCCGCGGACCGGATTTTCCGGCTGCGTCGTCTTCCAATTGTTTCTTCGCCGCTTCAACCTGGCTGGGATCCAGGAACACCTGCTCCTCCGGCATTACATACTTCGCCTGTGCGGTTTCCACCGTCTGCTGCTCTGCATAACCCATAACCGGCAGCACAAAAACGCCTACAGACAAACAAATCGCCGCAAGACCCCGCCCTGCGTTATGAAACATCTTATTTTCTGTACTTCTCTTCATAATATATATTCCTCCGACAGTGTTCTTATTTTATCATAAAAAAAAAGTACACGCAAACCCGCGCCACTGACGGCATGTCCATTCCGGCCGACCATCATACAACATGTTGGGAAGGAATTGTAACGCAACCACAAATTTAAAAATTTCTACAAAAAATTTACAATTTAAAAGGGCCGCAGCAGTCTGCCGCAGCCCAAAGTTTTATCAAACTATACGCAAATTATAAAAAAGTTCCCGCAGCAAAACCGCGGGAACTTTTTGTGATTTTAAATTATCAGAAGGAAATCTTGTCAACAAAAGTAGGTTTGCCTTCTTTGATCTCGATGATCAGAGCCGGAACAATCGGGTTGTGCTTGTCATCATAGGTCAGCTTGCCGCCGGCAACCGGCAGGTCTTTCGTCTTGGCCATGGCTTCGGCGATCTTGGTGCCGTCTTCACTGTTGGCGCGTTTGTAAGCGTCAGCCAGGATAACAACGGTGTTGTAACCCATCATGGAGAAGAAGTCCGGATCTTTCTTATATTTTTCTTTGAAGGCTTTGATGAACTTCTGGGTGGAAGGATCGGTATCATCCGCACTGTACGCGCTGGAATAGAACGTCTTGTTCAGCGCTTTGGCGCCGGCGATCTCGATCAGCTTCGGGCTGTCCCAGCCGTCGCCGCCCATCATGGGAACTTCCAGGCCGATTTCACGGGCCTGTTTTACGATCTTGCCGACTTCTTCATAGTAACCGGGAATGTAAATCGCTTCCGGATTCTGTGCTTTCAGTTTGGTCAGACCGGCTTTGAAGTCCATGTCTTTTGCCAGGTAAGCTTCTTCCGCAACGATCTTGCCGCCGGCTGCTTCAAAGTTCTTCTTGAAAGCTTCTGCCAGGCCTTTGGAATAATCGGAAGAGTTGTCGCGGTAGATCGCAACGCTCTTAACTTTCAGTTTCTGGTTAGCAAACGCTGCCATTACTTTGCCCTGGAACGGGTCGATGAAGCAGGCACGGAATACAAACTGACGGGTCTTGCCGTCTTTGCCGACCGTGATGCTTTCCGCCGTAGCGGTCGGAGCTACTACAGGCAGTTTGCTGGCGGTAACGATCGGTTCCGCAGCCATGGTGCAACCGCTGGTAGCCGGGCCCACGATACCGATCAGCTTGTTCTGGGAAATCAGTTTGGTAGCCGCGTTACCGGATTCAGAAGGTTCCGATTTGTTGTCGGCCTGTACGATTTTCAGCATTTTGCCGTTGATGCCGCCGGCCTTGTTGATCTCGTCAACAGCCATCTGGCCGCCGGCTAAGGCTGCCGTACCGTAGCTTGCTACGTTGCCGGTCAACTCATAGTTGGCGCCGATCAAAGCTTCCGCGCTTTTTTTCTCAGCCGGCTTTTTGTCGCCGCCACCGCCACAGCCTGCTGTCATTGCTGCCAACAGAACCCCGGCTACTAATACACTAGACCATTTTTTTAATTTCATAAAAGTCCCCCCTCGTCCTTAATTAGTTACAAGTGAATTAATATTTATGTCCGTATGCACATTTGCAAAAGACATTTCACTAAATATGTAACCATTTGCTTGAAATTATATTAATAACAAAAAATAGTGTCAATGTTTTTCTGTGTTCTGTGTATACAATTGTTGGTAATTAAGAAAAAAGTAACATTTTTATCAATTTTAAAGAAAAAAGAGGCTGCCGTACAGGCAGCCTCCGTATTGTTTGGCAGCTAATTTTCTTACCGCGCACAGCTTCTGCGTTCCCTTTATACTGGCAAGGGTCAGCGGTCAGCGGGGATTACCCGCTGACCGGTTACCGTATTTACTGGTGACGAACTGGTACAGCTTATCGTTCCGGATGTTGTACCGCCGGGTCACCATGGGCCGCTGCCCCCGGCGGAAGATGTACATCTGCCCTACCGGCATGTAGAGCACATCTTCCAGGGGTACGTTCATCCGCTCACTGGCGGAACGGCTGGAGCGCAGGTCCATGGACCCCATATAGAGGTACGTGTCGCAGTTATTGATGATGGTGACGGCATCATCGTAACCGTACATGCTGACCAGCTGGCTTTCGGACTGGAGCAGCAGCGTCACGGAGATCCGCTTCTCCCGGAAGATACTGATGTATTCCGGGAAGTTCAGGATCCGGCTGCCGGTGGCGAAGTCGTCGCAGAGGACGTGGACCGGTATCGGGAGTTTTCCGTCAGGCATGCTTTCCGCGAATTCGAACAGCGTTTTGAAAGCCTGGGCGTAGAACATGTTGATGAAGCAGTGCAGCGCCGGGTTTACCGCCGAGCTGGAGACGAACAGTATCGTGCGTCTGGTGGCGAGCTCCCGGAAGTCCACCTGCCGCTGTATGGCGATCATCTTCCGCAGCTCCGGCGTGAAGATGGTGTCCAGCGCCGTGTTCAGCGTGCTGTAGATGCAGGTCGCGGTTTTGGTGGGCAGCTGGGAGAAGGTTCTCCAGCAGGACACGGCGAAGCAGTTGGGTTCGCGTTTTTCCAGCGCCTCGAATTTCGGGTGCAGCGTAGAATAGATTTTTTCATTCCTTTCCCAGACTACGAGGCTGTCGTTCAGCTTCAGTACATCGGCGAAGGTGGGGTTTCTGTTTACCTTCAGGGTATAGGCGATTTCCGCTGCCAGGAGTGATGTGGCTGCCTTGTCCCAGTACGGATCGTTGTTCGCCCTTTGCTTTTTGGGGTCCGCCATGACGATGGATTCCGCCAGGAACGTAATGTCTTTGTGGCCGGTGACGTACTGCAGCGGATCGTAAGCGATGTCGCTTTCGCCCGGGTTGATGAAGTTCAGGTCCCGGACAACATAACCTTTGTCCCGGAAGAACTGCTTGTACTGATTTACGATCCGCCGCTTCGTGACGGTGACGATGAGGCTGGAAGTGAGCGTCTCCAGAAGGCGTGGCTCCGCGATGCTCATGGTCTTGCCGCAGCCGGAGCCGCCCACCACCAGCACATTGTTGTTGATGCCGGTTTCTTCGCAGTCGGTACTGTAGATGGCGTCTTCGCCAAGGATAACTTTTTCTGCTTTCATATGAATCCTCCGTTTCTGAAATGTAATGATTGATGTTAGATTCGCTGTAAGCGGGTACGTTTTGCCATCTGGTTTCGCTGCGCCGGACGAAGGAGTTGCCGCCTTCATCTGCGGGCAGGGTCATGGTTCCATGACCCTGTCGAAGCCGATGATTTCGTCACACAGACCAAAGGCGATGCTCTCCTCCGGGCTGAAGTAGTGGTCGAAGCCGGTGGCTTTTTCCACTTCGTCTTCGCTTTTGCCGGTGTGCCTGGCCAGGATCCGGTTCATCTTCTGTTTCGTTTCCTGCAGGCTGTCGGAGATGGACTTGAGGGAAGAGCTGCTGCCGCCGATGCGTTCCCCCAGCAGCGGCTCGTGGAGCATCAGCTCGCTGTGGGGCAGCATGTAGCGGCTTCCCTTGGCGCCGCTGGCAAAGAGCAGCGCAGCCATGCTGTAGGCCTTGCCCATGCAGAACAGGCGGATGGGCGCCTTACTGCTCTGGATCACGTCGTACATGAGCATGCCGCTGTTGATCTCTCCGCCGGGGGAGTTGATGAGGATGTCGATGGGCGTCCTCCCGTCCTCCTGGTTCAGGTGAAGCACCTGCTTCACGAACTCACAGGCGGTTCCGGCGGTGATCTCGCCTTCGATGAAGACTTTGCGGCTGGCCAGCAGCCTGGTTTCCAACGGCATCAGGGTAATCCCGTTACTGCTTTTGATTTGGATGTTCATGGTGTTTACCTCCGCAAATTCACCCGATATTCAGTTTTCAATGTTCCGTGTCTGAGGGCGCAAAAAACTTCGGATCAGAAAATCCGAAGTTTTTTAACGCATCCCTCTTCTTGCAAACACTAACAGTGTCTTGCGAAATCAACTATATGAATTTTACAATAAAACAAAACATTTGTCAAGAACTTATTTTAAATTTTTGATTTTTTATTTGTTTTTATAATTAACGCTACTTCAAAAACGTGGCTGCGTCATGGAGATTCTTACGGGCTCTCGCTTTCGGCGCCTCATCGGCGTACCCGAAGCAGAGGGCGGCCACCAGCATACCGTGTCCCGGATTTTTCTTTTCCAGCCATTCGGAAATTTCCGGATAGGCAAAGAAAATATCGCAGACCCACAGGCTGCCTAAACCCAATTCCTGAGCTGCCAGCAGCATATTTTCCACCGCCGCCGCTACGGACTGTACATTACAGATCTCCGCCACCCGCTCGTCAACCGACAGATTGGAAGAAAAGTCCGTCCCGTCTCCCCGTTCATTGGAAACCAGTACCACTACCGGAGCTTCCCGCATCACATTCACGCTGGTAAAGGCGCCGTTGATGTAACGCATGCTCTCCGGCAGGAACGGTTTGTGGGCCTTGACTTCCAGGTTCAGGCCACGCTCCATCACCCGGGCCAGCTCCTCCTTGACCGTCCCCCGCACTACCGTAAAATGCCAGGGCTGCCGGTTCTTGGAAGAAGGCGCCGCAATGCCTGCTTCCAGGATCGTATGCAGGTCCATTTCCGAAATCGCGTCCGGTTTAAATTTCCGGATGCTGCGCCTGTTTTTAATTGCATTTAATGCCGATACTGCCGAAACCTTCCTCTCTTTTTCGCCATCCTCCATGGTCTCTTCCCTCTTTTACCAGAATTTTTCCTGCAATCATGACTGTTGCGTGAAAAGACTGAACAAAAAGCCGCGAATTATTTTCACGCATTTAATTTGCTGAACAACGTGCGGGCATTCTTCGTCGTCTGCTCCGCAATATGTTCAAAGGACGTGCCCCGGACCAGGGCCGCGTTTTTAGCAACATACTCTGTCAGGCCGGGATCGTTGCGCCGTCCCCGGAAAGGTTCCGGAGCCAGATACGGACAATCCGTCTCCAGGACAAACAAATCTTCCGGGCAGGCCGCCAGAACTTCCCGCGCCTTCTTATTATTTTTATAGGTAGAAGTTCCGCCAAAACCTAAATAGTAACCGCGCTTCCACAGCTCTTTTGCCATTTCCAGGGAACCGGAATAGCAGTGGAATACCACTTTCAATTCTTTGGGAGCTTCGTTTTGGAAAAATGCCAGGCAGTCGCCATGGGCTTCCCGGTTATGGATCACTACCGGCAGGTCCAGCTGATACGCCAGGTCGCACTGCTGTTTCAGACGCAGCAGCTGCACTTCCTTCGGCTCATTTTCCTTCCAATAATAATCCAGACCGATCTCCCCGATGGCCACCACTTTTTTGTGTTCCCGCGCCAGCGCCTCCAGCTCCGCGATATAACTTTCGTCTTTAATACCGGCCAGATCTTCCGGATGCCAGCCTACCGCAGCATACACAAAATCATACTGCTCCGCCATGTTGACAGACGCAACGGAAGACTCATACGTAGTGCCCTGGGTGATGACCGCTTCCATATCATTAGCGAGCCGTGACATTACATCAGCACGGTCTGCGTCGAAACGATTGTCATCTAAGTGTGCATGTGTATCAATTATACCAAGTCTGGACATAGAAAACCTTTCAATAGTTATAAAAGATTGTAGCGTGGCAAGATTGAGCAAAACATTGTGAGCGTTTGCGTAATTTCATGAGACGAAATGCGCCGTCGTGGCAAGACTGTTTGAGGGCGAAGCCCGAGTTTCGCAGCCACAGACGCATGAGCCCATGAAATAGCAAACGTAAACAGTTTTGGGAAATCTTGCCACGCACAACTTTTTATTATTCTAATCTTTTATTTCACCTTACTGCCGCTCTTGATGTTCGGCGCGTCCGCCAGCACCAGATTCCCTTCCCCATCGGAAGCTGCCAGCAGCATGCCATACGACATAATGCCACGAAGCTTGGTAGGTTTCAGGTTCTTGATGACGATGACATTGCGGCCTACCAGTTCTTCCGGCGTGTAATACTGGGCGATACCGGACACGATGGTGCGCTCCTCTTCCCCTAACTGAACCTGGATCTTCATCAGCTTGTCCGTTTTGGGCACACGTTCCGCAGAAAGAATCTTTGCTACCCGCAAATCGATCTTCGCGAAATCGTCAATGGTAACTTCACCATCTGCCGCCGGAGCAGATTTGGCTGCATCACCGCCCCGGGCAGCTTCCAGCGCCGCGTTCTTCACTTCGGTCGCGGTGCGCACCGCATCATCTGCCGCTGCCATGGCTTTGGCTTTTGCGGAAGCCACTGCCGCTAACACCGCGCCGCCTACCGCTTTAGCCGCGTCCCCTGCTGCCGCTACCGCGTCACTGGCCGCATCCGCTGCCGAGGTCGCTTTTTTCGCCGCCGCTTCCTTGGCCGCCAGGGCTTTGGCTTTTGCTTCTTCCGCTTTGGCCTGGGCTTCCGCTATAGTGTCAATCTTTTTGTTATCATTCTTTTTCTCTTTTTTAGTATTGGCTGCCTTGGCCGGTTCCGGATGGTACTCTTCATGCTTGCCGGTTTCCGGATTGTACACCTTGCCCGCGTACTTTTTGGTGGCGCCGATAAGGGTACGCCCGTCCGGCAGTACATCGATACGCGGATACAGGGGCTCGCCTTTCACCACTTTGGTGCCGTCGGCAATGCCGCCCCATTTCAGATCTTCCAGCAGGTTCTGCTCTTTGCATTCCAGGCCCAGCTGTCTTAAAATCTCCGGCGTGGTCCCCGGAATAAACGGCTCGATCATGACCGCTACAAAGCGCAGCACTTCCGCCAGGTTGTACAGCACCAGATGCAGGCGGTCGTCGTCTGCCGGATCCTTGGCCAGCTTCCAGGGCGCCGTGTCATCAATATATTTGTTGGCGCTGGCGATAAGACCCCACACTGCTTTGATGGCGTCGTTGATCTCCAGCTTATCCATGTGTTCCTGATAGGAAACCAGCGTGCTTTCCGCCAGCTGAATCAGCGCAGTATCCACATCCTGCACCGTTGCCGGGCAGTTTTTCAGCTCGCCGTTATGATATTTTTCCACCATGCTGACGGTACGGTACAGCAGGTTGCCCAGGTCATTGGCCAGATCCGCGTTGATGCGGTTGATGAGGGCGTCGCGGCTGAAGTTGCCGTCGCTGCCCAGATTGATTTCCCGCAGCAGGAAGTAGCGGATGGCGTCTGCCCCGAATTCGTCGATCAGGCCGTTGGGATCCACCACGTTGCCGATGGACTTGCTCATCTTGGTGCCGTCCACTACCAGCCAGCCGTGACCATACACTTTTTTCGGAATTTCTTCTTCCATGGCCATCAGCATGATAGGCCAGATGATGGTATGGAAGCGCACGATCTCCTTGCCCACCAGATGGATGTCCGCCGGCCAGTATTTGGTGAACATGGCGTCATCCGCTTTGTAGCCGATGGCCGTCATGTAGTTCAGCAGGGCGTCAAACCACACATAAACCACATGTTTGGGATCGAAAGGCGCCTTGATGCCCCAGTCGAAGGAGGTGCGGGTCACGCACAAATCTTCCAGACCCTGTTTGATGAAGTTGATCATCTCATTGCGGCGGGCCACCGGCTGGATGAAATCCGGATGCTCGTCGATGTACTGCAGCATACGGTCCGCGTATTTGCTCATCTTGAAGAAATAACTTTCTTCCTGCATCTTTTCCACGGGGCGGCCGCAGTCCGGGCAGTTGCCGTCCACCAGCTGGTGTTCGGTCCAGAAGGATTCGCAGGGCACGCAGTACCAGCCTTCGTAATTTTTCTTGTATATGTCGCCTTTTTCATAAATCTTCTGCATCACCGCCTGCACCACTTTTTCGTGGCGCTCCTCAGTGGTGCGGATAAAATCATTGTTGGAAACTTCCAGCCGTTTCCACAGGCTCTGGAAGGTGGCAACGATTTTGTCTACATATTCAATAGGCGTAATACCCAGGTCCTCGGCCTTGCGCTGGATCTTCTGTCCGTGCTCATCGCTGCCGGTAAGGAAAAACACGTCTTCCCCCTTGGCCCGGTGATAGCGGGCGATGGCATCCGCTACCGTGGTGCAGTAGGCGTGACCGATGTGCAGCTTTTCACTGGGATAATAAATCGGCGTGGTGATAAAAAACGGTTTCTTTTCCATTCGTGTACCCTTCTTCCTTTTAATATAGGTATCTGCATTGCAGAATTGTTAACTATATTTTATATTTTACTCTTTTTCCTGCTCCTGAATCAAGCGGTTATATAAATCCCGTTTGGGAATTTTATACTGTTTCGCGATTTCGCTTAAGGCTTCCTTCTTGGAAATTCCTTCCGCGATTTTTTCTTTCACTGCGTCCAGCGGATCTTTAACTTCTTCTTCATTCGGCGGTTCCTCTTCCGCCTGGGCGATGACCAGCACAAATTCGCCCCGGGGCGGGTTATCTTTTAAATAGGAAATGATTTCCGAAACCCTTCCCCTCCGGAATTCTTCGTGAAGCTTTGTCAGCTCCCGTCCGAAGGCCATCTGCCGGTCGCCCCACACGGCCAGAATTTCTTCCAGCACTTCCATGATGCGGTGGGGCGCTTCATATAACACGACAGTAGCCGGGATCTGTTTCCATTTTTCCAGCTGTTCTTTGCGGTTCTTTTTGCTTTTGGGAAGGAACGCGCCAAAGAAAAACGGCGTGGAAGGAAGTCCCGAGGCTACCAGTGCTGTCAGGCAGGCATTGGCTCCCGGCACCGGCGTAACGGTAATGCCGTTTTGGATTGCCAGCTGCGCCATGGCCTCTCCCGGATCGGATATGCCGGGAAAGCCCGCATCGGTTACCAGGGCCACGTTTTTTCCCTGCAGCAGTTCCTGTAACAGGACAGGTCCCTGCTTTTCTTTGTTGTTTTCATCGTAATGCAGCAGCTTTCCCTTAATGGAAAAATGATTCAGCAGCTGCAGCGTGCGCCGCGTATCTTCTGCCGCGATCAGGTCGGCCTCCGCCAGCGTCTGCACCGCACGGGGTGTCATGTCACCCAGATTTCCAATAGGGGTAGCAACTAAATATAAAGTTCCATGCATAGGGTCTCCAGATAAAAAATGAAATCTTTTGTTAAAATAACTATGTTAGTTTTTCTCCATCTGTATTTTTGCCTGTTCCGTCAGTGTACCGTCCGCGTTGTACATGATCAGCGGCGGCAGCACTTCCAGACCGTAGCTTCCGTTCTTCACCATTTCCAGTAAAAAGATCCAGGCCGGTTTATCTACGGAAGCATGTACCCACTGCAGTTTTTTCGGCTGCAGGTTGTATTGGATGGCCAGTTCCATGGACTCCATGAACCTCTCCGGCAACTGCACCAGGGCGAACCGTCCCCGGCTGTGCAGAGCATAACAGGCAGCCGCAAAGAAGTCTTCCAGCACTGCGGTTTTTTCGTGGCAGGCACTGGTTCCCACGTTGCGCTCATGACCGCTGTTGCGGTAAGGCGGATTGGCCGCCACAAGATCGTAGGTTTCCGTTTTACAGAAACTCTTGATTTCTTTTATATCCCATTCCAATGCACGAACACGGGAATCGATACCGTTTTCTTTAGCACTGCGGTTGAACAGTTCCACCATGCGGGGATTCACGTCCAGCCCTGTCACCTCCGCCGCACCCCGGGCTGCCAGGTAAAAACTGATAGCGCCGGTCCCGCAGCCTAATTCCAATACCTTTGCCTTATTGGCCAGATGGGGAAAATGGGCCAGAAAGACAGAATCGGTAGTAAAGGTAAACTCTGCCGGATCCTGATAAATCTTGTATCCGCATCCCGGCAAATAATCTTCCCGAATCTCGCTCATATCAATCGTCATCCATCGCCTGGGATGCATCAATCAACTCATCCCATTCCAGCGTCACCACATTGTCAGGGGAAAGCTGCACAGTAGCAGTATGCTTGGCTTTGTTCACCGTAGTGACCTTGCCTTTACCCATGCTGGTGGCCACCATGGCCCCCACCTGCGGCGCGTCCGCGTATTCCTTCTTAGCCCGGCCGCCTTTTCCTTTTTCTTTGGCGTACATATAATCTTCATATTTCAGACAGCACATCAGGCGTCCGCAACTGCCGGAAATTTTAGTAGGATTGAGAGATAAATTCTGGTTCTTCGCCATACGGATGGACACCGGTTCAAAATCTCCCAGCCAGCTGGCACAGCACAACGGCCGTCCGCAACTGCCGATGCCGCCTACCATCCGGGCTTCATCTCTCACCCCGATCTGCCGCAGTTCGATGCGGGTCCGGAATACGGAAGCCAGGTCTTTGACTAATTCTCTGAAATCGATACGCCCGTCCGCTGTAAAATAGAAAATAATCTTATTCACATCAAAGGTAAATTCCACATCCACCAGATTCATTTCCAACCCGTGGCGCTGGATCCGGCGCTGGCAGATATTAAACGCCTCCCGCTCCCTTACCAGATTCTGATTCACCGTTTCTTCATCCTCCGGCGTCGCTTTACGGATAATCGGCTTCAGCGGAGCCTTGATCTGTTCCTCAGGAATTTCTCTGGTACCGATGGACACCGTGCCAAATTCCATGCCCCGCGCCGTTTCCACGATAACGTGGTCCCCGGGTGAAAATTCGATATCCAGCGGATCGAAATAATATATCTTGCACGTTTTCTTAAAACGGATTCCTACTACTTTTCTCATGCTATACTCTCCCTTCGCAGCATGCATTTATCTTAAAGGTCATGTTATCCAGTACACTTTTTGTATTGGCCCGCCGCGCTGCGGCTGCCGATGCCTCCTGAGCGGCTTCCACTGCCTGATGCAGCCGCCCTGCATCCCACTTGCCTGCTATTTTCCGCAATTGTGACAATGCATCTATGTTAAAGGCCTGTTCCGCCAGCCCGTTTTTTACGAACAGCAGGTCCCGCAACAGGGATACTATCATGGCAGTGAACTGCTGCAACTGTTCATTACCTCCTGCCGACGGAATCACGTCGGAAAAATAATCTTCCTGCAATAGATATGACATAGGCGCCTGCATGGGGAACTCCGCCACATATTTCAGCGCCGTGTTGCGATAGTCCAGGATCCGTTCTTCCCGGAACCGGAGCGCCTGTCCTAACGACCCATCGGAGAGATGCGCCAGCAGGTCCGCTTCGGCTTCGGGAATTCCTTTCTCAAGTAAAACTTTCTTTGTCTCTTCCACCGTCAGCGGGGTGAACCGGACCTGGATCACCCGGGACAGGATGGTCGGCAGCAGACGGCTTACGGAAGTAGCCACCAGGATGAAAAACCATTTATCCGGCGGTTCTTCCAGCAGTTTCAAAAGAGAATTCGCCGCTTCCTGATTCATGGTATCCGCTTCATTGATGATGCATATCTTATGTTTCGACAAGGTGGGCCCGAAGGCTGCCTGTCTGATCAGGCTGCGGATCTGGCTCACCGAAATAATTTTCGTTTTCTTTTTTTCCTGTTCCTCGTCTGTCATGGGATCAAAATACAGGTAATCCGGATGGGCGTAGTTGCCTGTTTCAAAGTTCAGCAGGCGGCAGGACTCACACTGATTGCAGGGGCGTTTTCCCGGCAGCGTTCCGTGGCAGAGAAAAGCTCTGGCAAATTCTTTGGCCAGCAGGCACTTGCCAATTCCCTCCGGTCCGTAGAACAAAAGAGCGTGAGGTCTTTCCTCCCGGTTCAGGAACCGTTCCAGGAATTCTTTATTCTGTTGGTGTCCTGTAATCTGCTCAAACATTTCGTACCTATTAAAATCCTGCTTCTTTTAATATTTTTTGGATATCTGCCTGCACCGCGTCTGTATTCTGCAGTGCATTTACTTTTTTAATTCGGGCCGGGTCCGCGTTAGCCAGTGACAAAAAGCCTTCCCGGACTTTTTTCTGGAAGTCCAGGCCTTCCTGTTCAAAACGGTCCTGCACGCCCCGGTCCAGTCTGCGCTGCAACAGCGCTTCCGGCGCCGCATCCAGCAAAATCGTCAGTTCCGGCTGCAAACTGTCCGCCGCAAATTCGCAGAGAGCTTTTACCTTAGCAATTTCAATACCCCGGACATAACCCTGGTACACCAGCGTGGAATCCGCAAAGCGGTCACACAGAACCACTTTCCCTGCTGCCAGGGCCGGTTTGATCACCGTTTCCACATGCTCAGCCCGTGCTGCCAGGTACAGCATCACTTCTGTTCTCGCGTTGATTGCCGTCTCCGCGTCCAATACCAGACTGCGGATCCGTTCCGCCATTTCGGTTCCCCCCGGCTCCCTGGTGGTGACCAGGTCATAGCCGCATTGCAGGAGGTACCGGGCCGTCAATTGCAGCTGGGTAGTCTTGCCGCTGCCGTCGACCCCTTCCATCGAAATAAAACGCCCTTTGCTCATACTCTTGTACCTCTATTCTTCCGCCAGCACCCTAACAGTATTCAGCGAAACATCTGCCGGACCGCTGACGGGCAGACCCAGCGACTTCATAAACGAGCACCATTCTATGATTTCTGACGTAAACCGTTCTCCGGGCAATATCACCGGGATGCCCGGAGGATAAAAGCTGACAGGCTCAGCGCAGATATAATCATTTGCTTCTGCCAGAGGAATGCTTTTCTTTTTTCCGTAAAACACGCTGCGCAGGGGAACAACTGCTTCTGTCACCGGGATCGCCATGTGCAGCACTTTTTCCCGTTCCGCCTCGGTTTCCTTCATTTTATTAACCTGCTCAACGGACCGGGCCTGCAGCGGATTTGTGAAAGGCATCAGTTTTTTCAGCGTTTTACAGATCCGGTGTACGGTACCCTGCCACTGCACCGGCGCCCAGTCTGCATATGTCACCAGGAATAACACGTTTTGCGGATCCACCAGTTCTACGGCAACTTTTTCTTTGCGCAGGGCTTCCCCGGCGGCAATGCCGCTGACGCCCCAGTCTCTCAGGTTAAGGGTGACCTTCGTTTCATCTAATGCGGCTACTCCGTATTTCCCAACTACATCTGCGGCTTTGATCACCCGCAGGCCGGGGAGCTTTGCCAGCTCACTGCGCAGCAGGCGGGCCGCACGCAGCGCATCTTCCATCATCGCCGTTCCCCGTTCCGCCAGCTGGGCCCTCGCTGCGTCCAGGGAACCCATCAGCAAATAGTTGGGACTTGTTGTTGTAAGAAGGCTCATTACATCTGCGGCATGCTGCAGATCGATCCGGGTTCCCTTCACCTGCAACAGGGAGCTCTGGGTCAGCGCGCCTACCAGTTTATGGGTGCTTTGAGCCGCCATATCCGCCCCGCACTGCATGGCGGAAGGCGGAAACTTTTCATGAAATCCCAAATGCGGGCCGTGAGCCTCATCCACCAGCAGGACCGCATTATGGGCATGGACAATGTCGGCGATCTGTTTTACCCCGGCCGTCATGCCAAAATAGTTGGGAGAGGTCAGAAGCACCGCTTTCAGATCCGGATGCTGCACAAATGCTTCCTTTACCTGTTCCGGTGTGACCTGCCCCTGCAATTCGAATTCTTTAATAAAGGCAGGCTGTATATATACCGGCACCGCATCTGCCAAAATAAGCCCGCTCATGACACTGCGATGGGAATTCCGGGGAATCAGCACCTTGTCTCCCGGCTGCAGGGCCGTCAGCAGCACGGCATGGATGGCGCCGGTAGTACCGTTCACCGATAAAAAGCAGGCATCGCTGCCGTACAGTTTCGCCGCTTCTTTCTGCGCTTCCCTGATACAACTGAAAGGCGCATGGATATCATCCAGCTCGCTCATGAGAGACACATCCAGCCGCAGGGCCTCAGGCCCCAGCATAGACCGCAACGGTTCCGCCATGCCCCGGCCGCCTTTATGGCCCGGGGTGTGCAGCGGATACACCTGCTCCCGCAGATATCGCTCCATTGCTTCTAATAACGGTTGTTTCACGACTGTTTCCTCCAATGAATTACCGTAAGCCGGATTTTGCAGACGCCGCCTAATTTCTTACATTATAATGAAAAACCAGATACCGTACTTTGACAGTACTCTTTATTTTACCATATTATAAGAAAACATCCAACATGCATTTTTCAACAGATACAGATATGAACGTTTTATTTTCCCTGTAAAATTCGGATTAATCCCCTGATTTTTATAAAATGTATTGACATTAAAAAATACCGTACTATACTATACATAGTTTTCAAAATAAACCGCAAGGAGAGTATCATGACCGACAAAAGAAAACCTTCGCAGGTCGATGCCAAGGCTAAAGAAATAATTAAAGAGAGCCGCAAACAAAACAGCGCCAAACAGTTCATCCTCTGGATGGCCGCGCTCATCATCGGCGGCGTGCTGGGCTGGATAAACAACCCGGCGCTGAACGAGCTGTTCAATTTCATCGCCACCATCTTCACCCATATGTTCCAGTTCATCGCCGTGCCAACCATTGCCCTGGCCGTCACTACCACCCTGTCAGCTTTGGGTGGCAAAAAAGATACCGGGCGCATCTTTGCCCATGCGCTGGTTTACACCCTGCTGACCACCATCTGTTCCGCTGCGGTGGGACTGGGTCTTTACCTTTGGATCGCCCCGGGCAACCTGCCGGCCGATATAGTCGGCGCCGGTGCTTCCCAGGTGCCTCAGAATCTGGGCAAGCTTTCCTATTACGATCATTTCCTTTCTGTAGTCCCCAACAATATTTTAAATCCCTTCCTGTCCGGTAACGTGCTGTCCGTTCTGTTCATTGCCGCAGCTGTAGGGCTGGCTCTGGCCTTCATGCCGAAAACGGAAAACCGCGAAGTACTGCTGAAAGGCATCAACGGCCTGCAGGAAGTTCTGTTCACCCTGATCCGTGCCATCCTATATATACTGCCGGCAGGCATTTTAGCCTTTGCCGGACAGCTGGCCGCCCAAATCGAGGCCGGCGTCATCGTAGGCGCGCTGAGTAAATACACCGCGGTGGTCATCGGCGGCAACCTGCTGCAGTTCTTTATCGTGCTGCCGCTGTTCCTGCTGGCCCGGGGTCTGAACCCGATCGATATCATGAAGAAGATGTCCCCGGCCATCGCCGTGGCCCTCTTTACCAAAAGTTCCGCCGCCACGCTGCCGGTCACCCTGGCCTCGGCGGAACAGAATGTGAAAGTCAATCCCCGGGTATCCCGTTTCGTGCTGCCCATCTGCACCACCATCAACATGAACGGCTGCGCCGCTTTTATCCTGGTCACCTCCCTGTTCGTAATGCAGAATTCCGGCGTGAACCTGACTATGGGTACTATGATCTCCTGGCTCTTTGTAGCAGTGCTGGCTGCCATAGGCAATGCCGGCGTCCCCATGGGCTGCTACTTCCTGACCCTTTCCCTCATGAGTTCCATCGGCGCGTCCATCGGCATCATGGGCGTTATCCTTCCTATTTATACTATCATTGATATGATCGAGACTGCGGAAAACGTGTGGTCTGACTCCTGCGTCTGCGCCATGACCAACAAAGACCTGAAAGGTGTGCTGGAAGAAGACTGAATTTAATATCGAAACGCAAAGGCTCCGCCGGCAAAACCGGCGGAGCCTTTTACTTTACAATAATATTTTACTGCCTTATTCCTTAATGTACTCTCTGTCTTACGTTATCTGTCCCATTCACAGACAAAAGCGTTTCCGCCCGTGCCATCACTTGTGCCGTCTTCCCGCAGGTTCCTGTAGTTCCAGTAATACATTCCGTAGTACGCTTCGTCTCCCTCAGAGTTACTCTCCGGATCAGCTTTTACATACGTAACAGGTTCATCGGGAATCATACGGCTGCTTCCGGATTTTTCAAAGTATTCGTTATCATAGCCGCTGTTGTTGATCAGCCGGTATAAGCGTTCATTCTTTGCGTTATCGCCAACTGTTGCCAGATGACCGCCTATGGATTCACAGAATTGCTGCGCGCCTTCCATAGAATTGCCGATATCGGAGAATACCAGATAGTGATGCCCTTTATATTTTATCGCTTCTTCGGGAATAAAGGACTGATCCGGTAAGTCTGCATAATTTATCACGGCAGTGTCGCCTGTATAGTAAGAAGAATGGATAACCTCTGCCACTAACAGCGTGGACAAAACATCAGAATAGTATATTCCGTTATAATAGCCTCTGTAACGTCCCCGTCTGTGAGCCGGCCTGTGGTTCCACCAGTAGTCTCTGGGCGCTTTGGGGGCGCGTCGCCATACATGCATGTTTCCATAGGTCCTTTGAACCGGCGGGCGATGTAAATCTTTTCTGGGTCCCTTCTTTGTGTGCTCCCGGTATTTTTGATTTTGTATATCCGGTTTCGCGACATTTTTCTTCGGTTCCTGCACTTTCGGACGCGGAGAAACAGGCTTTGGTTTTTGTATTGTCTGTCGCGTAGCTCCGGATTTCGTCTGCTGTATCGATGGACGCGGAGAATTCGATCTTGTCTGATGCACCGTCGGACGAGGCTGGCTCGACCTTGCCTGCTGCACCATCGGACGGGGCTGACTCATTCTTGCCTGCTGTACCGTCGGACGTGGCTGATTCGGCCTTGCCTGCTGCACAGATGGACGAGGCTGGCTCGACCTTGCCTGCTGTACCGTCGGACGGGGCTGACTCTGTCTTGCCTGATGCACCACCGGACGCGGTTGACTCGGCCTTGCCTGATGCACCGCCGGACGGGGCTGACTCGGCCTCGGCTGATGCATCGTCGGACGCGGAGAATTCGGTTTCGCCTGATGTGTGGATGACCTGTTATTCTGTTGACTTTGCTGGTAAGGATATGGGGCTCCTTTTTTAGGCGGAGCAGCTTCTGCAACGGCAAGATTCATACTCAGAAACGCCGTTACAATTAAAGCCGAAAGTATTTTTTTCATCATGAATCTTCGTTCCATTGCTGTTTTCCCTCCTGTCTTTATAGCCACTGACAACACAGTCAGTGATTTTCTAAATAAAAAAACTGAATTGATTTTTCAATAGTATTGTATAATTTGTTTATGTTTTATTTATGGCGCGAGATAATAAAAAAGTACGACTTTGCTAGAAACATAAAAAAGCGCGTTGGCATCGCTATAAAAACGAAACCACGCGCTTTTTAACTTTTTACAAAATCCGTAAAAAGTGTGCTTTTCGATGGTGGAGATGAAGAGGATCGAACTCTCGACCTTACGGATGCGAACCGTACGCTCTCCCAGCTGAGCTACATCCCCACAAAAAGATTACGTTACTATATTACGCCAACTTGCAAAAAAAAGCAAGAGGTATTTTTTACAACGCCGGTTTTAAAAGCAAGGAAAGGATCAGCAGGATCACCGGCTGGTGCAGCATATAGACCAAAAGGGAATGCCGGCCCAACACTTCCAGGACAGGAACGCCTTTGTGAAAAACATCCGGCAGGCCGGTCAGGCCTTTGGCCTGTCGCCGCTTGAGAAGGTTCCGGCAGATGAAATAACCTTTGACAAATAAAAAGTACCAGGGAATAAAGGAAAAGTAATCGGCAGAAGAAAAGTTCTTGTCCTGCAATCCCAAAAAGCTTCCCAGCATACCGTGTTCATACAAAAAATCCGGCAGCCTGTACAGAATTATATTTTCAAAACCCAGGTTACCATCGTTGATATTACGGAAGATAAATAACAGCACAGTGCTGCCCAGCAATCCCACTTTTGCCGGTATTTTTCTGAGCAGGGGCTGCAGCGAGGCTGTCAGTATGATGGAGAAGCCCAGGAAGAACAGCACGCCGAAAATGATTTTCGACTGCGGCATAAAAACCAAAGTCGTCACGGTCACCAGGATGCCGCAGGCCATGACGGACAGGCCTCTCTTGCAGACGGCGGACCAGGGTTTTTCCTCCGGCTTCAGGCCCATGCAGAACCCGCTGATGAAGATGAACAGCCAGCAGATGCTTTGCTGCCAGAGATAGCCTTCTGTTTTCATGAACCAGGGCCAGTTGAACCCATAGATGTTGACCAGGTTCCAGCAGGTATGGTATAAAAACATGCTCACCAGGGAAAAGCCCCGCAGCGTGTCCAACAGACGGTAACGCATTTACAACTCCTAAATAACCGGTTTTGCCTTGTTGCGCATGTAATTTTGCGCAACGAATTTTTATTTTGCCATCATCCTTGCAATCTGCTGGGCCAGCGCCGCCGGGTCGTCCGGGATCATGCCGTCCAGCAGCAGCGCCTGGTCGAACAGCAAGGAGCAGAAATCCTTAAATTCCTGGCTGTCCTTGCCCTGGTCATGGGCTTCCTGCAGCTTGGCGAATAATTTGTGTTTCGGGTTCAGTTCCAGAATGCGCTGGGCCTTGAACATGGGCGCGTTGGCCATGGCAAAGGCCTGCTCCATGGCAAAGCTGGGGCCGTACTCCCCGGCCACCAGGCACACGGCGCTGTCTTTCAGCCGGTTGGTCAGCTTCACTTCGTTGACTTTATCCCCCAGCACTTCCTTGAAATCTTTCAGCAGGGTTTCGTTGTCCTTGGCGATGTCTTCCGTTTCCTTCTTGCTGGTCTCGCTCTCCACGTCGCCCAGGTCCAGATCGCCCCGGCTCAGGGACTGGAATTTCTTGCCCGCGTATTCATTCAGCGCTTCCAGGCAGAATTCGTCCACCGGATCCAGCAGGAACAGGACTTCGAAGCCTTTGTCCTTCACCGCTTCCATCTGGGGCAGATGCTCGATGGCTTCCTTGTCTTTGCCGGTAGCGTAGTAGATCGCCTTCTGGCTTTCGGGCATGCGGTCCGTATACTCCTTCAGGGTGCAGAACTTGCCTTCCTTATTGGTCATGAACAGCAGCAGGTCCGCCAGCTTGTCTTTTTTGCTGTCCGGATCGTAGACGCTGTTGTACACGCCGGCTTTGATGGAACGTCCGTACTCGTTCCAGAACGTTTCGTATTTTTCCCTCTCTTTGGCCAGCATGTCCGCCAGCTGTTTCAGGATATTGTTCTCCAGGTTGCGGCCGATGACTTTAATGGTATGGTTCTGCTGCAGCAGTTCCCGGGAAATATTCAGGGACAGGTCCGGGGAATCCACCAGGCCTTTCACGAAACGCAGGTAGTCCGGCAGCAGGTCTTTGCATTTTTCCATGATGAACACGGAACGGGAATACAGCTGCAGGCCCGGTTCGTATTCCTGAAAATACAGGTTGGCCGGGGCCTTGCCGGGGATGTACAGCAGCGCGGTGTATTCCACGGTGCCTTCCGCCCGGGTGTGGTAGTGCCACATGGGGTCTTCCCACTCGTGGAACTGGTGCTTGAAGAACTCTTTGTATTCTTCCGGCTTGATGGAACTCTTGTTCCGTTTCCACAACGGGGTCTGGGAGTTCAGGGTTTTATCTTCCACTTTAACGGTGGGCGGCAGCTTGTCATCGATGTCGCCCTTCTCGTTGCGGGCCGGTTCCTCGGAGGTTTCTTCCATTTTAATAGGATAGCGGATGTAATCGGAATACTTTTTCACCAGGCTTTCCAGGGTCCAGTAGCTGGTCATGTCCTGCTCCGCCCCTTCGCCGGCATAGGCTTCGCCTAACTGCAGGGTGATGGTGGTGCCGTGTTTGGCCACGTCGCAGGGTTCGATGGTGTAGGTGCCGTCGGCGGAAGATTCCCACTTCCAGCCTTCCTTCGTCCCGGCCTTGCGGGTGATCAGGGTCACCTTGTCCGAAACCATGAAGGCGGAATAGAAGCCCACGCCGAACTGACCGATCAGATCTTTGACGGTTGCGTCGGTCTTTGCTTCCTTGCCTGCTTCTTCTTCGGCCTTTTTCGCAATTTTGTTGGCTTCTTCCAGTTTTGCCAGAAATTCTTTCGTGCCGGACTGGGCAATGGTGCCGATGTTTTTGATGACTTCCTCTTTGGTCATGCCGATGCCGTTGTCCGTGATGGTCAGGGTCTTGGCCTTTTCATCCGGGGTGAGGCGGATCACAAACTCACTGTCCCCTTCCAGCAGATCGCTGTTGGTGAGGGAGGCGAAGCGCAGCTTGTCGATGGCGTCGCTGGCGTTGGAGATCAGCTCACGCAAAAAAATCTCGTGGTTGGTATAGATGGAATTGATCATTAAATTCAGCAGTTGCTTGGTCTCTGCCTGAAACTCAAACTTTTCTTTTGCAACGTTTTCATTTTCCATAGTGGTAACAGCTCCTTTAATTTGGAAAACACTGATTGATTCGTCAGGACGCCTGCCTTACTGTTTGCGGCCTGTTGTGTAAAATGTTTTTTAACGCAACGCAGCTTGGCTTCTAAATCATTGGCCCGGCAGCCGTACAGACGTATTGCATCATTGTTTCCAATTTTATATTGTAAACAGAATGTAGCGTTGGCACTCTTTTGTGCAGAGTGCCAGCCAGCATAATTATAATACCACTCTTTTTACAAAAAGTCAAAAAGTCAATGGCGATTTCACAAATTTTTTCTGTTTTTCGTTACCTGAAGATAAGACGGTTTAAATACTTTGTAGAATTAAAAAATAAAAAAGGGTTCCTTTTCTTGTTGCCGAGTGCTATACTAAATATATAAAATATTGAAGAAAGGAGGAAGACAACCTGAAATGGAAGAAAAAAAGATAATCCTTGTGATCCTTCCGCCGGATGCCCTGGCCACGGAATTTATTGAAAAGCTTTCTAACGCATTCACGGTTTTGACTACGACTAGCGAAGAAGAAGGCTACCAGACGCTGATCCGGAGCACTACGGATATTTCGGCCGTGCTGCTTGACCTGGGCCTGGCGCGGCAGAGCAATTTTTCCTTTGTGAAAAAGGTAAGCATGGACAAATTATTTACTTCCATTCCGGTGATCGCTCTTTCTCCCAACCTTCCGAATCAGGAAGACATCGAATGTTTAAAACACGGTTTTTCGGAACTGCTGACGCCCCCTAACGAATGGGAACTGTTGGAAAAGCGCATCAACAACGCCATCCGCGCCAAAGACTCCCTTACCTTTAACGAAATCGTCAGGATGCTGCAACAGCTTCCCTCCAATATTTTCTGGAAGGACACGGAAGGCCGTTACGTGTTCATGACCCACTACTGGCGCCATATTAAACATGACGATCCCCACTGGACCCTGCGCGGTAAAACGGACATGGAGATCCGTAAGGACAAGCACAACGCCAAAATCGCCATGGATGCGGACAAAAGAATCCTGGCTACCGGCCAGGGGACAGACTATGTAATTGAGGAAAATTATGAAGGCGTCCAGGAATTTCTGCAGCTGATCAAGCGGCCCACGTATGATGAACACGGAAACATTAACGGCATCATCGCCCTCATCAACGATGTGACAAAGCAGCGGCTGCTGGAGCTGGAGCTGGACAAACGCTCCAAGACCGATTCCCTTACCGGCCTGTTGAACAAAGGCGCTACGGAAGAGCTGATCCGCATGATGCTGCTCAATTATTATAAAGATAATACAGAAAACAGCAAATGTGCGCTGATGATGATCGACGTGGACAAGTTCAAGATCATCAATGACACGCTGGGTCACGCCAAAGGCGATAAGGTGCTCAGCGCCATCAGCGGCATCATCAAGAACACTTTTAAAGGCATGGACGTAGCCGGGCGCATCGGCGGCGACGAGTTTATGGTGTTTTTGCGGGATATCGAAAAGCCGGATAACGCAATGCATTTGGCGGAAAGCATTGAAAAAAATACGAACCGCCTGATCCTGAACGAGGATATCCATACCTACGTCTCTGTTTCCATCGGCATCTCCATGTTCCCGGAACACGGAAAAACGTTTGAAGAGCTGTACCACACGGCGGACAAGGCTCTGTACTATTCAAAGAAACATGGCCGCGCCTACTGGAAGCTGTACACGCCGGAGCTGGAAAACGAATAAAGAATACATATAAAAAGCAACCGGTAAGGCGATGCCTTACCGGTTGCTTTTTTATTTTACAATATATCGATCAACTCTCCTGCCAGGGCTTTGTTGATGCTTCGTACGGCGCAGAATTTGCCGCACATGCTACAGGTATCGCTGTGGTCGTCTTCCGGTTTGCGGCTGGCCCGGACGGCTTTGGCGGTTTCCGGGTCGAGGGATTCTTTCCACTGGGCTTCCCAGTCCAGCTTGCGCCGGGCTTCCGCCATGCGGTCGTCCTGCTCCCGGGCGTGAGGGATGCCTTTAGCGATGTCCGCCGCGTGGGCCGCGATCTTGCTGGCGATGATGCCCTGTTTCACATCGTCCACGTTAGGCAGCGCCAGGTGTTCCGCCGGGGTGACGTAGCATAAAAACGCCGCACCGGACATGGCTGCCACCGCGCCGCCGATGGCCGCGGTAATGTGATCGTACCCCGGGGCGATATCCGTCACCAGGGGTCCCAGCACATAAAAGGGCGCGCCCTTGCAGATGGTCTGCTGCACTTTCATGTTGGCCGCGATCTGGTCCAGGGGCACATGGCCCGGCCCTTCCACCATCACCTGCACATCTTTCGCCCAGGCTCTTTGCGTCAGTTCGCCCAGCCTTACAAGTTCTTCGATCTGGCACTGGTCGGTGGCGTCAGCCAGGCAGCCCGGACGGCAGGCGTCCCCCAGACTGATGGTCACGTCATGTTCCCGGCAGATTTCCAGAATCTCGTCATAATATTCATAGAAGGGATTTTCTTCCCCGGTCATGCTCATCCAGGCAAAGATCAGGCTGCCGCCCCGGCTCACCAGGTTCATTTTGCGCTTGCCCGCCCGGATCTGTTCGATGGTCTTCCGGGTGATGCCGCAGTGCAGGGTCACAAAGTCCACCCCGTCTTCCGCGTGCAGGCGCACCACTTCCACAAAATCTTTCGCCGTCAGGGTGTTCAGGTCCCGCTGATAATGAATCACTGCGTCATACACCGGCACGGTGCCGATCATGGCGGGGCATTCCCGGCACAGTTTCTGCCGGAAGGGCTGGGTGTTGCCGTGGCTGGACAGGTCCATGATGGCCTCGGCCCCCATGTTCACGGCGCTCATGACTTTTTGCATTTCAATATCGTAATCCTTGCAGTCGCGGCTGACGCCCAGGTTTACATTGATCTTTGTTTTCAGCATGCTGCCGATGCCGTTGGCGTCAAGGCTTTTATGTTTCGGATTGGCGGGAATGACCACAGTTCCTTCCGCCACCTTCTCCCGGATAAATTCCACGGAACGTTCTTCCTTCTTCGCCACGCACTCCATCTCCGGCGTGATGATTCCTTTCCGGGCCGCTTCCATCTGGGTGTAATAAGCTCTCTCCATTTTCATTTTCCTTTCAAACAAAATGACTCATGCTGCTGTCGCCTGAACAAAACTCATTTCGCAAAACGTTTTTCTTATGGCGCAAAACTTTTCCCTAAACTAAAATGCAGGCAGTATCCTTAATGGACGCTGCCTGCGTTTTTTTAAATATTTTTGACATTCCTACGTTGGCATTATCCAAATCAGGTTGCGGGTCGAACCGAAGGTCGCCGCAAATTAATTGTCGCAGTGCCCCGGGTTCCTCTCAGCATATTGCTCCCCGTGTCATGTTTCTATGAAATTTTAGTAATCAGAAGCTGCCGCCGCCTCCGCCGTGGCCTCCGGTACCGCCGCTGCTGCTGCTTCCGCCATTCGACTTGGCTTTCGGCACTACAGTGGTATGGGTGTACAGATACCTGTCATTACTGTGCATCAGGTTGAACGTATCCCGTTTCAGATACTGGCCCGCGGATACCGCATTGGTCACGTTGCTCATGGAAGCGACCATGCTCTTCTTCACGCCGCCGCCGAACAAAATTGAAAGGAGACCGGCAATGCCTGCCGCGCCAAAACTGAATTCCTTGGACGGATCGTACGCCTCACCGTTCTTCTCATAATAGGTCATCAGTTCGTCAACCTTGCGTCCGTAATTATTGAAGGCCGCCGCATAACGACCTTTTTTCAGGTCATTGAGAAAGGCATTCTTCAAGTCACCAGTGACCACGTCGTCAATGATCTTCGTCCGCATGGTGGAGTCCGTGGTAATGTGCCACTTCCGGTTATCCATGCTGATGACCATCAGGATACTGCCCTTGGGCGCATCGGCAAAGTACTGATCCTGCACCGACTGCGCATAATCCCGGATATTCATCCCCTGGGTAGTTTTCACCGTCAGTACCGCGCAGCGGATGCCGTGCTTGGTTTCAATCTGCCGCAGGTTGGACAGGAGATTGGTTTTGTCAACCGGTTTTATCAAAGCCGCGCCGTCCACAAAACAGGGATACTGCTGCGCGGCAGCAGCCGTCGACGGCAAGCCGGCAGAAACCGCAAATAACAGGGAAACCAGCAATGTCACTATCGCAAAAATTTTCTTCATGATCTGCCGCCTCCCCTCAACCTAATAAGAATTTCGCAATGAAATAGATGATGGGCAACGGTATAATGGTAGCCAGCGCCTGATACTTGGTCGCTTTGCCCTTGTCCCAGGGCAGGCTGCCGATGAACTTACCGGTCTGCCCGTTCATCATGAAGGTGTAAGGCTGGTCTTTATAACGGGTGGTCAGAATCCAGACCGGGACGAGGGCATATTTAACGCTGCCCACATCCTTCCGCACGGCGCAGGATTCCAACTGGCTCCGCATATAACCGGTCACCGTCTCTTCCAGCACTCCGGCCGCGCTGTGTTCTACACGCTTATCCGCCCGGGGTACGCTGTCTTCCGCGCTGACATCATATTTGTCTGCCAGATAGCCGGTAAGATACGCCGTAGTAAAGGGTACCATTTCGCTGTAATCAAAAGGCTCGATGCTTTCCATATAAGCATCGTCCATTTTCTCGCTGCCGTCTACCGGAATTCGTTCAAACTTCATAGAACCGACACGTTCCACGTCATAGACACTGGTTTCGGTAATGACCGAATCCGCCGTATCGAAAACCACATCGTTTTCTGCCTTAAAGGCCGCTGATGCCGTAACTTCGGAATCGAAAAGCCAGAACGGAACATACATGGGCTGGATGTCTTCCACACGGTTGTTAGCCGTAAATTCATCCGGCAACAGCCTCCGCCCCTCGTAAAATTTCTTCAGGGCTTCCACCGCTTCTTCTTTGGTTTTCTTAAACGGAATGACATAATCCGGTTTCAGCATTCCCTTAAACCGGGACGGAATCATGGTGGGATTGCCGCAGTAACAGCATTCCGTTGCCATGGTATTCTCATCGCAGACCAGTTCCGCGCCGCAGGTAGAACAGGTAAAGCTCTTCAGGAACGCTGTTTCGTCTTCCGTGAATTCACTGCCCGCATGGGCGGTATCCCACTTTGCCTCTTTGGCCTCTGCTGCCTGGGCTGCCCGCTCTTCCTGCTTGTTGAACATCTCCTCGATGGTCTTGACCTCGTACTCCGTGCCGCAGTACTCACAGGTCACTTTGTCATTGCCGGGCAGAAAACTCAGGGGCGCGCTACAATTTGGACACTTGTAGCTTACTGATGTATCCGCCATGTTGTCACCTCGATTCTTTTTAATGACAGAAAAAATAATTCTGTTGCGAAAGGTCTATGTTAACTATTAATTTATTTCTTCTTTTCCGGTACAGGGATCACGTCGCAGCCCATGTACTTACGCAGTGCTTCCGGTACTACTACGCTGCCGTCTTCCTGCTGGTAGTTTTCCAGAATGGCAGCCACGGTACGCCCCACTGCCAGACCGGAGCCGTTCAGGGTGTGCACAAATTCCGGTTTGGACTTGGCGTCCCGGCGGAACCGGATGTTAGCCCGGCGGGCCTGGAAGTCCAGGAAGTTGGAGCAGGAAGAAATTTCCCGGTAGCAGTTGGCCTGAGGCAGCCAAACTTCCAGATCATAGGTTGTGGCGCTGGAGAATCCCAGATCACCGGTGCACAGCCGCACTACATGATAAGGCAGTCCCAAGATCTGCAACGCATGCTCCGCATTGTTGGTGAGGCTTTCCAGTTCTTCCCAGCTCTGCTCCGGACGCGTAAACTTGACTAATTCTACCTTATTAAATTGATGCTGACGGATCAGACCCCGGGTATCCTTGCCCGCGCTGCCGGCCTCCGCACGGAAGCAGGCGCTGTAGGCGCAGTACCGGTAGGGCAGCTCGTCGCCATTCAGGATTTCATCCCTATGCAGATTGGTAATGGGAACTTCCGCCGTGGGAATCAGGTACATGTCCATGCCCTGGAGCTTAAACATGTCTTCCGCGAACTTAGGCAGCTGGCCCGTGCCCTGCATGCTGTCCCGGTTTACGATAAAGGGCGGGAAAAATTCCGTATACCCATGCTGGGACGTGTGCAGGTCCAGGTAAAAATTCACTACGCTGCGCTCCAGACGGGAGCCCAGGCCTTTATATACCGTAAAGCGGGCACCCGAAATCTTGTGTCCCCGCTCAAAATCAAGAATGTCAAGCTTCTCGCCCAAATCCCAGTGGGACAACGGCTGGAAATCAAACTTCCGGGGCTCGCCCCATCTCCGCACTTCGGGATTGTCCGCATCACTCTTGCCAACAGGAACATCATCCGCCGGAATGTTGGGGATTGTCAGCATGATTTCTTTCAGCCGGGCTTCAATATCACGCAGTCGGGCATCGTCCGCCGCAATTTTATCACCGATGGCACGGACTTCCGCCATCTTTTCTTCCGCATTTTCACCGGCCTTTTTCAGTTTGCCGATTTCCTTGGAAGCGGTGTTGCGTTCATTTTTCAGGGCTTCCACCTGCTGAGTGATCTCCCGGCGTTCCTTGTCCAGCGCCAGAAATTCATCCAGGTTCAGTTCGCCGTTGCGTTTGCGAACAGCTTCAATGACCACTTCGGGATTTTCCCGAACAAATTTCATGTCTAACATACTGACTCCAACCTCCAAATATTTATGCGTTCAGCGCCGCAATGATATCCGGCAGCTGCTTGTCCACCACATCGTTTTCCAACTGGCAGGTACCGGCGTTGTGATGGCCGCCGCCACCGTACTTCAGGCACAGCTCGCCGATGTCCACATTCGACGCCTTGTTCACAATGGACTTGCCGATCATAACTGCCGTATTCTGCTTGCGGAAACCCCAGGCTACATGAACGGAAATCTGGGTTTCGGGATAAAGGGCATAAATCATGAAACGGTTGCCCGCATGGATGACCTCTTCGTTGCGAAGATCCAGCACTACCACTTTGTCATACACTTTGGCGATGCGTTTCAGCTGCGCCACAAACTGTTCCGACTGTTCGAAATACAGGTCTACACGTTCTTTAACGTCGGGCAGCTCCAGAATTTCATCAATGGTATGGTCCATGCAATAATGAATCAGTTCCATCATCAGATCATAATTGGAAATGCGGAACTGATGGAACCGTCCCAGGCCGGTCCGGGCATCCATCAGGTAATGCAGCAGCACCCATCCTTTCGGGTTGAGGATCTCATCAATGGTAAAATCGGCGCTGTCGCCTTTGTCCACCGCTGCCATCAGTTCATCGCTGATCTTTTTAAACGTTTTTTTGCCGCCGTAATAGTCGTACACCACCCGGGCCGCGCTACGGGCCTTGGGATCGATAATCAGCTTGCCGCCGGTTTCAATTGCTTTCAGCCGGTCCATTTCAGATTCATGATGGTCAAAAGCCAATCCTACCCTCGGATCATAGGGAAGATTGGTAGTAATATCACTTTTCGTCAGTTCAATCTTTCCGTCCTGTACATCCTTGGGGTGCACAAATTTGATTTCATCGACCAGATCCAGGTCACGTAACATCATGGCACAGGCCAGTCCGTCAAAATCGCTGCGGGTCACCAGCCTTCTTTTTGACACCGTTGCTTCCATTATGTGTATTCCCTCCCATTCATCGCAGTTTCACTAAACTGGATACCATTTTTTCACTGTGTAAAAGCAGTGTTTTATACATTATTACATACATAATTATTATACCAAGCGGCAGTGTCATGGTCAAGAAAAAACAGCGACAGTTTCATAATAAAACAGTGTAAGACAGCGGCAGGAGAGTCATTACAAACCCGTTCCCGTTTGCTCAGACTCTCCTGCCGGCTTAATTTTCAATTAAGAAGCATATTAACTTTTACTTCACGATATTCAATATCACGATTGCCACCGCGATTGCTCCAGTAACCGGATTCACTGCAATGCGCCGAAGGAAAGAATGGACCGTGGCATCCGCGACAATCCCTTTTATAATAGACCGTTTCCCTTCCACCGCGCAACGTTTAATCTCACCCATAAAGAACGAGTCCGGCTGGTCCTCAAGCTTGACATTAAAAATCCGTTTATCCTTTATATCAATTCCCATGGTCTTCTGCAAAAATTCGCGGTAGGAACGGTTGCAGCGCACCAGCTTGATCCCGTCTCCCTGCAGTTCCAGGATTGCTGTGGGCAGGGTATTGAAATATTGCCGGAGGCTTTCGCTGCCTTCCTGCGCAATAAACGCAGGATCATACAGGTTAATGCGGCCGATTGCATCGTAATAATCCGATTCCTGCGGATTTTCAAAGCCGATCTGTTTACCCTTCTCATAACGCCTCAGAATCTTTTCAAAGGGCAGCGGGCAGCAATAGAAGAAACCCTGCAGCTTGGTACAGCCGATCTCCCGCAGGAAATCTACCTGTTCTATAGTTTCCACGCCTTCTGTTACGGTCTCGATACCCAGGCCGATAGCCATCTTCATCAGCTCCGTCAGGATGATCCGGCTCCGGTCCGTGTTATCAAACTGTTTCATGAAGCGCATATCAAACTTAATTACATCAAAATGAATCTGCTGCAACACATCCAGAGAAGAGTAACCGCTGCCAAAGTCGTCCATCCACACCTGGAACCCCAGCTGACTGAAACGTTCTACCTGGGTTTTCATGTACTCAAAGTCACTGCCGATAATACTTTCCGTTATCTCAACGGTCAGCATGTTCCGGCCGATTCCGGAAGCATCTACCCGGCGGCAGATTTCCTCCACGATATCGCAGGCATAAAAGTCTGCCCGGGACAGGTTTACGGAAATGGGCACAACATAAAGGCCCGCTTCAGCCTGTCTCTTCATCTTCGCCAGCGCTTCTTCCACCACATACAGATCCAGGCGGTAAATCAGCATGGTGTCTTCCAGCACCGGAATGAATTCTGCCGGAGGTATTACGCCTTTGTCCGGGTCGACCCACCGGGCCAGCGCTTCCTCGTCGCACACGCAGCCGTTGGCTGTGCGGACGATAGGCTGGTAGTAAACGGTAATCCATTTTTCCGACAGAGCCCTGTCCAGGTTTTCCACAAAATAGCGTTGGGCCTGTAGGGCTTTTAACATATCCTCACTGAAATACTCATAAACAGAAATGTATTTATTCCGGTTCTTATCACAGGCAATCTTGGCCCGGTCACAGGCCCTGTCAATATCGATGCCCTCTGTATTGTCCAGATAAATGCCTACCCTGACCGGCAACGACTTTCCGCCGTTCAGTTCTTTGTTCTCCTGGAAAATTTTCTTTATTTTATCTTCAAGCTTTTCCGCATCGGTATAAACAGCAAAATGATCCGCGCTGACACGGCAACAATTTTCATCATGGAAATATTTAACCAGCAGTTTGCCAAAAGCCCGTAGCAAATCATCCCCGCCGGAAAAACCAAATCTCCGATTAAAAGATTTCATACCACAGAGGTCAAAAAACAGAATTGCGCTTTGTTTTCCTTCCTCCGCCAGCGTTTTCCGCCCTGCGTCCGCCAGTTTAAAAAAATACGCCATACTGGGAAGACCTGTAAGAACATCATGAGATGCTCTGCGGATCATGGTTTCTTCGCGTAACATGACATTGAAAGAGCGGTTTAACGTACTGGCGCTTGCATCACCGTCCAGGGAATAATATCCTTCGTTTGTATACCAGACAAGGGCAAGACGGGTTCCGTCCTCCTTATGGATATATTCTCCCTGAACATGAACTACCATGTAGTTTTTCCGGTTTGCAGTTTTTACACGGTACGCCACGTTTAAACCGCCGCCTCCCGCGATAAACCGGCCGACCGCAGCAGCAAGCCTGCCCGTATCATCCGGGTGTACGTCGCGGTACATGTTATGACTCAGCACATCGTACGCTTCTTTCCGGGAGACACCATAAAGCTTACAAAAACCTGCTGAAAGGACAATGGGCACAGTCTGCTTGTCAACCGTCTGGAATATGACAAAAGGAATATGGGAGTTTTCCATTATGTGCATTACTTTTTCATCAAACTGGTACTTTTCCATATTCCCTCCTGTAGACCGGACCACTACATAAAGCCGGCGTCGGATACGATGACAACGATGGGAATCTTATCCTGTTTTATCGCTTAATTCTAACATATTCTCATGTAAAATACTATAGGGTTGAGTTGAAAAAATTTTCCACTAAAAAATCCCCATCGCAAAATTGCGACGGGGATTCGCATGTACAGATCTTGTATCTGATCAGTCAGCGGTAAACGGCATTAACGCAACGTTACGGGCACGTTTGATCGCAGTGGTCAGTTCGCGCTGATGTTTTGCGCAGCAACCGGAAATGCGGCGGGGTAAAATCTTACCGCGTTCGGTTACGAATTTGTGCAGCTTGGCAACATCCTTATAGTCGATGCTCTCCGCTTTATCTACGCAGAAGCTGCAAACTTTTCTTCTCGGTCTTCTGCCTCTTTGCATTTTCATTAGCTTAATCCTCCCTGTTGTTTAGAACGGAACTTCCTCGTCAAAGGGAACATCACTGCCTAAACCGCTCATAGGCGATTTGGCCATGGGAGCCACAGATTCGGCAGCACCGGTCTCGGGACCGGGATACTGCTGTCCATAGTTCTGGTTACGGTTTGCGCTCTCGCTCTTGCGTTCAACAAATTCAACGTTAGCAGCAATGATTTCCGTTACCCAGTGCTTGGTGCCGTCCTTGGCATCAAAATTACGGATCTGAAGACGTCCTTCTACCAATAAACGATGTCCTTTCGCGAGGCTGTTTCCACATAATTCAGCAGCCTTTCCCCATACTACTACGGGGATAAAATCTGCTTCGCGCTGTCCCTGTTGATTTAAAAAAGGTCTGTCAACTGCCAGTGTGAAAGAGCAAACCACCTTCTGGGAAGGGGTATAACGCACTTCCGGATCCTTTGTCAGTCGACCCATAACAATAATTCTGTTCATTAATTACCTCCAAAACTGATCATCTGATCAGTCTTCCTTTTTAATAATCATATGGCGCAGCACTTCGTCGGTAATCTTCATTACACGGTCAAGTTCTTTGACAGCGGCAGGTTCAGCCTTGAAATCAACGAGTACATAGTACCCTTCGGACAAATCCTGGATCAGGTAAGCCAGGTGTTTTTT
>Ga0265298_10001214_pt1 | contig 38124 bp, 27 predicted proteins | sample AusTroGonzalo_MG_3_FD_193486 | JGI IMG/M metagenome (GOLD analysis project Ga0265298, IMG submission 193486) | Bovine rumen microbial communities from tropical cattle in Woodstock, Queensland, Australia - Gonzalo_01 | ecosystem: Host-associated > Mammals > Digestive system > Stomach > Rumen ...
TTCTTTGCATAAATGCCAGAGGGTTCCCCTTTCTCGTCGGCGTAGCTATAGTAGCCCAAGACATCTTCCAAGATAATCTGCCTGTCGGCAGTGGCCAGCACGTGGAAATTCTCGTCCCCCAGCCAACGGGCCTCAATCTCGGTACCATCTGGTTGCCGAATAATAAAGGTATCATCAGGAGCAGGCACCGCCCAGCACTGCACTGCCAGGCAAAACACCGCCAATAGGATTTCCAAACATCTCACAAAAAAGCCCTCTCTTTTCCAAAATAAAAAAGTATATTAATTCTTGCAATGCTCTACATTCATCAATTTCCCGATTGGACCCATTTCCGCTTTGACGCCCGCAAGGTAGTGAACGCCTTGGGCGAGGCCCGCCTGCAAGAAGGCAAGCTCATTGGCGCCATGGAAACCTGCGGTTTTCAGGAATTAGAGCAAAATTTGCTAATCCAGGACATTGTTTCCAATTACGCCATCGATGGTTACACCCTGGATGTCGCGGCCGTGCAAAAGGACTTGGAAAACCTCCAGACCGCAGGCAACTCCATGGTCCGAAACTACATGGGGGCCATCCTTAACGCCTTCAACCCCATCACTCAGGAGCGATTATTTGCCTGGCACGCTTCCATGGGCGAAAACCGCGTGGCCAGTTTTAGGCAAACGCCAAGCACCGTACGTTACCAACAGGGGGAGGCCCAATTGGATTTTGACGGTCCCAACCCGGAGCGGTTGGAACCGGAGATGGAACACCTGGTGCAGTGGATAGAATCCGCCAAGATGGACGGCGTCATCAAGGCGGCTATCGCCCATTTCTGGTTCATTACCCTTAGGCCCTTCGCCGATGCCAACGGCAGACTGGCCAGGCTGCTCACCATATTGATGCTGGCCCGCAGCGAGCAGACCACCCGCTGCCAGTTTTCCCTGAACCAAGCCATTCTGGAAAAAAAGGAAGAGTACTTCAAGGCGTTGAATGAAGCCCAAAGGGGCAACGGCGACCTTACGGACTGGATCCTCTGGTTTATCGACGCCCTGCTCTACTCCATGTCCAGCACCAAGGAAAAAATCGCCAAGGAACAAAAGCGGACCATGTTCTACAACCGCCACGCCGGCGAAGCCCTGGACGAAAAAGACCAAAAACTGCTTACCGCCCTGTTTGCGGGAGAACTCCCCGAAAGCTTTACCGCCAAGGAAGTGGCAGCCTTGGTAAACGCAAGCCACGACACCGCCCTCCGCACCATCCAGGGGCTAATCTCCAAAGGCATTTTGAAGGCGGACTCCAAGGGCGGCCGCAGCCAAAAGTACTCCCTGGCATAAAAAAAACTCGCGTTACCGCGAGTCTTTCTAAGTTCTTCCGCGAACCGGATTATTCTTCTTCCAGAGCTTCCTTGAGTTCGTCCACGGTGGCGATGTACTCGTCAATCATGTCGGCCTTGGAATCCAAGTGGGCCAGAATCTTTTCCAAGTGTTCCTTGCCAAACACAGCCTTGAGCTGGCGGGAAGCATGTCCCTTGTAGCCCCATTCCTTCAAGATTTCGTCGGTCACCACGAAGGAGTCGTTCATGGACACAAAACGCATAGGACCCCACACGGCCCAGTTGTGTTCCATCTGCATGCATTCCGGTTCAGGCAGGTTGGGGTTAGACATGTAGCGCTGGATATGGCGTGTACGCACATCCTTCACCTTGTCAATACGCATGTAACCCATAATCAGGTACTTGTTGCGCATCTCGGAATCGCTAAGGCCTTCGTAGCGGGTGCCAAACAGAATGTAGCGGCTCTTGGCCCGAACAATGGCGTTGATGTTCTTTACATTGCAGCAGCTCATAAGACCATAGGTGCTGGTTTCGTAATTGGGTTCATAGAAGAATCCCTTCTCGTTCTCGTTGAGCTGGTCCCGAACGGGCATTTCGGTCTGGTGGCTGGTTTCCACATAAAGCAGACTTCCGGCCATATTGCCACGGTAGTCCTGCCAACCTTCAAGATTGATTTGTGTCTTCGGCATTTTAATCCCCTTAAAAGGTGATACAAATAAAAAAATGACAAGCGGACCTAAACAGGTTCGTCGTTTCCGATGGCAAAATACAATTTCAGAGTTAAAAAGTCAACGATTCCGCCGAAATTTCTTCCATTCCGAACAAAAATGCCCCTTTTTCGAAGAATTTCGCGGTATCGGTAGTCAAAAAGGCCACCTTTCCACCCCTAGACAAGCGGGCCTCCATCTCCCGGTGGCGGTTCAGGTAGTCCACCGTCTTGTCCGCCACAATATTCCCCTGGACCACCAGCCGCACATGGGGCGGAAGCGCCTCCCGGATTTCTTTTTCCAGCAGGGGGTAGTGGGTACAGGCCAGCAAGACCGTATCTATTTCAGGATCCTTTTTCAGCAGGGCATCCACATCCTTCTTCACAAAAAAGCGAGAGCCCTCGGTACCCAGTTCGCCGTTCTCCACAATAGGCACCCACATGGGACAGGCGTGCTGGGTCACCTTCAGGTTGGGGAAAAAGTGCTCTATTTCCAGCTGGTAGCTGTTAGAGGAAACCGTTCCCGCCGTAGCAAAAATCCCGATGTGTCCGGTCTTGCTGTAGTTGCCTATTTCCTCTGCCGTGGGGCGGATAATGCCCAGCACACGCCGGTCGGGGAACTCAAAGGGCAGCACTTGCTGCTGGATACTCCGCAGCGCCCGGGCCGAAGCCGTATTGCAGGCAAGGATTACCAGGGGACAGCCCCGACTAAAAAGTTCCCGCACGCACTGCAGGGTGTAGCGGTAGATGGTTTCGTAACTCCTAGAACCATAGGGCGCCCGGGCGTTGTCTCCCAGATACAAGAAGTCGTAGTCGGGCAAGGCCTGCCGCAAGTCCTTCAAGATGGTAAGGCCGCCAAAGCCGGAATCGAAAACGCCAATCACAGGGCGGCCTCCATACGGGAACGAATCAAGGGCATAATCTCCTTGCGCGGGTCCTGATTGCCCTGACGGTCAAAAATTTCTCCCGCATCCACGGGTTCCAGGATTCGGGCGGTCACCTTGCAGCGTCCCGTATCTTTCCGCCTTTCCCAAACATCCGCCGTGCCGTGGAAAACCACCGGAAGCACTATGGCACGGGACTCCAACGCCAGGCGGAATCCTCCGCTCTTGAAAGCCGACAGGGAATCATCCTTGCCGCGAGTACCCTCGGGGAAGAGCCCCAACCGCGGAGCATTTCCCTTGGTTATGATTTCACGAATGAGTGCTCCGCCGCCGCCCTTTTTGCGGTTGATAAAAACGCAACCGATCTTTTTCATCCAGAAATTGAGGAAGGGAATGTAGCGCAGGGACTGCTTGGCGATAAACCCAACAGTCCGTTCCAGAGTCAGGAACAATACCGGGATGTCCGCATAGGAATTGTGGTTCCCCATGACAAACACGGGGCGGTTCCAGTCCACCTGCGCCAGCAGGGCCTGGTCCTGAATTTCCAAATCAATCCGCAGCACCTTCATGCAAAAGCGGGAAAACTTCTGTATCTTGCGGTCCAGCCACTGGTGGAAATCTTTTCCGTAGGCAAGCAGAATAAAAGGCAGTATCAGAATATGGACAAACATGTAGGCGAGAACCACCACCACCACGTATATCCTGAACAACATAACCGGCATATTCCACCCTGGCTTTTTTGGACTTGGCGGCAGGAACCGGGAAGGCTTCAGCTTTAGCAACTTCCCTTTCCAGTACCGCTGCTTGCAATATAGCAAAACCAAAAACGCCTCGGCACGGGTCACCCCCACATAATAAAGCCGCCTTTCCTCGTCCAGTTGCATTTTGCGTTGCCTGCGGTTGCCCTCGCACTTGCCCGGGGTGAACCCTTCCGCCAGTCCCGCGTAAAAGACCACCGCGTACTGGAGTCCCTTGGAGGCATGAACGGTCTCTACATGAATGCCGTCTTCCATAGGTTCCTCTCCGGCAACCGCCGCCCCCACCACCGGCAGTTCTCCCTCCCGCAGGGCCTCTACAAAGTATTCCCGCTGGCGGTTGTACCGCACCAGTATGGCAAAGTCACCCCAGCGGAGTCCGTAGGTTTCACGCAGTTCCTTTACCGCCTGCGTAATCCGCTCCACCTCCTGGACGGGATTCTCCGAAACCCAAACCTCCGGCAGACGGTTCTCCTTGAAAATCCTATTGCCCCTAGAACCCGCAGGGTTCCCCGCCCGTAGCACTTTCCGCAAGGCGATGGGCTTATTCTCAAAGATATCATTTGCCAAATGCAAAATGTTAGGCACCGAACGGTAGTTCCATTCCAAGCGGATAAGGGTACTGTCCTTGAAGTCTTCCCGAAAGCGGCGGATGTTGCCGATGTCCGCCCCACGAAACCCATAAATGGCCTGGTCATCATCCCCTACCACAAACAGGTCCCTTCGATTCCCCAGCAAGTTTTTCACCAGGCGGTATTGGGAGGGATTGATGTCCTGATATTCGTCCACCAGAATTTCTTTCCACTGGTTCTGAAAGCACTCTCGCACTTCGTCATCCGTTTCCAGTAGGCGGATGGCCAAGTATATCAAATCTTCGAACACCAGGTTTCCCGACAAAATAATTTTCTTCTGCAAGGAAGACAATTTCTTCTGCAAAGTAGCGAGCAAGTCCGGTGCAAAAAGTTCCTCCCGGTCCAACCGAGATGCAGGTATTTTCAACCGTACCAGTTCCCGCAAGAATTCCCTGGAGTTGGATTCCCGAGGGACGGGAACCTTGTTGAATCCAAGCCTTTCGTAGGCAAACCGCCCGCCAATCTTTTGACGCAACATAAAAAGAGCCAATGAATGGAAGGTACAGAGCCGCACTCCCGCATTGGGGAAAAGTTTCTGTACCCGCTCCCGCATTTCTGCGGCGGCCTTGGCAGTAAAGGTCAACGCCAGAATGCTTTCGGGTTCCACCCCACACATAATGCGGTACTGTATTCGCTTGGTCAAGACCGAAGTCTTTCCCGAACCCGCCCCGGCAAGAATCAGCAAGGCTCCGTCTTTTTTATGGTCGTGCAACACCGCGGCACGTTGGTCGCCGTTCAACCCCTTCAAGATGCTTTGGGCATCCATATGCTCCCCTACGGGAATGCGGCGCTCCTATGACTTGCGCCTGTGGGATATGGCAAGGGGACTAGGGATTTTCCCTGTCCGGAACATTGGGACGGCCGCCCAGCAAAAAGGCAAAGCCGCCAAACAAGCTCAACACCAGACTCACAAGGTAAGCCAACAGCTGAATCACCACCGATTCCAACCCAGGCACGCCTGCACGGGCAAACAGCGACTGGGCCAAGAATTCACGGGGGCCAAAACCGCCAATGGATATGGGCAATGCACTAATAATGGCCACCAGCGGGATGTAGTAGAAATACCAAGATATGGACAAGTTAACGCCAATGGCAATTCCGCAAAAGAAGTGGACAAAAATCCGAAGGGACTGGGTCACCGCCGAAATCCCGGTAATCTGCACCATCAGTTTTTTGGACTGGAAACTCTGGAACCGGGAGAACATGTGCTCCAGTCGCACCGTCAATTTTTCAGGCAATACCTTGGACAAAATCTTATGGACCAGATTCCCCAGCCTGCGGCTGCAAAGGCAAGCCAACAAGGTGCAGAACCCCAGGAATATCCAAACCGAGGGCCACATGAACGCCCGCTGGGCGTCGTCGTGCATAAAGAACAGCAGGCCCATACCCAAGGTAAACAGGGTCACAAAGAAGAGTCCAAAGAGACGGTCAAAGAAGGTGGCCGTAAGCCCCGCACCCACAGAATCCTGACCGCCCTCCATGCGGATATCATAAACCTTCTTTACGTCACCTCCCACATTGCCGGGCATAAAGTTGTTGAAGAACAGCCCCACGTAATAGAGTTTCAGCAGGCGTCCATACTTCAGGCGCACCCCCTGCTTTTCCAGCAAGAGTTTCCACTGCACGCAGGCGGTAAAATTCGAGAGGGCAAGGCACGCCACCGCCAAAATCAGGGGTACCACGCTGTCCGCAGAGAATAGCCTGTACAAGTCCCCGATTTCCCAGTCCGGATCGCTGACAATATTGCGGTACACAAAATAGGCGGGGACTGCCGTCACCGTCAACTTCAGGCAAAAAATCAGGGTGGACTTTAGCTTGGGGGACAACTGCATGTGCTAGGGCTTGCGGCCGATAACGCCAATACTCAACTGGGTGTAGTGCATCAGGGGTACCGACTTGAGGGAATCCAGGACCTTGTCCTTGACCTTCTGGTAGGCGGAACCCTGAAGCGGGTACTTGGGCAGTTCCACGCCGAACTTGAATCCCACTTCCCGGAATATGCGGTAGAAAAGGTTGGGGCGCATCCAGTCGCCATAGGCATAGGTCAGTTCAAAGCCCGCATCTTTCATAAGCTGCTTGAGCTGGCCCATGGTAAACTGCTTTTCCCAACCGGCAAACCACTTGTCCATGGCAATCAAGATGTGCTTGATTACGGTATAGGGATGCACCGTCTGGGGAACGTCGCACAGGCAGTGGCCGCCGTGTTTCAAAATCCTGAAGTTTTCTTGAATCAAAGGAAGGGAATTCTTGAAGTGCTCCGCCAACCCCTGATGGAAAACCAAATCAAAAGTATTGTCGGGGAACGGGGCCTTGAAGGCGTCCCCCCGAACTAGTTGCAAATTATCCTGGAGGTTTTCGCTGGAACGCAGGGCATCCACAATCTTCAAGCTGTTCTCTGCAAAATCCAGCACATACACCTGGGCACCCAGGCGGGCCAGTTCCGCACTGTCACGACCGGTACCGGCACCCACCTCCAGAATCTTCATACCTTCTAACTTGAAATTCTTCTTGATGGCATCCAAAACGGAAGGGGACGAGGGGTACACCTTGTTCATGTCGTTCTTGCGTTTCCAAAAACGATTCCACACGGACTGATCTGGTTCTTTTATTGACATAGCGGGCAAAATATACGAAATACAGAGGCGAGAAACATCCCTAAGGATAATAGGGACAACGATTTCCGGTGCTTTGTCATAATTTTATGACAATTATTGCTTTTTATGACAAAAATTTGTATTTTTACCCCTTGATTAAACGCCGTTATGGGCAAAAGTAGGCAAGTTGTAAAATTTTACCCCGTTGGCATACAACTTGCTTAAAAAAAGCGATATTTAGGTAAGTAAGGATATAAAATGCATATTGATTCAACAGATACTACACTCAAGCGTTACCTAGAAGACATTCGGCGTACCGCCCCCCTCTCCCGCGAAGAAGAACAAATCCTCTTCCAAAAAGCCAAGGAAGGCGACAAAATAGCAAGAAAAAGGCTCATCTCGGCCAACATGCGTTTTGTGCTCAAGGTGGCCATCCAGTACCGGGGCTGCCCCATTCCCCTTCCGGACTTGGTCAGCGAAGGGGCCATGGGCCTGGTGCGCGCCATCGAATCTTTTGAACATACCCGCGGCCTCAAATTCATCAGTTACGGTGTTTGGTGGATCAAGGCCTACATTACCCGCGCCATCAACGAGCAGGGAAACCTGATCCGTCTGCCCGCCAACCAGCACTTGCGCGTACGCAAGGCTTTGCACGAGCAATCCCGCGGTAAGGAAATCAACGAGGAAATCCGGGAACTGATCCAAATCGGTCAGCGCGGCGTTTCCTTCGATAGCCCCCTGAAGGCGGACTCCAAGGCCACCTATGCCGAAGTCCTTCCCGACAACGGAGCCATCAACCCGGAAGCGGATTCCGAAATCCAGAGCGTGGAAAACCTGGCCCGCGACCTTATGGAGCAATTGCCCGAGCGCGAAGCCAAGGTCATTACCGGAATTTTCGGTATCAACCAGGAAGCTCCCCAGACCTTGCGCGAAGTGGGCGAATCCATGAACATTTCCCATGAACGCGTCCGTCAGTTGCGCGACCAGGCCCTCCGCCGCATCCGCAAGTACAACAGCAAGGAATTCCTGCAAGAAAAGAAGGACGCTTTCCTCGCCGCAATCAACAAGTAATTAGTAATCAAGCTATAAAAGAAGGTCGCCACAATTGGCGACCTTTATTTTTTGCATAGAGCAGCGCAGGTGCGACCGCCACCTTATTTTTTCTTTTTGCGGCGGACGCCCCACTTGTCCTTGATTTCTTCCTCGATCTTCTTCCTTTCGTAGCGGACCACCATCTTGAACTGCACCATGTAAACGCCCGTTCCCACAAAGCGTCCCTTATGGTCCTTGAAGTTCCAGTTCACGAATACCTTCTGGTCGGAATTCAAGCAGTTTCCGCCAAACTTGGGACTGTTACAAGGCACCGTGATAACGGTGTCGTTCACATACTGTCCCAAGTGGTCATAGTAGTTCACTACGAAGGAGATAAACACCTTTTCGGGATCCAGGGAATCCAGCACGGAGGGATCCACGGTGCCGTCTGCGGCAATTTGTGCACGGTCCAGCAACTGCGGCACAAACCGCTCACCCAACTGCACCAGGTGACCCAAGGCGCCCTCCTTCTCCATGTCTTCCTTGGTGGTTGCACTGGGCACGTACCGCAGGTTCACGGAGCTCATTGTATGGAGGATTTCGTCCTTGTCGTCGAAGGTACCCATCTGGGTGGCTTCCACCAGGTGGTTCAGCAAGCCTCCGATAACCACGGGGGACGGGTCATCGCCGGCGACGTTGCCAAAGTTATCCTGGATAACGCCCTTGCTGCCACGAACCACCATCAGGGAATCGCCAGGCATAATCATCGACTGACTCGGATCCAAGATGAGTTTCGCCGTGAAACCATCCTGAGACCATTCGATGGAGGTAGGTATCAAATCCAAGGTATCCTGTCCGTGGATATAGCGGAAGAAGTCACGACCTTCCACCGGCTTGATAGCCTCAGAGAAGTTCACCAGCAAGGTATCGGCCTTCTTGCCATAATTGAGGGTAGCTCCCGCAACAACCGGAGACATCCTGTCCACCACCTGTACGGCCTCTTCGTTGGCAAAGATTTCGCCAAAGACCGGGTAGTAGGTGTAAATCGTGGCAGGGGGTAAATCCTCGCTAATGCTCGTTACGCCCTTAGCAAGAGGCACGGTCGAATAGACATCCCATATCACCCTAGTCGGATCCTTGGGGTCAATCTTCAAGCTAGTGGGGCCAGCCTGCAACTGGGTCAACAAGCCGCGACTGGTGTACCAGGGGAAGGTCATATAAATCTTCTCCAGGTCCTCCTCTTTAAGCGGAGCCCTATAGTTTATCACCACCTGGTCCAGCACGCCATCGTAATCCGTATCCCAGTATTCCACATCCCTTACGGCAGGCAGACGGTCCACCACCGACACGACTACATGACGGTCATATTCGTCAGAGGTAATGAAGGGAGCGTCCTTGAAGGTAACATTGGGATACAAGGACACGCTATCCTTTTGGCCGCCCTGCAACTTCAAGTCCTCACCCACAAAGATCACGATGTTCTTGGTAGGCAGGTAAACCTTGGAGACTTGCCCAAGCCCAAAGAATGTTTCCTTGCCCTTAATTTTCAGGGCGATGAGCATTTCAGGGTAGGTAAGGTCATAAGGAATCAAGTCAATGTTGAATTCCACAAACAGGGAGTCCATGCCACCCTTTGTGGTATCGCGTATGGCATGGGCCGCCTTGATGATATTGGTTCCCAATTCCACCAGCGGCACATTGCGCACGTAGGTGGCGCCATTTTCCTTGTCCTTGTAGGTTACCACCACATAGGAATTCAAGTCTATCTCATCGGGGAACGTCAGGTCCGAAACATCCTTAAGGATAATCCTGTCACGAGCCCCGTTCAAGGTGGGCACGGTAGAGGGATCCATGGTTACACCGTTCACCACCAGCGATACGGAAACCACGTCTATAAACTTGGACAGGGTGTCCAACAGCATGATTTCCATGTAATCCAGCTGGCTATCCAAATCGGAATCCTTGATCATGGCAATCTTGGCTTCGGGAACAGCGGCATAGAAGTTGATGTTGTCTATCACCACAACGTCACCGTTGCCATTGGTCACCATGATTTCGCCGTTGGTCACCGGATCGTGAGCCGTCACATAGATGGTTACGCTTCCGTCGGCATTGACCGTAATGGAATTGCCCGGTTTCGGGTTGTTGGGGTCAATGAGGGTCAGGCCCGAGTTCGTGGTAAAGGTCAGAGAATCCACATTGTCACCAAAGTATTTCTTCACCTTGTCTGCACTGAGGGTAATGGCCACCACATCGCCCACCTTGGCAGAATCGATATTGGAATTCTGACGGAAATCCAACTTGGTGTCAATGGGGTTGTTGTTCACATAGTAAACATTTTCGCCAATGGTCACTGTGCCAGGATCACCCGGTTTCTTGTCATTGGCGGGAATCAACGTACCCGCATTGGAGACAATAGAGTCTCCCTTGTCGTAGTTATCCCAAGACGGGTTGAAGTAGCCACCACCGGCAGAGCTGTAACCGAAGTTGTCGCCACCGCCAACGGGAGTGTAGTTGGAGTCGCTGCTTCCAAACAGGTCGCCTCCACCAGTTCCGCCGTCGCTACTAGAAGAACTGCTGAACAAGTCTCCGCCACCACCGGCACTACTGCTGGAGTTGCTACCGCCCTGACTACTGCTGGAAACTTCACCGGTCTGGCTGCTACTAGAGTTGTTGCCGCTCTGACTGCTGCTGGAAACTTCACCGGTCTGGCTGCTACTAGAGTTGTTGCCGCCCTGACTGCTGCTGGAAACTTCACCGGTCTGGCTGCTACTAGAGTTGTTGCCGCCCTGACTGCTGCTGGAAACCTCACCGGTCTGGCTGCTACTAGAAACTCCTCCTTGGCTACTGCTGGAAACTTCACCGGTCTGGCTGCTACTGGATAGACTGCTACTGGACAGGCTACTGCTAGACTGGCTACTAGAAGACTCGTTGTATTCCTGATGGCTAAGCCTTTCCCAACTGCTGGATGACACGTCCCCTGCAGTACTTGCACTGGAACGAACCACCTTCTCTATATCCAGCGGGGCCAAGTCGTCCAAGAAGTTGTCAATCCACTGCATGTGCACCAAAACATTGTTGTTGATAAGGCGTTGAGGATTGGCAGCATAGTCCACGAAAATAACGTGTCCCGTGTTGCTGGCCACAAACAGGTGTCCGTGACCATCTACCGTTCCCTGGTCCAAACGCCAACCTACCGTAGGAGTGCGTCCACCGCTGTTCGTTGCTCCATCGCACCAGCCCCAACATTCACCACCTGAACATCCGGCACTACCTGTACCCTTTGTACCAGTCCACACACCTGTTGCGGCATCGGCCTTCTGCACGCAAGAGGGGGTTCGCGGGCCTGTCAAATGGGTCGTATCTTCGGGGAAGAAGAAAGTACGCAAGTTAATTTCGGCAAGAATACGGGCCTTCATGTTTCCGCCTTCTACATAAGGCTCCACCTGCACAATCTTGGAACCACCAAACAGGAATATGGTTTTGGAATAATCATCGTAGGTGGCACCATGGGCTCCTTCTAGGGAATCGAGAAGGATCTTTGTTCCAAAACCTATGGGAACCACCGTTCCCTTGTCTCCCAAATACTTCGAAGCCTGGGCGTCGGTCTTGATGGTATCGGACCAAGTGGTATCCGTAAAGTACCCAAAGTAAGAACCTGCCCTGTATTCCTTTTTCTTTTGGGCCGTGCAAGAGTCACCCTTAACATCCGTTTCGCAACCACCGCCTGCGAAGTCAGAGTAGGTAAAGAACGCACGGTTCTTGTCGTCCCACACCACCGTGGTCACCTTCCTATCCTTACGACGATCACTATCTGCCGGTCGCAATTGCACCTGATAACCAGTCGTTGCAATGGTTCCATTCTTCAAGGCGTAACGGACCAAGGTTCCAGGCATGGCATCGGCCCAAACGTACTTCTGGTTAGGGTCCACCATCACATGCCAATACCCATTGGTTCCCGACTGATCATCCAAATATTTTTGCTGCGAGTTACTCCACCTAAAGCCCTTCCAGGCGCCCTTAGACGCAGAGTTGTTGTCAACGCAAACATTGGCATTAACGCTAGTGCTTTGCTTTTTCACATTGTAAAGATTGGAACCCTGACCAGCCACAATCAAATGGACCTTGTCGGGATGGTGCATGATACCGTCGGCACCACCGGTTTCACAAATGGTCTTCTTGTTCAACAGGCGCAGGTATCCCAAACCATCATAGAAGTAATCGATACTCTTGACGCGGTCGCTACCCACGTACTTGGTATAGTACAGCGTAGCGTTCGTGGAAGGTTGTTCCACGATTTCACCCACCTGCTGTATCCAAATGCCCGTAGCAGGGTTTTCTGGTGCAGGCATCTGAGCTGCGGCGAACACCACCGCCCCCAAGACTGCCATCGCAATGTTTCTTGCCACCTGTTTCATAGCACTATCCTCTGAAAGGATTTAGTCCCCAAGAGACATTCCGCCCTTGCCGGCACGGATGCCCCAGTTGTAAATCCTTTCAACTTTAAAACTGTTCTTGGCACCGTACACGTTAATCTTGAACTGTGCCACATAAACTCCTACACCGACCTTGCGGCCTTCGCTAGAGCGCATGTTCCAGCGCAAATACATCTTCTTTGCATGTTCAAAGCAGTTGCCTTCAAAGGCCTTGTCACTGCATTTAATCTTGTTGGACGCACCGCCCACGTAGGCGCCCAGATTGGTGAACACCTTCAGTTCCCAAGAAAGGCCGACATCGTCCAAATTCATATTCTCCACGCCAGAGGAATCCTCCCCCATGACCGTGGCAAAACTAATATCCATCAAGATTCCCAAAGACTTCTTCATCTCTTCGTCCAAGGGTTCGTCGGCAGGGACAAACCGCTCCGTAAATGCAGCCTTGTCCGCCAGCAGGGCAGCACGATCCAGCGTAGCCAGCGCCGTCGTCTGCATCAGCACACGGGGGTCGCCCTTGACCATCACGGGGGCGGACTTGTCTGACACACCGTTGCCATCCAGGTCCGTAATCTTTGCCTTGTCCAAATTGAATTTCAGGGAATCCGCCGGATTCAAGCGGTCCGCCAGAGGCACGCCGTTTTCCAAGTGCAACTTCACGGACTTGCCGTCAGAACTCCAACTCAAGGAACTGAAGGGGATAGACACCCACTTGCCGTCCACCTTGAAGGAGAAGCAATCTGACAGGGCCGCCAAATCCTCCATGGCCTTCTTGTCCACAGGTTCCGAGAAGGTAATGGTCAGCACGTCCGCTTCCATCTTCTGGAAGGATTCCGGCTCCAGGAAGGTTCCTGCAATCACCGGCGACATGCGGTCGTGCATGGTGCAAGAGTATTCCTCCATGACCGTATCGCCATTAGCCTGTACCACGGGTTTGCGGACCGTAGCGTAACCGTACTTGAGGCTATCCACGTCCACCCCTGCCGTATCCACGTAGGTCAGCATCCGCTTCACATCGTACTTGGTGGAATCCACCACAATGGAAAGGGTAAGGCCGTCCTTGGAGAGTTTTACAAAATTGGTGTCCGTCAAGTCCGGCTTGATTTTCAAGACGTTTCCCTGGTTGTCTGCCCAGTACAGGGTCAGCTCCATGTCCTTCAGGTCCTTTTTGCTGATGGGCTTTTCGAAAGCCACGGTGGCGCTATCCATGCGGCCATCTCCGTCCCTATCGTAAAAGCCGTTCTTCTCGTTGTCCACGTAGTTATGGCCCGAGTCAAAGATCTTCACGGGATTGTTCTTGCCCGTCTTGTTGCCATCGGCGGCCTTGATAAGGCCATCCTTGCACTTGTCCTTGGCACAGGAGGTGGCGATTTCCAGTTCCTGGCCTTCCTTGACGGCATCCTTGTCCACCTTGAACTTCCAAACGCGGTCATCCCCATCTACGCCCTTCTCGACGGCAACCACCGACAGGGGCACCCCGTTCAGCAGGAAACCACTACCCGAGGTCCAAGTTGTATCCAGTGGCTTGTTGAACCGCACTACCAGGTAGTCGGAATCGCCGTCACCCTTTACCAAAGAGGCGGTCTGGATTACGGGACCAATGCGGTCCTGGATGGCCGTGGAGAGGTTGCCGCTAGCTCCAGACACCGAGGAAGAGGCGTCCACCTTCAAGTCGCCCTGGCCCTCGCCGCTGGGAATCACGGTCTTGACGCCGCTCAGTTCCGCCACATTGCCGTTCAGGGAGAAGTCCCCACTAAAATCGGTAAACTTGTCGCCCTCGGGCCAGTTGTACTGGAAGTTCTCCAGGGACACACCGTTCATCTGGCCGTTAAAGTAAGCCGCAATGCTGTCCCCCACGCCGTCACCGTTGGTGTCGTAGATAAAGGCACTGTCCAGAGTGGGGAGACCATAGTTCACAAACTGCAGGTTGCCGGGGAACTGTTCCTCTACACGGAAGGTAGTGTCGCCACCGGGGGTGTATATGGAGGAATTCAGGGTGAAATTCACATCCGAAATGGCCTTGTCCGAAGTCACCAGAAAAGAAGACTTGGAATTGGCGAGCTGGCCCACGTAATAGGTGGTACCGTTAATGGTGCCCTTGCCCATGGGGGTCTTTGCAGGAGTCAGGAACGTCAGGCTTTCGTGTTTGGAAGAAAGGAAGAACTGCAAGTCCTTGCTAAGGGTGTCCAGCTTGCCCTTGTCGGGTCCCAGGGGTACCACGGACTGCACGTAAACTGTAAGCGTGTCACCTACATTCAACTGGATATCGGAAATATCGGAGATTACTTCCTTGCAATCCTTGTCCTCGCAGAACTGGAACTGGGGCACGTAGAAGTTGTAAACGTAAATGACGTTAATCTCTGCAGAAGTGTTTTTTGTGAAATCCTCGGGAGACACACCCAACATGGCATTAGAAACAGTCCAGTGCCCCACTACGGAAGTGACCACGTAGCCCCTGTCGTCAGAAACAAACTTCTGCCCGTTAGACGCTCCCGCCCCTCCCACAGAAAACACGATGGTATCGGAACCAGCATTGGGCGCGTAGAGGTAGACATCCACATTGGGGAGCCTATAGTTGAGGCTGGCACTGCCGTTGTCCTCGTCCTTCACGTAAAGGCCGATGGTCTGGCCCTGGTCCAAGGGCAGGTAGACACAGCGACTGTCGGGCTTGGCATCGTTGATGCAGTCACCGTTGAAATTAACGCCGGCAAAGCCCCAGGTCGCGCCTAGCAACAGGGTTAACACAAACAGCAAAAATCTGTCATGCATCTTCGCCAACATACCATCCTCACAGTGTTTTACACAACATCAAACACGCCCATTCATAGTCCTGGGCAATTACCTTCTAAAAATATGTTTTTTTGCAGGAGAGCGAATTTTTTGGAGGGTGCAACACAGCCGAATTGAGGCCTAAATCACACTTTTCACGAAAGGCGATTTAAGGCGTATTATTCCAAGTTGGAATATACCGTGCTGTACAAGTCCGCCACCACACTGTCCATAAACAGCCAGCCATCGCCGCAAAGGACGATACGGTTGTCGCAACGCGCCAGGAACCCCCGGTCTACATAGCGAGAAATCATTTTTTCCGAAAGTCCAACTCCCAGGTGGCGCAATTCCTCCAAATCCAGGCCATACTTTGTCCGTAACGACAGCTGGATGGTTTCTGCAACAGCCTCTTCGGGGCCCACAGGATCCTTTGACAATGCGGATTCCGGACAGCCCGCCTCCACATAGCGGCGCCACTGCGGGTAAAGTTCGGGAGCATGGAACCGCACCCTATTCAAATAACCGTGAGCGGAAGGGCCGAAGGCCAAATACTCGCCCCGGCGCCAGTAATTCAGGTTGTGCAAGCTCTCTTGCCCCGCTCGGGCGAAATTGGAAACCTCGTATCGGTCAAAGCCCTTGGACTGAAGCAACGCCACGCCCTCGCGATACATGTCCCCATAAAGGTCCTCGTCGATTTGGACCAGACCCTTTTCCACCCTACGCCCCAATTGCGTACGGGGGTCCACCTTGAGCCCATAAAAACTGATGTGCCCCAGGGGGTAAGAGGAGAGTTTTTCCAGGTCCTCCAGGAACTGCTCCAAGGATTGTCCCGGCAGGTTGAACATCAAGTCGGCATTGACCCGAAGGCCGCTAGAAAGCAGCAGTTCCAGGGCGGCAAAGCCCTGCTCCAGGTCATGGGTGCGGCCCACCGCCTGCAAAAGCTCCGGCTTAAAGCTCTGGAGCCCAAGGCTTACACGAGCGACACCGTTCCGTGCCGCCACCTCCAAGCGCTCCTTGTCCGTGGATTCGGGGTTGAACTCCATGGTGGATTCCCGCAGGGCATGCAAAGGAACCCCAAGGTTTGCGAGTCTTGAAAAAAGGGACTCCAGCTGTCCCGGAGAAAGCAGGGACGGGGTTCCGCCGCCCAAATAGAGGGTTTCCACCTGAGAAAAAACCTGGGGATGTTTGCTTGCAAACAGTTCCATTTCACGGAACAACAGGTCCAGGAATTCCCCGTGGAGTCTTGCAGGACCTTGGATAGTGAAAAAATCACAGTAATCACAGATCTTCTTACAAAATGGAATATGGAGGTACAGACCCAGCATTTCTTAAAAATACATTATCGTTGTTGCCTACAGGGGAAAATAATGTAAATTAAAACGAGAAGTAAAGGGCGTTTGGATGAATAAGGCGACAAAAGACAAAATCAAGCAGCAGATTAAGAAGAGGCTCCCCCTCTGGATTTTCCTTACGCTCGCCACCATCATCTTCTTCTTGGCCTCTACCCTGCTCATGGGTGAATCCTACAAGGACATTATCCTTATCGCCATGATTTGGGCACTCCCCCTCTTTATCCACTAGACCTATGGCTATTACCCGAAAGACACAGAGAAAGTTCAGGTCCGTATGCTTTTACGTACTCTGTTGGATTTGCGTGGCCTTGGGAATAGCCTCCCTGCAGATGTTCCGGGACTATGGAAGCTTGTCCTTGGAGCCCCTGCTGAAGATGCTCCAGTTCGCCCTGTTCATGGGGCTGTCCCACGGGATGTACGACGTCATTGTGTTAAAGGACGACCGAGACTGCAGGCCCGTGTGGAAGGCCTTTCTGGTACGGAACCTCTACTTTATTGCCGCCATCTACGCAAGCATAGTCCTGTGTACTTTGCTCTTTAGGGCCTCCGCCACAGAGGGCATCGTAAACGAAATTTCCCTTACAGCCATTTTCGACAACCTGAAATCCCACCAGATCCAGGAGCAGGCAATCCTGTTCTTCCTGGCCGCCTACCTCATCACCTTTGTCCGGTCGGTCCACAAGAAGTTTGGCTCCAGGGTATTCTGGAACGTGCTGCTGGGCAAGTCCCAGGAACCCATGGAGGAGGAACGGGTCTTTATGTTCATAGACTTGAGGCACTCCACCTCCATGGCCGAGGAACTGGGCCACACGCTTTATAGTAGCCTGCTGCGGGACTATTACCGCCTGCTTTCCAACTGCTGCGAAGAGAACCACGGCGAAATCTACCAGATTGCAGGGGACGGGGCGTTTTTAACCTGGAAAATGTCCTCTTGCCGTAAAAAAGCCCGACCGGTGAGTTGTTTTGAGGACTTTGCCGAGGGCCTGAGGCTTATGGGTCCCAAGTTCCAGAAGAAATACGGGGTTATCCCCACCTTCAAGGCAGGGGTCCACTGCGGCAAGGTAGTAGCCACGGAAGTGGGCAACTTTGGCAGCGAAATGGCCTACCACGGGGACGTGCTGAACACCACCTCCCGAATTCAGGGCCTGTGCACCAAATTGGGGCAGGAATTCCTGATTTCCGAGGATTTTTACCAGGAATTGACCCTGCCTATCCCCCACGGGTACATCGCCAAAAAGGAAGGATATTTCGAATTAAAGGGCAAAAAACACGAAATTCTGCTATTTTCTCTGCAAAAACCCTTGACAATCTGAGTTCCTTAAGCTATAATTGGTCTCACCTCGCGGGAATAGCTCAGTTGGTAGAGCACGACCTTGCCAAGGTCGGGGTCGAGGGTCCGAGTCCCTTTTCCCGCTCGAAAAAAGAAAAACCACCCTTCTGGGTGGTTTTTTCTTTTTTATGTGCCGGGATAAAAAGGGACTCGGGGCCGAGAAGAGGGTGCGACTGAAATTTTTCACATGCGAACGAAGTGAACATATCTGAAAAATTTCAGCACTTGAGGCGTAGCCTCAAGCCCGTAGGGCGAGGTTTCGGCTTGCGAAGCAAGTGCCCGGAACCGAGTAGTCCCTTTTCCCATTCATCAATCAGCCGCGAAGCGGAGTCTGATTGCCAACATTCCCTTTTCCTAGCCCCCCCTTCGTAAAAAATAATTTATGTTTCTTAAAAATTAACTTATATTTAAAAACAACGTATTATTTAGTACAACCTTCTTCAGGGACATACTCAAATGCCTTTTTGTTCTAATTGCGGGAAAAACATAGATGAGGGACAAGCGTTTTGCTCATCTTGTGGACACAGCGTCAGTTCAGCCCCTGCAACCACCATCAGCAATATTCAGACAACCACCATTATACAACCACCCAAAAGCAGGGAGGCTGCCGGGCTACTCGCCCTGTTCCTTGGTTGCATTGGAGTGCACGACTTTTATGTAGGAAAAGTTTCCCAAGGGGCAATCAAGGTCATTCTCACTTTAACTGGTCTTGGCTACATCATTTCTGCAATATGGGGATTCGTGGATACCATCTGCATTATCACAGGAAGTTACCACGACTACTGGGGACGACCCCTTACGGGAGGAGCCCCCATCACCAAAATCCTCCTGATTGTGCCCATACTCTTTTTCATCTTAACCATTTTTATTTCTATCGCCTTCTTACTCCCCCTGTTTTTATAAAGATAAGGAAACATCAGCATGCCTTTTTGTTATAACTGCGGCAACAAGCTATTGGAAGGGCAAAAGTTTTGCCCGAACTGCGGATGCAAGGCCGCAACAAACCTCAACCCCCAGGCTAACGAAGCACCTGCAGTAGCCAGCCCGGCAGCGCCCGTGCAACAGCCGACTGTACAACAGCCGACTACACAACAGCCGGTCGTAGCAACCCCTGCAGGCAATACGCAAGCAACAGGTACAACGGTACAAGCGGCTCCAAATTCCGGTCTTTGTCGCGTAAGAGAAGGCAAGATTCTTGCTGGCGTATGTACAGGGCTCCAAGCGAAGTTTAACTTGAACGCCTGGATTTTCCGTTTGTTGTTCCTCTTTGTCGGGGCAAGCGGCATCGGATTGATCGTCTACATCATTATGGCCATTGCCCTCAAGTACAGCGACGATCCTGTTGTAACCCAGGCTGTACCGGCACCCACGCCAGATGGCGATGTATGGGCTCAAACCGGAAAAAGCAAGACTGTTGCCATAGTCTTGTCTATTTTCTTTGGTGCTTTGGGTGTAGACAGATTTTATATGCGCAGAACCCGCACGGGGTTAATCAAGTTACTTGTCCCCTCCATTGGCATCTGGTTTATCATTGACATAGTCTACTTGTGTACCGGCAAACTGCTGCCGTTGTCAAGACCGGCAAGGGAAACGATTTTCGGAGACGGAATATATCGTGTCCGTGAAGGAAAGATGATTGCCGGCGTGTGTTCTGGATTGGCCGACAAGTTCAATAAGAATATATGGATTTTCCGTGGAGCCATGATTGCCGCAGCATTCCATGTAGCTTATAGGGTCCTTACTGTTCTTATTCAACACAGCTTTCATTTTGGTTTCTTCTGGACATTCGTTGCCATATTGTGCATTTTATTGCTCATACTGTACCTTTTGATCGCCGTTTCACAGAAAGATAAAAGTGAAGTCCTGGCCGCAAAGGAAGGACTTCCTACTGATGGAAATGCAAATATCGCAGCAAACGGAAACGCCGCTGCAGCAACTGGAGCCAGCAACCCGTTGGCCGAAATGTACCGCGTCAAAGAAGGCAAGATCCTCGCCGGTGTTTGTACCGGGCTTGCAGACAAGTACAAACAGAACGTTTGGATTTTCCGTATTCTGTTCCTAGTTATAGGAACAACCGGATTAAGCCTTATCGTTTACATCGCTCTTGCGCTATTGCTGAAATACAAAGAAGACGGCAACAATGAAGAAGGCCCCGTTGACACCACGGAAAAGAAGAGCTCCAACATCTTGTCAGAAATGTACCGCCTTCAGCAGGGCAAGATTTTTGCCGGCGTTTGCAGTGGCCTAGGCCATAAGAACAAGATGAACCCCTGGGTATTCCGCATACTGTTCATCGTCTTAGGATCAACTGGAATAGGCCTGATTGCCTATATCGCCCTCGCCGTAATGTTGAAGTACAATGAAGAAATCACCGACGAAAGCGAAATCAACAGTGAAACGCTAGGTGAAACTGTCAATAAATTCTTTGCAGGTTTGTACCGCATTAAAGAAGGCAAAATACTCGCTGGCGTATGTACAGGTCTTGCCGACAAGTACAAGCTGAACGTATGGATTTTCCGAGCCATTGCCCTGTTCACGGGTATCGGGAGCATCGTATACATTATCTTCGCCATTATGCTGAAATACAAGGATGCCCCTGAAGAGCATTCCGCCAGTGACGAAATCTGGGAGAAATCAGGAAAGAATCGCGCTATCGCCCTTATACTTTCCATATTCCTTGGATACCTTGCGGTAGACCGTTTTTACCTGAGGCACACAGGCAAGGGCCTTCTTAAATTGGTTTGCCCCCTTGCTGGCATCCTTGTCGGCGTCATCCTCATGATTATCAGTTCCAACATCCGTAATTTTGACGCTATCAAGGTGTTGAGCATTATCTCCATGGTCCTGATAGCCATTTCTTGCGTCTACATGGTGGTCTGGTATATTGTAGACATAATCCGCTTGGCTATAGGAAAGATATTGCCCAAGCAAAAGAAAGAAGAAGACGATTTTGTCGCAGCAGAACCACAACCCGCTGTGGAAATAAAAATGTCCGCCGCAAAAACCGAACCCGTCGAAAAATTAGTTCCGCCGCCAGTAGAAAAGAAGAAACCAAAGGTGGAGAAAATATCACTTGATGCAGACTTTGCTCCTGAAGAAACCAGTTCCAATAAAGTTCCCCTGATTGCCGGCATTGCCGTTGTAATCGTTGGCGGTATCATTGCCCTGGTTATGACTCTCACGTCTGGCTCTAATAATGCAGAAAGCGTAGACGAAGATGCCGCGGCACAGGCCCTAGAGGAAGAAGAAAAAGCCCTCGAAGACGCTCGCGTAGCCTACCAGGAATCCTTAGCAGAAGAAGAATCTTCTGAAGAGGAACCTGCAGCAGAACCTGTCGAAGAACCGGCAAAGGACGAATGCGAACCTGTTGTATGGGCCTATATATTTGACAGTGATTCCACCAACATTCGAAACAAGATGAAAGGCAAGGTCGTTCTAAAAATAGGAGGAACGCCGGTGCTTGGACTCAGTTCGCCAAACAAGGGATGGTGGAAAATTGAGGATAGCGGAACTTTGGGGAACGGAGTCCTAAAAGGATCTACAACAGGATACTGGGTCCACGGTTCTGTGGTTCGCGTCAAGTTGGCGCCCACAAAGGGTAACAAAGTTTCCCTGAGATCAAGCCCAGCGGACAATGCCGAAGAAGTCTTTTCCGTTTCACAGGACAAGGCCCTTGTTCCTGTAGACGAAAAGGATTGTTGGGTAAATCTCAAGACCGAAGACGGCAAGAATTCCGGTTGGGTGAAAAAAGATAACATCAACCGTGCCGAAATGGAAAAAATCGCAAGTGCCATAAAGCCCGTTGTGCAAGAGGAAACGCCTACTAAACAGGAAGAAGTGGCAATTCCACAGGCAAAGACGGCTTCGAAGGCATCGCAGCCAGAAATTGAAGAATCCCCTGTTCGTTATCCAAAAGAGGAAGCGAAGAAATCTGCAACCGGTATAGTAAAAATTCCTGCCACCAAGTCCATTACCGTGTCCCACAAAGCCGTAACAACCAAGTATTTCAACGATTTCCTGAAGCAACACAAAAGTCAGCTACAAAAGATTTACCAGAATCTGTTGGACTCTAGCGAGCCTTTCGAAACATCTTACAAGATTCGCATTGTCGTCAACTTGTCCGACGATTCAATCACAAGCGTCTTGGACAAATCGACCCCTAGTCAGAAAGCCGAGAAAAAGCACGGACTGTTGTTTAAGCAGTTGGCCGTGCAGATCAAATCCAGCTGGGAAATCGAAACAAGGGGTGGCGAAGGAAGTGCGTATATTGAGTTTCCGTTGAAATTTGTGACGGAATAAGACGGCACATGCCACCCCTGATGTCACCGCTTCGGCCCCGCTATATGCGCAAGCCTCCCGAAGGTTCTACGGAACCGCTTTCAGTGACATCAGCACAACCCGTGCCTCCCGCAGAACAGCAGGAAACGCCAGAGGCACCCGAATACCCTGAAACCCTTTGCATTTCCGAGGGCACTTTCCGGCAGATTCGGGACGACAGTTTGGTGCTCCTTTCCCAAGGAATCGAGCACAGACTCACCCGACTGGAAACAGGGCCGTTCCAAATTCACATTCTTCCCGAACAAGGAGATTTTGCCAAGGAACAGTTGAAACTGTACCACCTGGAAAACCCGCCCAAGGAAGAGAACCCTCCCCTGCCCTTGAGTTTCAGTCTGCAGCCCCTATGGGTGTTGCTGGCACCCGTGTTCGTGACCCTGCTGGATTTTTCGGAAAAGGTGAACCTTCATACGCCGGGGCTCTCCGACGCTTCTAAAGTTTTGAAGGGAGAATGGTGGCGAAGCCTTACCGCCCAGACCCTCCACGGGGACGCCCGCCACCTGGCCTCCAACCTGCTTTGCGGATACATCGTGATGAACATGATTACCTTCCGCATTCCCCTGCTTAGGCTCGCCCCCTTTATTGCCATAGCCGCCGCCATCGCCAACATCTGCGTAGCCGCCACGGTCCAGACCGACTTCCGTTCCCTAGGGTTTTCCACCTTCGTGTTCGCCGCCATCGGTTGCCTCGCCGTTATAGAATTTAGGCTCATGCCCAAAGAAAGTCACGGAATGCTCCGGCGGTTCGCACCCCTTTGCGGTGCCGCCTCTTTAGCGGTATTTCTGGGGCTTGGAGAAAACGCTGACATCCTGGGGCACGCCTACGGTTTTATAGCGGGGCTGTTCTGCGGATTTATACCCAATAAAAAAAGCCTGCGCTGGGGTTCTCCCCTTTCTAGCGCAGACGGTATAGGATTGTTGTTCTATTACGGGCTGTATCTGATGGCCTGGAAAATGGCCATCTAGGCCATGGCCAGTTCTGGGTGTTCCTTCATCTCTTCCACCTGCAGGTCGTGCAGGACAACGAAACCCTCGACCAGGCTCTTCTGCACATCGATGATGCGCTGGTTGGAGGATCCGCGGAACTTGAGTTCCAGGGACTTTTTCGCCATGATGAAGGGGCCGTCTATCAGGATATCCGCAAAGGTCAACAACTCGAACATGTCGGGACGTTCATGGGAAAGTTCCATCAGACGTTCGTAGGTGTAACCCGTAAATATCACCAGGTTCAGGCCACGTTCCTTGATTTCCCTTGCCAACGGCACTAGGGCCGCAGCCTGGTCCATGGGATCGCCACCGCTGAACGTGATACCGTCCAGAAGCGGGTTCTCGTCTATCATGGAGAGGATTTCATCCAGTTCGATGAAATGGCCCCCATTGAAGTCGTGTGTCTGCGGATTCTGGCAGCCGGGGCAATGGTGGTTGCAACCCTGGGTAAAAATCGTCATGCGGATACCGGGCCCATCCACAAAGGATTCGGGCTCGATTCCCGCAATGCGAAGTCTCGGAGTTTCCTGTTCCGTATTACACCCCGTGCTTTACGCGGTCGTTCACTTCGGCGCGCTTGGCGTTGTTGAAACGGTCCACGGTACCCACCAGGTAACCGGTAATGCGGCGGATGCGTTCAAAGCCAACGCCTTCACCATACTTGCTCAATTCTTTCTCTGACATTTTTGTCCTCCTTGTTGTTTAAATTCTTCTGGTCTGGATCCTTCGCTCCATGCCTCGCGGCATTTCGCTCAGGATGACGGTTCTTGTAGTTTACCTCACGCCCCTGAAAACGGGCATGCCGGGATAAAGTTTACGCAGTTCCTCGATCTTGGCCTCGGAAATGGCGTGTCCGTCGCTACGTCCGCAGCGGGGGCAGCAGTCACCAATAACACCCACGAATCCGCAAACCGGGTCGCGGTCCACCGGGTGGTTGATGGAACCATAACCGATACCCACCTTGGCCATGTGCTGCACGATCTTTTCAAAAGCGTCCAGGTTCTGGGTCGGGTCGCCATCCAGTTCGATGTAGCTGATGTGGCCCGCATTGGTGAGGGCGTGGTACGGGGCTTCCAAAGAAAGCTTCTTGAAAGCTGAGATCTTGTAGTACACCGGCACGTGGAACGAGTTGGTGTAGTAATCACGATCGGTGACACCCGGAATGATACCGAACTTCTTCTTGTCCATGCGGACGAAACGACCAGAAAGGCCTTCGGCCGGAGTGGCCAGCAAGCTGAAGTTCAGACCCAAGCGCTTGGATTCCTTATCGCAGAATTCACGCATGTGACCGATAATCTTGAGGCCCAGTTCCTGAGAGGCTTCGCTTTCGCCGTGGTGCTTGCCGGTAAGGGCCACCAGGGTTTCGGCCAGGCCGATGAAGCCGATGGAAAGGGTGCCGTGCTTGATGACTTCGCCCACGGTGTCTTCCCAGCCCAGCTTTTCGGAATCGATCCAAACGCCCTGTCCCATGAGGAAGGGGAAGTTCTTTACCTTGCGGCGGCTCTGCACAGCAAAGCGTTCCATGAGCTGGTCGCTCACCAGTTGCAGCATGCGGTCCAGTTCCTTGAAGAACAGGTCCACGGACTTCATCTTGATGGCGATGCGGGGCAGGTTGATAGAGGTGAAGCTCAGGTTGCCACGGCCAAAGCTGATTTCGCGGGTCGGGTCGTAGTTGTTACCAATCACGCGGGTACGGCAACCCATGTAAGAGATTTCCGTTTCGGGATGACCCGGCTTGTAGTACTGCAGGTTGTACGGAGCATCCTGGAAACTAAAGTTGGGGAACAGGCGCTTGGCGCTCACCTTGCAGGCCAACTTGAACAGGTCGTAGTTGGGATCACCGGGATTCAGGCTGATGCCGGACTTTACGCGGAAAATCTGGATGGGGAAAATGGCCGTTTCGCCGCCGCCCAGGCCCTCGTCGGTGGTGAGGAGCAGGTTCTTCATGACCATGCGGGCTTCGGGTTCGGTGCACATACCGTAGTTGATGCTGGAGAACGGGGTCTGGGCACCCGCACGGCTATGCATGGAGTTCAGGTTGTGCACAAAGGCTTCCATGGCCTGGAAGGTGGTCTTATCCGTTTCTTCGTAGGCCTGCTTTTCGGCAAACTTCTGGGCCTTCTTCACAATTTCGGCATCGTAAACCTTGGAAAGTTCACGGGCTTCGGACTCCACGAACTTCTCGTTGGGAACCAAGGTGGCCACCATGCCCATCTCGGCCATTTCGGCGTGGAGTTTCTTGACGCCCGGAAGGATTTCAGCTTCTTCCTTGCCGGTAAAAAGGATCAGGGCCTTCACCAGATTGGAAAGGTATGCCTTGCGGTAGGTGACGCGGACGCCATCGGCCATGGCGTAGTCGAAGTTGGGGATGGACTGGCCACCGTGCTGGTCATTCTGGTTACTTTGTATGGCAATAGCCGCCAGAGCCGCATAACTGCGGATATCCTTGGGTTCACGAAGGTGGCCGTGACCCGTATTGAAACCGCCCTTGAAGAGTTTCTTCAAGTCGATCTGGCAGCAGGTCATGGTAAGGGAGTAGAAGTCCAAATCATGGATGTGGATGTCTCCCTCGGAATGGGCGCGGCTGTGTTCCGGCTTCAGCATCATCATGGTGTAGAAGTGCTTGGCGGATTCGGAACCGTACTTGAGCATGGTGCCCATGGCGGTATCGCCGTCGATATTGGCGTTTTCGCGCTTCAGGTCAGATTCCTTGGCGGAACTGAAGGTGATGTCGCGGAGCGTATGCATGAGGCGGGTGTTCACCTCGCGGATGCGGGTACGTTCGGCACGGTAAAGGATGTAGCTCTTGGCAGTATCGGCAAAACCGCCCTCGGTAAGGGCCTTTTCAACAGCGTCCTGGATTTCTTCGATTTCGGGCTTGATCTTGCCGTCGGCTTCCAAAAGGCCCACGGCGCTGGCGGCCACCTGGAGGGCCGTGCTGGAGAGAACGTCGTCGTTTCCCAACAAATTCAGCTGGTCTTGGGAGGCCTTAATCTGTTCTTCCAATTCACCGGAGGCACGGAAAGCTTTCTCAATAGCGGCAGAAATCTTCTCAATGTTAAACGGCATCTCGCGGCCGTCGCGTTTTTTTACTGTAACAATCATTACAATTACCCTTTTTTCATCAAATTGGTCTATGCTCAAATAATAACAAAAAACACCATATCTTGTGCTTTTCAATTTATGACCACCACAACATGTGGTGATTTTGGGGGTCGGACCACCACCACCGGTCGGGTCCGAAAATTTACAACCCCTTAATACGCAATTAGTTAGGGCACAGTCCTACCGTAAGCAAAAAGTAAGCTTACGGTTAGTCGAATCAAGGCACCACGATTAAAAAGCCCTACAGCCTAAATAATCAATTGATTTTATTAAAAATATTAAAACTATCTATTTGACATTATCAATACTTGAAGATATATTATGGGTAAGAAACCTCAAACTTTGTGAACGGCCCTGCGTTCCGAGGAATCATTATGAAACACTTTGTCGCACTCAGCTCCCTCGCATTCCTGCTCTGCTCTTGCGCAGGGGTGCATGTCCAAAAACCCGAAGTCAACGACGTGAAGAAAATCGCCATCCTAAGCGTTTCGGCCAGCGAAGACATCAAGAAACTGGAAGACGAAGAAGAAGGCGGCAGCCTCAAGGACGCCCTGGTAGGGGTCGCCACCAGCGCCGCCAGAGACAACGTGCCGCAACTCGCCAAGGGCCGCGAAAGACTCATCACCCATGGTGCGGACGCCCTGGCAGAGACTCTCGGCAGCATCAAGGGCTGGGCAGTAATCTCCCGTGACGAGGTAACCGGAAATGCCGAAGTTCAAAAGTTCTTCGACCCCACTGGAGCAGAAGGTGTTATCAACAAGCTCTCAAGACTGGTTCCAGTAAACGGCTGGCGCTACATGGCTCCCACGGGAATGCACGTTCTGCCATACGAGGCGGTTGTTTCCAACGAAACGGCGCTCTTTGGCGCCAAAACCGACGATCAGGAAGTCCGTGAAAGTGTAGGCAAGCTTTGCGAGACCCTGAACGTAGACGCCATCGCCGTAGCCGAATACTACTTCTTCTATGAAGAAGGGGGGCTGCTGCCGACAGCAAGGGCCACCCCGGTAGCCATGGTAGACGTGGCGCTCATCGACAAGAAGGGCAACAAGCTGCTGCACACGGATCACGGCTGGACCCAGGCCAAGGGCAAGGGCAACGTGATGCTCGTGGACAAGTACGTAGACCTGCAATCCGACACAAGCGTAGACGCCTACGTCAACACCATCGACAAGGCCATGGGCGAATTCAAGAAGGCCGCGAAGAAAAAACTCTAAGCACCAGTGCCACCAATATGGTGGTGGTCATGCTGATGAAGGGCATCCAGGGCCAGCTAAAGATGCCGCCCAGCACCGCGGGCACCCCAAAGGCAGGGATCCCCTGAATAAGGACTAGGCTCGCCATACCGCAAAGCACTGCGGCAATGACCTGCCAGCTCCTGAGGCCCTTCACAAAGAAGGCCAGCAGGAACATGCCCAGCAGCGGACCCGTGAATAGGCCCGTAAAGAAGATGGCGTTCTTGAGGAGGCTCCCCTGCTGGGTGGCGGCAAACAGGGCAAAGAACACGCCCAACACGCCCCAGACCACAGTCCAGATCTTGGCACGTTTGAGGCCGCCCATGCCCCTGGATTCCTCCCAGCCCAAGAAGTCATGCTCCGAGGTGTTGCTGAGGGAGTTGATGGCGCCAGAAAGGCTGCTCATGGCGGCGGCGCAAATGGCGGCCACAATCAAGCCCGTAACGCCCACAGGAAGTCCATTCACAATAAAGTAAGGGAACACGTCGTTCTGGCCCAAGCCCTCGGGCAAGGCCGCCACGTGGGAAACCTTGTAGTACACGAACAGGGCGGCGCCCACCCAGTAGAACAGTATGGAAACAAAGCAGCCCAGCACCATGGAAAGTACACTGGAACGGTTGGCCGCCTTCACATCCTTGCAGCTCAGGTAACGCTGCACAAACTGCTGGTCACAACCGCGGATGGCGATTTCAAGAATAGCGTAGGCAAAGCCCGCAGAAACAAGGGTGCGCGCATTGGAAATGTCAAAGCTGGCATCCCACCATTTGGTCTTGCCCGCCTCGCTTGCCAAGGCGGCCATTGTGCCAAAGCCGCCCACCGCATTGGCGATGAGCACCAGCACCAGCACGCCGCCGCCAAAGAACACGCAGAACTGCATCACGTCGGTCCAGATGACCGCCTTGATGCCACCAAACCAGGTGTAGAAAATAGCCACGGCGGCAGAAACTACAATAGCTAACTTTAGGTCAATGTGCAGGATTTGCGCCAGCACCAAGGACGGGGCGTAAAGCAAGATTCCCGTACGGAGCAGCAAATGCATGCAGTAGAACACCGCCGCCAGGCGGCGCACCGCCTTGGAACCGAACCGCACTTCGAAAAGTTCGTAGGCGCTGTTGATGCCAGAAGTGCGAAACCTAGGGATGAATACAAAACCCACGACAATAATGCTAAGAAGGGCTCCTATCTGGAACATGAGGAAAGTCATGTTGTCGCCGTATACATCGGCAGGGGCCCCGAGGAAGGTGGTGGCACTTACGGAAGTGGCGATAAGGCTAATGCCCACGGCAATCCAAGGCATGGCGCCGCCGCCGAACATATATTCTTTCAGGTTCTTATTCCCACGAGAAACCCAAAGGCCAATAAACAAAGAAAACAACAGATAGGCGGCAAGCACCGCCCAATCTATCCATGTAAACATCCGGAGTCCCTCCTAAACAGATTCCGTATACTGAATCACCTGGTTGCGGCCGCCTTCCTTGGCCTTGTACAAGGCCTGGTCCGCCAAACTGACGGCCTTCATCATATTGTCCTTGTAATCCGGCGTCACCAGGTACGCACCGATGCTGATGCTTACCCGCAGGGGGTCGGGCTTATGCACATCAAATTCCAACTGGAGCACCGCCTTGCGGATGCGTTCGGCGGTTTCAATCATCCCTTCGGGGGTAGTATCCACCAAGCCCACCACCATTTCTTCGCCACCGTAGCGGGCCACAATGTCAATATCCTTACGCACTTCCTTCAGCAAGGTCTTGGCGATTTCAATAATCACGATGTCGCCCACTTCGTGGCCATAGGTGTCATTCACGCTCTTGAAGTGGTCGATATCCATCATGAGCACGCCAATATTGTACTTGCGCCTGTCGGCACGAATCTTTTCGGTGCGCAGGGCCTCGGGCATAGAACGCTTATTCAAGAGTCCCGTCATACCGTCGCGGGTGGCCTGGTCCTTTTTAGTCTCGTACTGGCTAGCCCTGGCGTAGGCAAAGCCCGCCACACCGGCAAAGGCTTTAAGGAGCTGCATCTCGTGTTCCGTGTACCTGCCCGAAGTACGGCTTTCCAAGCAAATGGCAAGTTCCGCCTGGCCTGCGTTAGTGTCTGTAGAAACAGGCATCACAAAGAGCTGGCGAAAATCCATGTTTCTGGTTTCATGATTGTCTATACGGGGCACATACTGGCTAGTGCTGGAACTAAAAAACCTTTCTACGGGGCGGTTCTGGAGCATGGCCAAAACCGCAAGGCCCTTGTCAGAAAGGGAGAACTTTTTCTGGACAAATTGCTCGGAATCTATACCGTCACAGCAGACCACATGACCTTCCCGTTCCTTGTGGGGGTCGTCTTCGGCACGGTCCAAGGCCAACAGCATCATGCGGTCAAAGGGAATGTTCTGCTTGACGTAATCGAAAATCTGACGGTAGATGTCCTTGACGGACATGGTCTGGAAAAACTTGTGCTGGTAGCTGTACAGAATGCTGAACTGGTGTTGACCGATGTAATTCTTGGCAGACACAAAGCTCTTGTAGTAAAGGACGTACAAGGTGCTGGCAATGTTGGTCATGGCCTGGGCCGTAGACTGGCTAAAGGCATTGGGGTAAAGGGAATCCACCACCAGGGCACCCATGCGGTTCTTGTTCTGGTCCAAAATGGGCACCGCCACCAAGGACTTGATGGAGGGATTGTCGATGTAGTACAGCAAAGCCTTGCCGCCAGACAGATCCCCTTCCAAAAGCCGGTCCACATCCATATTGAACAGCTGGCCCAACAGGCCCGAAGTTTCCGTAATCTTTACGTCGGTGGCTATCTGGGAACTGGACTCAGCGCTGTAGACCCGAATCCCCCACTCCTTGTAACTGGTGAGATTCGAAAACACCAACAAGGAATTGGCATTGGGGATGACCCGCTTTAGTCCCTGCAGCAAATCGGTCATAGCCTTGTTCACGTCGGCATTGGCACGGGCCCACACCTGGTTCACCTTCAAGGTGGAATTGGGCTCGTTGTATTCCGTAGGTTCATCCTTTATGGAATTGCGTATGTCCGGAGTAACGGCAGGAGCAAGTCCCGTAGCCCGCATGGCACGGGTCACCACCGGGAGGGCTGCGGTCTTTCTGCCTGGAATGCGAGGCAAGTTCATGTACCCGAGCGCCACCGCCACGCCTGCCACGGGAATCAAAAAGAGGAACATCCCACCCTGGAATGCAGCACCGATCAACAGGCCCGCCACCATAAACAAAATATTCGACATCAACATGGATTCCCTCTACAGCCGGAAAGACCTGTATAGCATGGTAGAAGCGAGTGCCCCGAACACCAGGTGGCTTATCCAGGCCCCCATAAAGGGAGTCAAGGCCCCGTTCTCGCCCATCTTCAGACCAATCCTCTCCAAAATATAATAACTAAAAACCAACAACAGGCCTATGCCGAACTTCTGGGACAGCCCTCCGGAACGGCTATACCGGTGGCAAAGGGCAGCCCCTATCAAAAGCACGATCAGGTTCATCCAATGGGCGGAACGCTTAAAATGCAGTGCCGTCTCCATGGCGCGGGTATCTTCGCCGGAACGTTTCAGCACCTCGATCCGCTTCAAAACCATCTTGGAATCCATCTCGTCGGGGACCTGGCGCTCGTTAATCAAGTCTTCGGGCAAAGTTCCCACCTTGCCCACCAACTTCCGTTTCACAAGGGGTGCCACATAGACGGAGCCGTCCTTGTTGAAAATCCTCTCGAAGCCCTTATCAAAAAGCCAGTAACTCACGCTGTCTTCTTCAACCCAGCTTACATGCCTTGCGTCGTAGCGTTCCACCAAACGGCCCTGGTCCCGCAAAAGCAGCACCACGTCGCGGCCTGTCTTGCTCTCGCCCGAATAATGCCTAAAGAACCAACTGGCCCTTTCGCTGTCGATAAAGGTAAAGTTCTGCTTTTCCTTGATGCGGGGGTTCTTTTTCTTCTGGGCGTTGGTCTCCATGATTTCCAGACGCTTGTGGTTTGCATCGGGGAGCCACCGTTCGCTCATCTCGTAAGACGCCACCGATATGAGCACACCAAAAAGGAATATGGGCATCAGCGTCAAGAAGGGATTGCGCCCAGAGCTCTGCATGGCACTCATTTCCAAATGGCGGGTCATGTTACCCACAGAGGCTAGCACCGCGATGAACAGGGCCACGGGGGTAATCAGGTACAGGATATAGGGCAAATAGCTGAAGTAGTAGTCGTAGGCCGCCTGTACGTCCCGTGCCAGCCAAGTCTTGATGTTCCCCACAAAGTCGATGACCACGAACATGAAGATGGCGCCCACCACCACGATAAGGAACATCTTCAAGAAATTTCTCATGAGGTAACGGGAAAACTTCATCCGAACCTCTTGGTAAACTTCTTGAAGAACCCGCCCACGGCACGCACAGCACGGAAGAACTTGGAATCGCCACTAAAGCGGTCCCTGACCATGGCCACCGTGATGAAAATGCCGAAGGTGCCGATAATCACGTTGGAAGCCCACATGGCCAGTTCCGGAGAGATAATCAGGCGGTCTGCCAAATTCTCGCCACCGATAAGGCAAATCCAGTAAATGACGAAAAACGCCAAGCTGTAGAGGATGCCCGTACCGATACCCCCCTTGCGGGCCATAATGCCCAGGGGAGCGCCGATAAGCACAAATATGATGCAGGCAAAGGAGGTGCTGAACTTCTTGTGGATTTCCACCAGGTACTGGGCCTCACGCTTTTTTTCCACCTCCAAGCGGGCACTGAGCCGTTCCGTGGTGCGAAGAACCCCCTGCTCCTGGGAGCGGACCCGAGGGAAAGCCCTGGCACGGCGTACGGAATCTTTCTCTGCAGTTCCCTGTGCATCCGCAGGAACCACACTATCCCCCTCCACCGAACGGCACATGGCGATCAGGGAAGCCAAGCGGATGTTTTGAGCGTAATCAGCGATGGAGTCGTAACGATGACGGGCGTCTTCCACAACGTCCATCATCATCTCCACAGGCATCTCGCGGTCGCTCCTGTAGCTGCGGCTGCGACGTTCCAAGCGGTCGTCCACATTCTCCATGGCCAAGTCCTGGGAGAAGAACCTGATGCGGAAGTAGTCCTCCGGATTGTCGGGGTCGATCATGTGGGTTTCGCCGCTGCGGAGCCTGAACATGAGGGTGGCGCCATTATCGATGTAGTCCAAGGTAGCGCTATCCGCATAAACTACGCGGGGAGCGCCGCGACGTTCCAGCTCGTAAACCTGTATCCCGTACAAGGTGCCCGACACCTGGTCAATACGGCTTACCCAAAGCTGCACATCGGGGAACTGAGTGATAAGCCGGCCCGCATCGATAAACACGTGAGGCTTTTTCCGGGATACGGCATTCATCAGTTCCACGGAACGGTGATTCGCCTCAGGCAACACCCAATTGTTGAACAGCACCATGAGCACAGACAGTAGCCCAGCCACCAGCATCACGGGGCGCATCAGCGAAAGGGGGGACATGCCCGCCGCTTTGACCGCCGTAATCTCCTGGTCCCCGGAAAGGCGGCCAAAAGCCATGAGGCATGCCACCAGTACCGCCATGGGAATGGACAGGGATAGCATCCATGCCAAGTTCAGCACGAATATCTCCATGACCGTAGAAGCAGGCAGGCCCTTGGACAACACATTGTCCAGAATCTTTACCAAGAAATCCACGACGAACAGGAACGTAATGCCAAAAAGGGCCGCCAAGAAGGGGGCTATCAGCTCTTTCAAGACATATCGGACTAGGATCATCGTTCCCGTGGGCTTCTTTTTTCTAATTTGATAGATGAAAGTTAGAATTAACCAAAGAAAAAAAATGACCTTTTTTCAAAAGACCGCCCCATTCCTCTGCCTTTTTACCTTGGCGGCAATCTTTACCGGTTGTTCTTCGGACCAACGGGGTAAAATGAGCCACGCGGAATATTGCCGGACCAAGTACGAAGCAGCAGAAGAACTTTTCAAGAAGCAAAAATACGGACGCGCCCAGGACAAATTGGAAGAAATATTGAGCCTTTGTGCAGGCACGGGTTACATGGAACAGAGCCAGTTTTTGCTGGCGGAAAGCTACTTCAACCTGGAAGAATGGCTGGAGGCCCGCGGCGAATACGGCAGCTTTGTGTTGAACTTCCCCGGCTCCCCCTTTATCGAGACCGCCGAATTCCGCAAGGCCATCTCGTCCTTCAACATGGAATTCAAGGTGGCCCGCGACGAATCCAACACCACCATCGCCATGAAGGATTTCGAGCGGTACCTGTCCAACTACCCGGACTCCCCCCTCAGGGATTCCGTCAACTACTACTACGGGCTCCTGGTAGAACGCATGGCCGAAAAGGAATTCCAGACCGCACGGCTGTACTACCGCATGGACAAATACCAAGCCGCCGTCATCTACCTCAAGGAATTCCTGGAAACCTACAAGGCGAGCAAACGCCGCAAGGACGCTTTCAAGATTATCGTGGATTCCTACATAGAACTGGACCAGTTTGAGCCGGCACGGAACTACCTTACCATAATGCGGGGCGAATTCGCAAACGACGATGACATCGAAAAAATCGTCCAAAAGAACGAGAAGAACATCGCCAAGGCAGAAGTCGCCTTTGCCAAGCGCATGAAGAAGGATTCCAAGAAGAAGAAGGAACAAAAAGAAGACAAGGAAATGACAGACTAGGCCTATGTTTTCCCCTGCAAAAAAAATCCTGTGTCTGTGCCTCTTTGTCTGGTTCGCTGTGCAGTCCCTTGCAAGCGAAGACTTGGACATACACGACAATTCCAGGATTTCCCTCTTTTTGCAGCCGGGCATTTCCTTCCTCAGTTTTGACCAACGGGAATACTTCCAGGATGCCATCGACACCATCTACCACGAATTCCTAACCCAGGCACTGGACAAAAGGGACACGCAAAACGTGGCCAAGCAGGACTTCCAGAAAGTCAACTTTTGCTTTCCTCTTTACGCAGGCCTACAGTTCCAATTGCGGCAGGACCATTTTTTAAGCGTGGGAGTGGGGTTCATTTATGACAACGAATCCGTGGTGCTGGCCGACCAGAACAATAGGTCCCACAACTACAATTACACCATCCAGGGGTTCCCCCTGTTTTTGGAATATAGGTTCGCCATCCCCGTAAACCTGATGACCCTGAGCAACGAGAGCCTGTTCAGTATTTCGTTGCGATGGTATTGGACTCTCCCCCACACCGAAATCTACACCAGTTGGGGAAAACTTGCAGCAGAGACCCCTTACTACGGTGCAGGATTCGGAATCAGCATCGGCTATTTGCTGTTTAACTGGAAAAACCTTTATGTGTTCGGCGACCTAGGTTACAGTTCCATTTCCGTCAAGTCCAAAAAACAGTATGCGGACATTGTGCCCGACGGCCCCGAGGAAAAGGCCAAGTGGAACATCGGCGGGATTCAACTCCAGATTCGCGTGAGCTTTGGCGTGTGGAACAACCCTGTAGCGGAACAGGATTCCACCATCCAAGACAGTGCCGCCGTAAAGCAAGGTCCTGCTGCCACGAGTACCGTCCAGAATGTTGCGCCTGCCACCACAGAAGGCGATACCGCTGCCGCAGACAAAGTGACCGAACCTGCTGCAAAAGATGCTGTCACTACCGCCGCAGGCACTGAAAAGACCCCAGCCAAAAAGAACGACGAACCTGGCGAGAATAAAGCCCCTGCCAAAGAAAACGACACGCCGCAAAAATCGGAGTAGGCCATGAGCATCCTGCCCGGCGAAAAGCTCCGCTACGCGGAAACCCACTTCAAGTTCAAGCTGCCCTGGTCCCTGCTGTACAGGCCCTGGCCCGAAATATTTACCGATGCCCCCTTCCAGTTTGTGCCGGGAGAACACCCCCTCTTGTGGATTGGAGTACGTGACGGCGACCGGTTCCCCGTCACCATCGAAAGCGTGGAACTGGATATTCGGAAAGTTGATAATGGCACGGAATGTGCGCCAAGCGATGCGAAAACCTGCGCACTAGTCGGGGAGAAGAGCCGCACGCAAGAAGTCCGCACCCTTGACAGATTGAACCTTGCGGCAAAAAACGCCTTCGACTTTTTCCCGGTGGAAATCGGAAACCTAGAACCAGGCCGTTATGAAATCACCCCCAAGGTAGTCGTGGTACGAAACGGCAAGAAAAAAGTTTTCAAACGCTGGAACTTTCCCGGGCTAAAACCCGCACCGCTCAAAATCCAGGTGCTAGCAGAAGAACTCCCCAAGGCTCCCGGTTTTGCCGTTGGCGAAATGCACTGCCACACGTGCTATTCCGCAGACCATGTGGAATACGGAGCCAGCACCACCGTCATGCAGCAGGCGGCAAAGGCCATCGGGCTTGACTTTGTGAACTTCACGGACCACGCCTACGACTTTGCCTTTTTGCAAGAAGACTACACCCGGGAAGCTCCCTCTGCTCCTGCACGTTTCCAGGAACTGAAACAGGAAATCGCCGCACTGCCCCAAAGCCCACTGCTCATTGCCGGCGAGGAAGTCTCTGCCGGGAATTCCAAGGGCGAAAACGTGCACATGACGGTGCTGGGTCCGGAAGGCTACCTGCCCGGACTTGGGGACTGCGGACGATATTGGCTCTCCAACAGGCCCACGCTGCCCATCGCAAAACTTCTGGAAATGGCGGATGCCCCCTGCTTTGCCGCCCACCCACTTCAACAAATGGGAATGCTGGAAAAATTCATCTTCCGTCGGGGCTACTGGAAAAACGCAGACCTACACCTGAACAACTGCAAGAACCCCGTTCGGGGAATCCAATTCTGGAACGGCATCCGCGACGAAGGTTTTAAGCTGGGTCGTGCTTGGTGGATAGAGGAACTGGGCAAGGGAAACTACCTACTGCCCATTGGCGGCAACGACGCCCACGGCGACCTAAACGACACCACCTTTGTGAAACTGCCCCTGTTCTCCCTGGGACACAACCGTCATCACGTTTTTGGACGGGTACGGACTGCAATTCAAACACGTCATCCTGAGCAAGGTGCCGCAGGTACCGCTGCGAAGGATCCAGACCCACAGACTCTTACACAGGAAAAACTGAAAGCCGCCTTCGCGGGCGACAACTGCTACGTCACCGACGGTCCCGCCCTGTGGTGGGAACGGTCCGGCGCCGCCATCGTATTCCATGCCCGCAGTAACGGCGAGATGGGTGGCGGCTTCCGTTACATTCGCATTTATGGGCGGCGCCGCATTGCAAGCGGCCTCGACAGCAACAAGATGGCGGCACAGGAAGAAGTGCTCCCCGAAAGCCTGGTGGCCGCCAGCCAGAACGAAACCATTACGGTACAGGCGGCAGGCTTCGCCTACCTGCGGGCCGAATGCGAAACCGCCACGGGCCGCTTCGCCCTCACTTCCGCCGCTATTTCCTAAAGGCAAAACCAGAAAAACAAAAAGCCCAGCCAAACAAAACATTTTGGCCGGGCTGTCTTTTTTGCGTAGCGATTAAATGCTGGCGTGAGCCGCAATCTTGTAGATTTCGGTAACGTCCTTCGCCTTCAGAGGTACGAATCCCCAACCGTCGCCCGGATTCAACTTTTCCACCAACTTCGGGATGTCCTCTTCCTTGGCACCCAGTTCCGCAAAGTTGATGGGCATACCAATGGAATGCAAGAACCTGCGGAAAGCCTTGATGCCTTCCAAAGCGGTGGCCTTGGGGTTTTCAAAGTTCATCTGGCAGCCGAATACGCGGGTAGCCATCTGAGCAAAGCGCATCACGTTGTGGTCCACCACGTATTCCATCCAGGAGGGCATAATCACCGCGAGGCCCGCGCCATGGGCGCAGTCGTAAAGTGCGGAGAGTTCGTGCTCGATGGCGTGGCTGTTCCAGTCTTGACTGCGCCCGCAACCCACAACACCGTTGTGGGCTACCGTCCCCGCCCACATGATGTTGGCCCGCACCTGGTAATTGGCGGGGTCGGCAATGGCGCGGGGCCCTTCCTTCACCATGGTCAGCAGAACCGCTTCGCACAGGCGGTCCGTCACTTCCACTTCCAGCGTATTGGTGAAGTAGCGTTCAAACACGTGGGCCATAATGTCGGTAATGCCGCAGGCCGTCTGGTAGGCAGGCAACGTGCAAAGGAGGGCCGGATTCTGCACCGCGAACTTCGGGCGGATCAAGTCGCTGCCGGTGCCACGCTTGAGCATGCCGTCTTCCTTGGTCACCACGGAATCGCCGCTGCCTTCGGAACCAGCCGCCGCAATGGTCTGCACCACGCCAATGGGGAGGGCCTTTGCAATGGTGGCCTTGCCTTCATAAAAATCCCAGAAATCGCCGTCATAGGGAACGCCCATGGCAATGCCCTTGCTGCTGTCGATGGTAGAGCCGCCGCCCACCGCAAGGATAAAGTCGATGCCGTTCTCGCGGACCATCTGGATGCCCTTGTAAACCAGGGTATCACGGGGGTTGGGCTTCACGCCGCCTAGTTCCAAGTGGGTAATTCCAGCCGCATCCAGGGAGGCCTTCACCCGATCCAACAAGCCGGAACGCACGGCAGAACCACCACCGTAGTGGATGAGCACCTTGGTGCCACCATACTTCTTGACAAGGGCACCGCACTCATTTTCGCGGTCCATGCCAAATACAAATTCCGTAGGGCTGTAAAAGTTGAAATTTTCCATATTTTCCTCTTTTTCTGTTTTTTAACAAGATACATTGAAAAAGAGGGCTATAGGCAA
>Ga0265298_10001215_pt1 | contig 38119 bp, 39 predicted proteins | sample AusTroGonzalo_MG_3_FD_193486 | JGI IMG/M metagenome (GOLD analysis project Ga0265298, IMG submission 193486) | Bovine rumen microbial communities from tropical cattle in Woodstock, Queensland, Australia - Gonzalo_01 | ecosystem: Host-associated > Mammals > Digestive system > Stomach > Rumen ...
CTTTTCGATGTTTGAAATAACAAAGTTATGTGGTAAGGGCTATGGCTTGGACGTAAGAGCTCGCTCTTAAAGGCAAAGACATGGCACTTAGCACAGGAGCTCTAAAAGAGCGACAAACATCGGAAAGTGTTTTTCTTGTTTTTTTCCCCTTTTGTCAAGAACCAAAATCGTAATTAACCAAATTAATTTAATACTATGAAGAAACTAGAAACTTGGAAGTTTGTGCTGCAAACTGTTATCGCCATACTTACGGCGATCGCCACTAGCCTTGGCGTGGCTAGTTGCATGAATTGAAAGAACCCCTCCCCGCTCGACCTTTTTGGTCGCTTGCTACAGCAAGAATCGGGAGGGGCTCTGTTTTGTAGATAAAATAGGGGCGTCTGCTGATTTTTTTTCGCTGATACACCACGAGGCCTTACCTTTGTGCTCGAATACAAAAGTAATACAATTTTTATGCCTAAGAAACAATTATTATTAACTTTGTGTACGCTCCTGCTGTCGGCAAACTTGCTGGCGCAGGGGCACATGCACAAAAGGGAACAGGTCAACTATAAACAGATGACCCACATCATGACTAAGCAACTTCAACTGAACGACAAGCAGCAGAAGAAGGTGGCTAAACTGAACAAGAAATATAAGACGCTCATAGAGGGCGAACAGCAACAGGGACCGCAGAGTGGTCGTCCGCCAATGGGTGAGCGTCCGAATGGCGGTGGTCACGGTGGCGGTATGCCTGGTGGTGGCTTCGGTGGCGGTATGCCTGGTGGTGGCTTCGGTGGTGGTATGCCTGGTGGTATGGGCGGTCACGGTGGTGGCTTCGGCGGCGGTATGCCTGGAGGTGGTCACGGAGGCAACTTCGGAGGCGGCGGAATGCCTGGCGGCATGGGTCGCGGTGGTATGTCTGGCGCGCCAACGACGGAGGAGTCTTACGACTACGACAAGAAGCAGAAGAAGTACGACAAGGCTATTGCGAAGCTTCTCACCCCTCAGCAACTGGAAGGCTACCAGAAGATCAAGTCGCAGTTTGCATCGCAGCGACGCGTCAAGGACTTCCTGATGGGTGGACAGCAGGGTATGACTCCTGGAAACCTGCCCCCTACTCCTCCAAAGGAGAGCACAGAAGAATAGAATCTGTAGTTTTTAAAGGATAGAGAGTCTTTTGTTTAGTGTAAGAGGATTCTTTATTCAGGATAACAAAAAAAAACGTGCGCAAAAGGCTGCAATCCTGATCTCCCACCAAGGATTGTGGCCTTTTTTTTGAGGGAGAGGAGTATGGTTCCTCCCCTTCGGGGAGGTCAGGAGAGGTTCCTGTTTTTTACGACTTTCATGCTTATAGCATGAAAAAAAATTCAAGAATTCTTGGTGTTTTCGAAAAAAAACACTATCTTTGCAGAGATATTTTGAAAATATTACTTCCAAAAGACTATACTGTCCATGAGACATCTATATATATTTATCATCTCAATGCTCTGTATCCTGTGCGCACAGACGCAGCAGACACTGGCAATGGCCGTTGGGACTACTACCCACGACGAAAGCGAAGGCATCTACGCCTACGACTTCGACCAGACGCCAGGAAAGGCTGAACTTCTGGACTTACAGAAGCTCACCGATCCCACATATCGCACACACGCTAACAAAGGACGACCATCCTATGTTTTCAGCGAGACAAACAATGCGCAGGTTCCCCTCTATATTTTCATATCAGATGCCCAGAGTGGCAGCATGCGACTGCTAAACACAAAAGGTATTAAAAAGATGTCTATCTACCTGTTTGGCGGCGGAACAAGAGGGCCTGACCACCCACAACAGCTTATTTTTAGCCCCTATGGGCGTATTTTTTCTCGCCAGGACAACCTTGCGAGCAGATACAACTATGTCCAATTCTCAATAACCCCCTCTAAATCTCCCCGAGGGGAGACTTATTCATCCCTACTATTTGGTGAGCCGAGGAAGGGCTTGTAAGGCTTCCAAGGAGAATTCTTCATCAGTATGTAGATTAAGCCCTACAGCATGGATCAAGAGCGCCTAAGGCGGAAATTCTCCACGAAGCAGACCTAGTTCACCAGTAATGTAGATTAAAGCGCCTACGGCGGAAATTTTTCAAAATTAGGAACAAAATTTCTCATTTATTTTTTCTCCCTGTCTGACACAAGCCGAAGGATATAAAATCCTGTTTAATTTTGAATCAAATTTTGAATAATTTCCCTGCGAAGCAGGCTAAACTCATAAAACGAGAAACAAAAAGCCCCCAACATGAAAGTTGGAGGCTACAAGCAATTATAAAAGAAAAAATCACGCTAATATCTCATTTTTTGGAGGGAACAAAGCTCTCCCAGGTCTGATCATCGTAATAAACACGTATTTCGGTGACCTTACGAGGCTGTTTGTCAACTATTCTTACCTCTTCACGCACATTTTCCAAGTGTGTATTTCTTACACCATTATAAAAATGGGGTGTCTGAACCGCATTTTGAGGCATAGGAGCAGGATTTCCAGAGAAATCCAACATCTGTTCGGATGCAAAAAGCCCCCCTTGAGCACCATTTTCAGGCGATAATTGAGCCTCCTCATCCGGGGTAGAGGAGTGCTGATACATGTCGCCAGCACCAAAAAGAAGCCAATCGGTATTGATGTTAGGAATTTTCTTCTTGATGGCTTCTACGATGTTAATGGTGGGGCGGGTGCGATCATTGAAGATACCACTCAGGGTTGCTGGGGTGGTTCCTATGAAGTCGGCGAACACCTGTTGAGTCATGTGTTGAGACTCCATAATCTGTCTAATTCTGTCCTTCATATCAGTAATGAGTATGGTTTAAGCCTAAAAAGGCATGTTTTCTTTCGGTTTACAAAGGTAAAACAAAAAATTGATATGCGCAACAAATTTAAAGAAAAATTTAAAATATAAAACTTTAAATTTATTGTTTTACATTTGCAAAATAAAAGAACATAGATGTGAATATGCCCATTTAAATTCATAAATTCAAATTTTAATGATTAAAGCATTACAAAGCTATATTAGAATGATTTTTAGCTAACTAACTGGCTTTTAATGGGGTATTTACATACTAAAAGGCGGTATATACGGGATATACAGCAAATAAGGGGCATATAAGGGTGTAAAGGATGTAATTTTTAGAGCAAATTATATGTAACTGATTGTTTTTCAGTCATTTAAAGTTATATACATGTAGTTGTATATTTATGAATATATAAGTTTGAATACGGATATTTGTATTTTCATATTTAAATTTATTGTGTTTGATTTAGTGTTTTAAATCTTAAATTTCAGCTATTTGAACGCTAAATTACCATGAAAGTTTTAAATTTTAAACTCTCAAAGTTCAGAAAATAAAATCTTAATAAATGCTAACACTAAATTTAAGCGTGCCCCAAACACGCAAAAATGGCAAAACTTGAAAATTCTGGGCGAGCATTCGAACGATTAAAAATACGCGAGTTTTGAAGGGGGTAAAATGGAGTTAAGTGTCTGAAAACACAGGCATTTAGCACCAAAAAAAGCACCCCTCAGGAGTGCTCATTCTAGATAAAAATAGAGTGAAAAATGTGTTTTTTTAGTGCAAAATGTAGAAAATTAATTCCTTCATTAGCTCCTCTGGAGGCGTATTTGGGTTGTCCAAACCCTTACTTTTGGCATCAATTTCGCGTAGTTTTGAGATAATCTGCATCACCTTCATGGCGGAGTAGTTTCTCATACCCGTCATGTAGTCCTTGGCAGCCCACGGAGATTTCATTTCCAACCACTCTGCAACGCCCTCCTGACTGCCTTTTTTGGGCGAATAAAACGCCAGCATCAGATTTTGGAAGTAATTAAAGAGCATTGGGAGAAACGAGTAGATGTTTCCAGCCTTCGGATTCTTGTCAAAATAGTTGATTATCTGATTCGCTTTGAAGATATTTCTGTTAACAATGGCATCTCGAAGCTCAAAACCATTGAAATCCTTGCTCACCCCTATCTGGTCCTCCACAACCTGCGGCGTGATACGGCGATCGTTCTCAGGCAAGCTGAGCATCACCTTATCCAGTTCGCCTGTGAGTCGGCTCAAATCAGCGCCAATAGCATCAGCAATGAGCTGCGTGGATTTAGGGTCAATCCCCACCCCTTTTCGCTTAAGATAGCCCTCAATGAACTGTGGGAGCTCCCTTTCGCGCAGTTTGACGCTCTCGAAAAGCACGCCAGCCCGCTGGATAGCCTTCACCAACTCACGTTTTCTGCCGTCTATTTTGCCGTTTTTATGGCAAATAACGAGCACGGTGCTGTTCAGAGGCTGTTTCAGATACTTCTCCAGCGCCTCCGTATTCTTCAGATTCTGGGCTTCCTTGACTATCACCACCTGTCGCTCCGCCATCATAGGATAGCGTCGCGCCGTATCAGCCACCTGTGAGGCGCTCACATCACTACCGAAGAGAATAGTCTGGTTAAAGTCGCGTTCTTCAGGTTTCAGGGCGTTTTCCGCTATATAGTCGCAGATTTTGTCGATATAGTACGATTCCTCACCATGCAGGTAGTAAACAGGCAGGTATTTTCCCGCCATCAACTCGCGCATAATGCTCTCGTAGGTTACATTTTTGGTCTCGGCCATAAGGTTTTCAGGATTATTTTTGTACTTTTGCTGCAAAATTACAAAAATGAATCGAATAAACCTACCTCCATACGACATAAAATTGCGCAAGAAGGACGAACGACACGAGATTTTCGACTTTTTGCGCAGAAAATACGTGGCGCTGACGCCCGAGGAATGGGTGCGCCAGCATTTCACCCACTTCCTGGTGGAGCAGAAGGGCTATCCCAGGGGACTGCTCGCCAACGAAGTGGAGCTGCGCGTAGGAGAGAAAAAACTGAGGGCCGACACCTTATTATATAATAAAGAGATGCAGCCCAGGATGATTATAGAATACAAGGCGCCAGAGATAGAGATTACGCAGCGCGTGTTTGACCAGATATCGGTATATAACCACTTGCTGCATGTGGACTATCTGATCGTGTCAAACGGCATGCAGCACTATTGCTGTCGCATGAACTACGAAAAAAGGGAATATTCCTTTTTACAGGATATTCCCCTTTATGACGAGCTTCTCTAAAAGAGAGGCTTTTTTTAGTCCATATCGTTGGCGTCGGCGCTCTTCTTAGAGTTAGAAGTCTTGCGCACGGTAGAAGTGCGACGACGTGACTTCTTCTCCTCAGAAGCAGGCTTTTCAGTCTTTACACCAGCCAATTCAGGATCGATAAGGATACGTCCGCAGTACTCACAAACGATCACCTTCTTGTGCATCTTGATATCCAACTGGCGCTGGGGTGGAATCTTGTTGAAGCAACCACCACAAGCATCACGCTGCACATAAACGATACCCAGACCATTACGTGCATTCTTGCGGATGCGCTTGAAAGAAGTGAGCAGACGAGGCTCAATCTTAGCCTCCAGCTCGTGGGCCTTCTCCTTGAGTTTCTCTTCCTCCACGCGAGTCTCGTCCATAATCTCGTCGAGCTCGCTCTTCTTCATATCCAGGTCGCCCTGCTTCTCGCTGAGCACCTGCTCGCTAGCCTGCAACTCGTGGTTCTTCTCAGCAATCATCTTCTGAGCGTCGTTGATCTTCTTGTTGCAGAGCTCAATCTCGAGTGACTGGAACTCGATTTCCTTTGAGAGGGTGTCGTACTCACGGTTGTTGCGCACCTCGTTCAACTGCTGCTTGTAGCGCTCTACGCTGTTCTGAGCATCAACAATCTCGCCCTTCTTCTGAGAGATGGCGCGCTCGAAATCGTAAACCTCGCTCTTGATGCGGTCGATACGGGTGGTCAAACCTTCAATTTCAGCCTCAAGGTCTTCCACCTCGAGAGGCAGTTCACCACGCAGTGCTCTCTTTTCGTCGATTGACGACAGGGCAGTCTGCAACTGGAAGAGGGTCTTCAGTTTCTCTTCTACTGACAAGTCTGTAGGATCTTTCTTTGCCATAATAGAGCCCCTCTCTTATCCCCCCGCAAAGGGAGGAGGCCATCATAGGGGCATGGGCCTTAGATGTATAATATTGGATTCGTATTGGTCTCTGCGATGAAGGTCTTTACCTCCGGACATTCCTCCTTCAGGATGTCGCGGAAGAGCTCGCAGGTAAAATGCTCGCTCTCGTAGTGTCCCACCACGCAGATTTGTATTTTCTGCTCGTAGCCGAAGTACTGATGATAGTGCATTTCGCCCGTAAGGAAGGCATCTGCGCCTTGTTTCACAGCCTCATCGAGCAAGAAATCGCCCGCTCCGCCACAGATAGCCACACGCTTCACGGGGCGACGCAGGAGCTCGTTGCACATAGCACTTTCCGCCTCCAGCTGGCGCTTCACGAGGAGCACGAAGTCATCGGCAGCCATTGCCTCCGGCAATTCGCCCACGACACCACTTCCACACGCTACGCCATCAACGCTTTTCTCTGCGAAGAAACCTACATTTACAAGTCCCAGACGCTCGGCAATCTTGAAGTTCACCCCACCCTGGGCATTGTCCAGATTGGTGTGCATGGAAACGATACAGATATCGTTCTTGATGGCCTTCATCACCATGCGCTGAACATCGCTGGCATCGCTCACTTGCTTCAATCCGCGAAACAAGAGCGGATGGTGACTGACAACCATGTTGCAGCCCTTGGCGATAGCCTCGTCAAGAACCTTTTCAGTCACGTCCAGACACAATAATGCCCCTGAAACCTCCGCCTCTGTTAATCCAATCTGCAAGCCAGCATTATCCCAACTTTCCTGCAGCGGCAGAGGCGCGAATCGTTCAAGGGCGCTCAGCACTTGTTGTATTTTCACGCTTTCTACGTTGTTTTGAACTGCAAAGGTACTACTTTTTCGCTCAAGTAGTACCTTTTTAGCTTCGCTTTAAACAAGATTTAACATTTTTACTTATCCTCGTTCACCTTGCCTCGATAAATGAAGAAGCCTATAATGACCAGGACAACAACAGCTGCGATTTCCAGATAGTTCATCATATTCACTACTTATTAAACAGTACCTTATTTATTAAACAGGCCCTTAAAGAATCCGCCTACGGCGCTACCTACCCTTTCTGCTGCGCTGGCAATGCTGTCGCCAGTGGCCTCAAGGCCTTCGCCTACACGATCGCCACGATACGCTATCATCTTCTTCGTATAGCGACCCTTCAACTTATTATACTCCTCCACCTGCTGGTTGTTGAGCAGGGGCTTCACCTTGCGATATTGGCGCGCCAGCGTGTCTTGGCGCGCTATGAGCGAGTCGGCCAGATGCTTATTGAAAGTGGGCTGAGCCGTGACGTAGGTCACAAACTGACGATAGCTGTTCATGAAACGCAAAGTATCTGACTGCTGGGCGTTTGCCACCAAGACGGTGAACAGAGCCACAAGGGTTACAATTGATTTCTTCATTGTCGTAAAATAGATTAAAAAGAATTACTATTCGGCTGCAAATATAAGGCTTTCTCTTCAACACAACGCAAAGAAAGTGGATAAAAAACGGGAAAAAATGTCAGAGACCGTTAAATAGGGGAAAACTAGACAAAAAAAGCGCCAAACTTAATGAATTATCATTTCTTTTTTATATCTTTGCACCAATTATTAACACAATGAGCATGAGAAAAATATTATTACTGCTGTCATTAACATGCTGCATTGCGATAAATGCGCAAACAGCCCGTGAGGACATACGCAAGAACCCTTATCTGGCAGGTTCTAACTATATAGACTACGACCGACAATTGCCAGACTTCAACTATACAAAAGCACCACGCGGATACATTCCCTTCTATCTCTCGCACTATGGACGTCATGGGTCGCGCTGGCTCATCGACCAAAATAGTTACAAGAGAGTGATAGACCCGCTGCGCAAGGCTCTGCGCGAGGGTAAACTGACAAGCGAGGGCGAGAAAGCCCTGCGCCAACTGGAACGCTTTAATAAGACCACGGACAAGCGCTTTGGCGACCTGACCACCGTGGGCGAGCGCCAGCATCACGGCATAGGACGCCGTATGGCTGAGCATTTCCCTGAGATTTTCGTCAAGACGAAAGGGGTGCAGATAGACGCACGCTCTACCACCGTGAATCGTTGTATCCTGTCGATGGTGGCTGAATGCGAGGAGCTGATGGCTGCCAATCGTACCGCACGCATACATAACGACGTGAGCGAGGCGCTGCAATACTATCTGAACCAGCCTCGGGAGGGAAAAGTGCAAGACTACCGCAGCAAGGGCGAAAAGGAGATAACTGCCTTCAGAGACAAATGTACGCACCCTGAAAGACTGATGAAGGTGCTGTTCAACGATGCTCAATGGACTCGCGACAACATCGATGCGCCCACGCTGATGCGCCAGCTCTTTGAGGTGGTTATCAACATGCAGAGTCACGATGACGGCGAACAGATGATGGAGCTATTCACCAACGACGAGCTTTACGACATGTGGCGTATCCAGAACGCAGGATGGTATAGAAACTATGGTGCTTCGAAGTTGACTGGAAGTATCATGCCATTCTCGCAGTTCAACCTGCTGACCAACATCATCCAGACTGCCGATACCTGTGTGGCGCTGCGCAAGCCACAAGCCACATTGCGCTTTGGTCACGAGGTATGCGTGATGCCACTGGCCTGCTTGATGGAGCTGGATTCCTGCGGAATAGCCATTGAGCGCTTCGAAGACCTGGAGTATCACTGGCAGAACTACAAGATCTTCCCTATGGCATGCAATATCCAATTGATATTCTACAAGCCCAAGAAGGGACAGGGCGACATACTGGTAAAGGCACTACTCAACGAACGTGAGGCGTCGCTCCCCGTTCCTACCACACAATATCCTTATTATAAATGGGAAGACGTGAAGGAGTACTGGAATAAAAAACTAACCAATTTCAAAAATCAACAATAAGCCAAAAACCATGAAACGTAGATTTCTTCTTATCGCACTACTGAATATATGCACCCTTTCACTCTGCTGGGCAGAGAAGCCAAAACTGGTAGTGGGCATCGTGGTGGACCAGATGCGCTGGGACTATCTGACACGTTACTACGACAAATTCCAAGAGGACGGTTTCAGACGACTGATGGACCAAGGCTATTCGTGCAACAACTGTCTGATAAACTATGTGCCTACCATCACCGCCATCGGACACACATCGGCCTATACAGGCACTACACCTGCCTTTCACGGCATTTGTGGCAACAACTTCTATATCGACGGAAAACCTGTTTACTGCACGAAAGACAGTAAAGAGAAGACGGTAGGTTCCAACACGGATAAAGGCGAGATGTCGCCTCGCAACCTGCTTTCTACAACTATAGGCGACCAACTGCGCCTGCATACGGATTTCCACTCAAAGGTGGTGGGCGTCAGCTATAAGGATCGTGCTGCCATCCTGCCTGCAGGACACTCGGCAACTGCTGCCTACTGGCTCGACACCAAGGCTCTTTGCTTTGTGACCAGCACTTATTACATGAAGGAACTTCCTGACTACGTGAAGCAGCAGAATGCGCTGATGGCAAAGAACAAGGAGCTGAAGAAAGTGGGGGGCGAAATTGCGAAATATCCTCTCTGCGGACATCTTACTGCCGATATGGCTATCGCTGCCTTGAAAGGTGAGCAGCTGGGTAAGGGCGACTATACCGACATGCTGTGCATCAGCTTCTCGCAGACTGATATTATCGGACATCAATGGGGTACTCGTGGCGAACATACCGACGAGGCTTACATGGAGCTCGACAAGGACATAGCACGACTGCTGAAGGCTTTCGACGAACAGGTGGGCGAAGGTAACTACCTGGTATTCCTGACTGCCGACCACGGTGGTGTGCACAACTGGCAGTTCATGCAGGAACATAAGTTGGCTGCAGGACCTTGGTACTCTGACACAGTCATTGCCAATGCTGAGAAGCTGGTGGCAGAACAACTGGGTGCCACCAAGAAGGTTATCGGCGACATGATGGACTATCGCATCTTCCTGAACAAGGAAAGCATCAAGGAGCAAGGACTCGACGAGGAGCGCGTGAAGGAGGTTATCATCAACTATCTGCGTACAACAGACAATATCGTTACCGTGGTGGACTATGAGAAGCTTCGCATCTCGAGCCTCCCTGAGCGACTCATGAATATGGCGCTCATGGGCTATCATCCTCGTCGTTCTGGCGATATTCTGATTATTACTGAGCCCAACTATTATCAATATGGAGAATGGTCTTCACCAACAGGTACCACACACGGCACATGGACTCCTGGAGACGCTCACATCCCCCTACTCTTCTACGGATGGCACGTGAACCACGGCCATTCTTCACGCGAGGTTCATATCAACGATATTGCACCTACCGTTTGTCAGTTGCTGGGCATTCAGCAGCCTAATGCCTGCACAGGCGAGGCTATTCAAGGAATAGAAACAATGGAATAAAAAAACGAAAGATGATGATTAGATTACTATTAATCGGAGTGGTGATGCTCCTGGGCAATATGAGCATAAGCGCTCAGAACATTGACAAGCTCTACGAAGAGGGCAAAGCACTCTACGACGCGAAGAAATACGAGCAGGCCTATGCAAAACTAATGCCTGCTGCAGAGAAAGGCCACAAGAAGGCTCAGTATCGCATAGCTCGCTGTTTCGACAAAGGAAATGGCGTGGAGGAAAGTAATAAGAAAGCGTTCTCTTGGTATCAGAAATCGGCAGAACAGGGCTACGCCAAGGCTCAAATGCAACTGGGACGCTGCTATATGAAGGGCAAAGGCACTACTGCCGACGAAGCTAAGGCGAAGACGTGGCTAAAGCGCGCCATCAAGAATCCGAAGGGTGGCGACAAAGTGTTGGCAAAGCTCAAGGAAGACAGCGCCAAGGGCGACGAGGATGCCAAGAAAATCCTCAAACTCATTAAATAATGCAATCATTTTAAGGTAATAAGATATAATGGATTACAAGAATTTGAATCGTGGCACCCTCTGCGTTCAGGCAGGTTGGGAACCACAAAACGGAGAGGCTCGCGTGCTGCCTATCTTCCAAAGCACCACTTTCAAGTATGACAACACAGAGGAAATGGCCGACCTCTTCGACCTGAAGAAGGAGGGCTATTTCTACACCCGTCTGCAGAACCCCACCAACGATGCCGTAGCCAAGAAGATTGCTGCGCTGGAGGGTGGTGTGGCTGCTATGCTGACATCTAGTGGTCAGGCAGCCAACTTCTACGCTGTATTCAATATCTGTGAGGCTGGTGACCATATCGTTACCTCAAACGAAATCTATGGTGGTACCTACAACCTCTTTGGCGTTACGCTGAAGAAACTGGGCATCGAGTGCACCTTCGTATCGCCTGAAGCTAGCGAGGAGGAGATTGAAAAGGCTTTCCGTCCTAACACCAAGGCTCTGTTTGGCGAGACCATCTCAAACCCTGGCTGTAAGGTTCTCGACATCGAGAAGTTTGCTCGCATAGCTCATAAGCATGGTGTACCCCTCATCGTGGACAACACCTTCCCAACACCTATCAACTGTCGTCCTTTCGAATGGGGTGCCGACATCGTAACCCACTCTACCACAAAGTACATGGATGGTCACGCTACTCAGGTAGGTGGTTGCGTGGTAGATAGTGGCAACTTCGACTGGGATGCTCATGCTGATAAGTTCCCCGGACTTTGCCAGCCAGACGATTCATACCACGGACTGACCTATACCAAGGCATTTGGTAAGATGGCCTACATGACTAAGCTCACCGCTCAGCTCATGCGCGACTTAGGTTCTATCCCCTCTCCCCACAACGCATTCCTGCTGAACTTAGGTCTGGAGACACTCCATCTGCGCATGCAGCGCCACTGTGAGAACGCCCAGAAGATAGCTGAGTTCCTGAAGAACGACGATCGCGTGGCTTGGGTTCACTATAGCGGACTGGAGGGCGACGAGTCTCACGAACTGGCAAAGAAATACCTGCCTAATGGTTCTTGTGGTGTTATCGCCTTCGGACTGAAGGGAGACCGCGAGACTGCCATCCGCTTCATGGACTCGCTGAAGCTCATCTGCATTGTGACCCACGTGGCCGATGCACGTACCTGTGTGCTTCACCCAGCTAGTCACACCCACCGTCAGTTGTCCGATGAGCAGTTGCGCGAAGCTGGTGTAGCCCCCGACCTTATTCGTCTCTCCGTTGGAATTGAGGATGTCAACGACCTGTTGGCTGACATCAAGCAGGCTATGGAAAAGATCTAAAAACAGTAAAGCAGTACTTTACACCTAGCATAGTGGCACTTTACACCCAGTAAAGTGCCACTTTTCTATTAGAATAGTGCCACTATTCCACGACTAAAGTGCCACTATACAATAAAAGAAGTGCCACCTTCCCATGAGGAAAGTGGCACTTCTCTTTATATTAAACTAAATTATTTAACCTCTGTAATAATCTTGGCGCCCTCTTTCAGAGCCTCCATATTCAGGGGAATCAAACCGTGGTGACGCTCAGGAAGCGTCTTGTAGAGAGCCTTCTCCACACCCTTGTCGCTAACAACAGGAGCCACCTTCAAGAGTCCACCCAGTACAATCATGTTGAACACCTTACCGTTCTTCATCTCGGCAGCCTTGTCCATTGCATTCACCTCGTAGACAGTAATATCCTTACGAGTAGGCTTATTGATAATACCAAAGCCATCATAGATAAGAATACCACCAGGCTTGATTTTGGGCTCAAACTTCTCGAGTGAGGGCTGATTGAGCACTACGGCAATGTCGTACTTACTGAGGATGGGTGAAGAGATACGCTCATCGCTCACAATCACAGTCACGTTGGCAGTACCACCACGCTGCTCAGGACCGTAAGCAGGCATCCATGTTACCTCCTTATCCTCCATCAGTCCACTATAGGCCAGTATCTTACCCATTGAGAGCACACCCTGACCTCCGAAACCAGATATGATAATTTCTTTCTTCATCGTTATATTTCACTATTTTACTATTTCACCATTTCACAATTGTCAAATCGTAAATTGTCCAATTGTCAAATCGTAGTGTCCTTGAGGTCTCCCTTTGGATAGAAGGGGAACATATTCTCCTTCATCCATTCGTTAGCCTTAGCAGGAGAAAGTTTCCAACCACTATTACATGTAGAAACAAACTCTACCAGCGATGAACCCTTACCAGCCATAGAAGCCTCGAATGCCTTACGCAGAGCCTTCTTAGCCTTGTTGATAGAAGCCACGCTCTCTACACTCTGACGAGTAACGTAGCAGGTACCCTCGAGCTGAGCTGCGATATCAGCCATCTTCAGGGGATAACCGTGAATCTCAGGATCACGACCATAAGGACAAGTTGATGTCTTCTGACCCACCAGTGTGGTAGGCGCCATCTGACCACCCGTCATACCATAAATGGCATTGTTAACGAAGATAATCACGATGTTCTCGCCACGATTCAAGGCATGAATGGTCTCACAAGTACCAATACAAGCCAAGTCACCATCACCCTGATAAGTGAATACCAGGCGATCAGGCCAGCAGCGCTTGATACCAGTAGCCAATGCAGGTGCACGACCGTGGGCAGCCTCCTGCCAGTCAATATCAATATAATTGTATGCGAAGACAGCACAACCTACAGGCGATACACCTACAGCCTTGTCTTCCATACCCATTTCCTCGATGACTTCAGCAATGAGCTTATGTACCACGCCGTGGCTACAGCCTGGGCAGTAGTGCATATTGTTGTCGTTCATCAGCGTCGGCTTTTTGCAGACGATATTCTCTGGTTGAACTATTTGATTTCTATCCATTGTTCTTTTCTTTTTCTAGGCTATCCTAGGAAGTCCTAGGAAATCCTAGGTAATCCTAGATTAATTTCTTTAAAGCCTCAACAATTTCCTCAGGATCAGGAACGATACCTCCCAGACGACCAAACTGATCTACAGGCACAGCACCATTCACAGCAAGGCGAACATCCTGCACCATCTGACCAGCATTAATCTCAGCTACGAGGATACCCTTTACCTTCTTCGAGAGCTCTGCAATCTGCTTCTCAGGGAAGGGGAAAAGCGTGATGGGACGGAACAAGCCAACCTTGATGCCCTGTTCGCGAGCAATCTCCACACTCTTCTCAGCAATACGGGCTGCACTACCGAAAGCTACGATAGCATACTCGGCATCGTCCATCTGCTGCTGTTCGAAGCGAACCTCGTTCTCCTGAATCTTGCGATACTTCTCCTGAAGAGCCAAGTTGCGCTTTTCCATAGCCTCAGGCTTCAGTTCCAAAGAGGTAATCACTACACGCTCACGATTCTTGGGCTTACCAGTAGAAGCCCAGGGGCACTCCTTAATCACCTCCTCATCAGTACGACGGGGCTTGAAAGGAGGCAGCACCACCTTCTCCATCATCTGTCCGATGACACCATCAGAGAGAATCATGGCAGGGTTGCGATACTTAAATGCCAATTCAAAGGCGAGGTCAACGAAATCTGCCATCTCCTGAACAGAAGAGGGAGCCAGAACAATCACCTTATAGTCACCATTACCACCACCACGAGTAGCCTGATTGTAGTCACCCTGTGAAGGCTGAATAGTTCCCAAACCAGGACCACCGCGCTGCACATTGATAAACACACCAGGTACTTCGGCACCAGCCATATAAGTGATACCCTCCTGCATCAGGGCAATACCAGGAGATGATGACGAGGTCATAGCACGCTTACCAGCACCGGCAGCGCCATAGACCATATAAATAGAAGCCAGCTCACTCTCAGCCTGAACCACCTGCATACCAGTGGTTTCCCAAGGCTTCAGTTCAGCCAGCGTCTCAATCACTTCACTCTGCGGAGTAATAGGATAGCCGAAATAGCCGTCGCATCCGCAACGAATAGCAGCATGAGCAATAGCCTCATTGCCTTTCATCAACACAACTTCTCTTTCTTCTGCCATAGTTTATTCCTCCACTTTTTTACGATACACGGTAATACAGCCGTCTGGGCAGACGATGCCACACGAAGCACAACCCACGCAGGCCTCTTCGTTGACAGCCTCCACGTAGGGATAACCGTGCAAATTAACTTTGTTTGCCAAGGCAATAACATTGTGAGGGCAAGCAATGATGCAAAGCGAGCATCCCTTACACCTTTCAGTATTTACCTCAATAGCACCTTTTAATTTTGCCATAATATATAGTTTTGTGCATTAAAACCCTGAATTTGGTCTGCAAAGTTATGCAAAAAAGCCGAAAGCACCAAACTTTCGGCTCATTTTCTTAAAACTATAAGAACTAATGCAATTTATAATCTTTACAACTGATATCAGTTACGTATAATTATGCATTTATTTTCGTCTTTTACAAGGTATAAGCCTTTGGGAAGTTGCTTCAAAGTGACGTTCAGGTCTGACTTTTTAGTTTCTCCCATTTTGCTTCCTCCCAAGGTATAGACAACGACGCTATTCTGTCCATTATCCACGTCGAGCATCTCGATGCTATTAGGATCGTCAACCGTTATTTCATAAGTCATCTCGCTGGGCACAATGCGCATCCTATAATTAACCTGCTCATTGGTAGCTACAATTTTAATAGCACCTTTGTCGCCGATTACCAAATATCCAGTTAACGCAGTTGAACCATCGGTAGCCACACACCACAGGCGACTCCAGAAGCTATCCTGATGCTCGTATGCCGATGCAGGAGCTACTTTCAGGTACTGATCATTCAAGGTAGGACCAGGGAATACTACCGACCAAGATAATTTATCTGTTGATAGAGCGAAGGGATAGGACTTATCCGTTGTACTCCAGTTGTTTATATCACCTATCAGATAGAAGGCATTTTCCGATGCACCTTCCTCGATAGTCACAGAACAGGTTCCGATGACATTATTGCCAGCCTCGTCTGTCGTCACCTTAATGGTGTGATTACCTGCTTTACCGAGTGTAAAATCAGCCTTTACAATTTCTTCGTCACCAGCCAACAAGGCTACGTAGGTTTCGCCACATATCACATGTCCATTGCCACCATTATCCGTAAACAGATAGACCTTTCCACGATAATCCTTTGAACACTGGCCTACGGTAAATGTCAGGCTTTGCGTCTCGAACTGTTTTCCATTACCTGTAAGCGAGAAGTTGTAAGCCTTAAGATCCGCAGCCGGTTCTGCTGATTTGTGAACAGTATACGTTACGTTTCCACCAGCACTGACAGATGCTTCTATATAAGTATCAAGATCATAGAATGGCAACCATTCATCGCTGGTGGTAAGCTTGCTGGCAAAACTGAGCTTAAACGTCTGACCAGTATAATAGTTTCCAAGCCAATCATCTAAAGTCCACCAATACCAGTAATAGCCACCAGAGACAAAATTGCCACTGCCACTTGACAGGATATCGAACGACTTGTCATCTTTGATTCTGATTAAGGCTATATCATAAGTAGTTTCTACCTCCGACGCGTTTTTCACATAGAAAGTCACGGCGCGCAAACCATTCTGATCTGTCATCTCCATAACAGCATCTCTACCATAGAGACAAGGCTTTACGATAAACGAAGCTGACTCGTCAATGCCATTCTCTGGCTTGAAGCCACGTATCATCTCTTGACGTAGGCGATATCCCTCTGTCGAATCTCCGCCACCTATTCCTAAATCAGAAGGATTCATGATGAACAGCTTATACCATCCATCACAATAGCCTCCCCATCCCCAGTTGGCATAATACATCTTGTCGCTACCACGATAGCCATCAATCACGAATGCATGTCCTGAAGAACCTGAATTACCTGCATAAGCCACAGGTCCGTTGGTTGTCAGTTCATTATAGACCATACTCTCCCACTCTTCCATCTCATAGTTATCAGCAAAGATTTGGCACATATCCTGATCGTAACCGAAACAGTTTTTCAGCGCATTGACAGAGTTCCAATAGCTAGCATTCGAATTGCCGTTCGTATAGTCCATGAACGATCCCTGTCCACAATAGCGCATCAGCGTAGCAACAGCGTTTGCCTCTTCGTTAGTATAACCTTGATAATAGTTTCCAAGCATATGGTCCCAATCGAAGGTGGTTGAAGGAAGTGCAGGAACACTTATATTCTTACTCTGAGTGGTATAGGCATCAAGTGTTCCCGTTGGTCCTTGAGGCCAACGATGGTAATTCATCACCTGAGCAATCGCAGTAGCCACACAGCCCGTAACACTTCGCTCTCCTCCATCCATAGGACAAGAGTTATTAAAAGGTGTGCCCTGATTCCACTTAGTAGTCATTCGTTGTGGCACATCAGCATGAGCAGCAATCGTTCTCCATGCAGCAGCCTTTGCTTTTCCAGAACGTACAAGCTCTATCTGCATATTAACGAACGAGAGCCAATCAACAAGGTTTGTCGGCAAGACAGCCTCATCAAACGTTCCCTGATCCACGTAGCCTAAGACTTCCTCCGTAGCATCGTCGCCTGAGATAATGACGAAGCCCTGGCCCTGCTGGGCATTAAACACATAATACGCTGGTTCAACAGCCTTTTCGGTCCTTGCTTTTGGAGCACGTGCTGGCGTCGAAACAATGGTCTTTCCTTTTTCCTTTAAAAACTTAGAAGCTTTCAGTCTTGCTTGCTCTTGACCTATTGGAGCGCAAAAGGCACTTGTCAAGCAACTCATCATTAGGGTAAACAGTAATAATAGCTTTTTCATAGGCGTTGGTATTGAATTATGGATTATACATGTCTTTACAATAATATGCCATGATATCATCCAACATGCGCTTGGCCTCAACAGCCGGGCTGTCGGGGTCAAGCGCAATAGCTTGGATGTAATTATTGATAGCCTCGTGCCACAAGCCTTGCTTGCGAGCCTCGTTGCCTTTCTGATAATATTCTTCTGCAGTCATTACACAAAGGGGACGGTTCTTTTTGTGTACTTTCTTACTTATAATACTCTTTCTTTCCTGCTGCAAGGGTGTTCTTCATCAGAGAACAGATGGTCATAGGACCAACACCACCAGGTACAGGTGTAATGTAAGAGCACTTAGGAGCAACTTCGTCAAACTTCACATCGCCAGTGAGACGGAAACCACTCTTACGTGTTGCATCGGGCACACGGGTAGTACCTACGTCAACAATCACAGCACCATCCTTTACCATATCGGCTGTAACGAACTCAGGACTGCCAATAGCAGCGATGATGATATCTGCAGCACGGCACTCTTCTTTCAGAGTCTTTGAGCGTGAGTGACAAACAGTAACTGTTGCGTCACCATACTGCTTCTGCATCATCAACTGAGCCATAGGCTTACCAACGATATTGCTTCGTCCAAGGATAACACACTTCTTACCACTTGTCTCAATGCCGTAGCGCTTCAGCAAGGTAATGATTCCCAGAGGTGTTGCAGAGATAAAGCAAGGCAGACCAATGGCCATACGACCTACATTGATGGGGTGGAAACCGTCCACATCCTTACGATAGTCAATGGCCTCGATAATCTTCTGCTCGTCGATGTGCTTGGGCAAAGGAAGCTGTACGATGAATCCGTCAACATCGTCGTCCTTGTTCAGCTTGTCAACACATGCCAGGAGTTCCTCTTCCGAGATGTTGTCCTCAAAGCGAATCAACGTTGACTTGAAGCCACAAGCCTCGCACGCGAGTACCTTATTTTTTACATACGTCTCTGAACCACCATCATGGCCCACCAACACAGCAGCCAAATGGGGTTGTTTGCCACCTTTGGCAACAATCTCTTTTACCTCCTCAGCGATTTCAGCCTTGATGGCTGTCGCTGTTGCTTTTCCGTCTATTAGTTTCATATTATATTGGTCTAAAAAGTCTCATAGGTCCTTCATGGACCTACAAGACTTGAGTTTTATTAAAACTTGGGCATTCCGCCTTTCATATTCTTCATGGCAGCAGCCATCTGCGCCATCTTCGAGCGATCCATACCAGTCACCATCTTCATCATCTTGCGAGTTTGGTCGAACTGCTTCATCAAGCGGTTCACATCCTCAATCTTGGTACCTGAACCCTTAGCAATACGTGCTTTGCGGCTCTGGTTGATGATATCAGGATTCTGACGCTCCTTGGGAGTCATCGACTGGATGATAGCTTCAATGCTCTTAAAGGCGTTGTCGTCGATATCAATATCCTTGATAGCTTTTCCCACACCAGGAATCATACCAGCCAGTTCCTTGATGTTACCCATCTTCTTGATTTGCTGGATTTGACCCATGAAGTCGTCGAAGTCGAACTTATTCTTACGAATCTTCTTCTCCAAGCGCTTAGCTTCCTCCTCGTTGAACTGCTGCTGGGCACGCTCTACCAGTGAGACAACGTCACCCATGCCAAGGATACGGTCGGCCATACGCTCAGGATGGAACACGTCGATGGCTTCCATCTTCTCACCTGTACCAACAAACTTAATAGGTTTGGTAACCACAGTACGGATAGAGAGGGCTGCACCACCACGGGTATCACCATCGAGCTTCGTCAGAACGACACCGTCGAAGTCCAGACGGTCATTGAACTCTTTAGCTGTGTTCACCGCATCCTGACCAGTCATTGAGTCAACCACGAACAGGGTTTCATCAGGATTGATAGCCTGCTTCAGATTCGAGATTTCAGTCATCATCTCCTCATCTACAGCCAAGCGACCAGCAGTATCGACGATAACTACATTATAGTCTTCTGTCTTCGCCTTACGGATAGCGTGCTGAGCAATCTCGACAACATTCTTGTTGCCTTCCTCTGTATAGACATCCACGCCTACGGTCTCTGCAACAACCTTCAACTGGTCGATAGCAGCAGGACGATATACGTCGCAAGCCACCAGCAATGGCTTCTTGTGCTGACGATCCTTGAGCATCTTAGCCAACTTACCAGTAAAGGTAGTCTTACCAGAACCCTGCAGACCAGACATCAGAATGATTGCAGGACGACCTTCTAGGTTCAGCTCTGCAGCCTTGCCACCCATGAGTTCTGTCAACTCATCGTGAACAATCTTCACCATCAACTGACTGGGTTTGATGGCTGTAAGCACATTCATACCCATAGCTTTCTGCTTCACAGTATCGGTAAACTGCTTGGCTACCTTATAGTTGACGTCGGCATCCAACAAGGCACGACGCACGTCTTTCAAAGTCTCGGCAACGTTAATCTCGGTGATTTTCCCTTCACCTTTCAATATCTTGAACGACCGTTCCAGGCGTTCACTCAAATTCTCAAACATAAAATCTTAATTGCAATTATTGAGGTGCAAAGGTACGAAGAAAAATTGAAAGTTGAAAGTTGAAAGTTGAAAATTAATAAAAAACGGAGAAAAAAGACGTTTTCCCTTCCAACTTCTTCTGTCTGAACACTATATTACTTCGTCCATCACGACATCATGTGCCTCCGATGGTACCTCTGCCACGCGCTGGAAGGGGAAGCATACACCTATTTTATATATATGGGGGTGTTCACCAAGGAAACGGTCATAGTAGCCTTTGCCTCTTCCTAGACGATGCCCTGCAGCATCGAAAGCCATACCTGGCACCAAGGCAAGGTCTATCTTGTCATAGTCAGTAAATTGTTCTCCCACAGGTTCCTGTATATGGAAAGCACCTTCCTTCAGATCGTCTGCAGAAGTATAGCGACGCAGTTCCATCGTCGAAGGGCCAGTTACCTTGGGGAGAATGATAACTTTACCCTGAGCAAACAATAACTTTACTAACGGACGAAGATCTACTTCATCGGGCAAAGGCCAGTAGGCAAGAATTGTTTGGGGAGCGTTCTGGACATCATGATTCTCCAGCGTGTTCAGCACCTTTGCCACTATCTCTTCAGACATCCTGGCTAATTGGTCCTGATGCTGTTTCTTTGCCTCACGCATCTGCTGACGAAGCAATGGTTTGGTGTTTGCCCCATTTCGTGCAGAGAACTCACACCCACAATATTGCTGGTTATAGAACTGATTCTCTTTCAACAACTGATTTCTACGTTCCTGCAGTCCGCCCTTGCGCCAGTTCTGCGCCCAGAACACAGTGCCTGGTGCTGTTTGCTCTGCAGCATGGCCTGCACGTTCTATCTGTTCCAAGCTCTTCCATCGACTGGAAGCCAGTGTGGTGGCGAAAAACTTAAAACCTAGTTCCTGTGCTTTGCGAGCTGTTTCCGATAAACGCAACGTGAAGCATTGCTCACAGCGAAGGCCCCGTTCGGGTTGATTCTCCAACCCGCAAACATCCTTACGCCATCCTTCATGGTCATAGTCACCATCTATCCATTCTATACCTAAACTTTCAGCATGGCGCTTACTCTCGTTCTTCCTAATCTCGTATTCCTCGCGTGGCCAAATATTGGGATTAAAGTAAAAGATGGTGGGACGCACACCGTTCGCCATCAACCATTCTACGATAGCTGATGAGCAAGGAGCACAACATGCGTGCAACAGCACTTTGTCACATCCCTCCGGTACAATAATAGCAGGTTGTTTCATCCGTTAACCATTAACCATTAACCAATAACCATTAACCATTAAAGTCCTTTGGCTTTCCAGATACGATCTTTGGCTGCGTTAATCTCTTGGAACTTTTTCTCTGCTGCCTTACGCACATCATCGCCTAAAGCGGCAACACGGTCTGGATGATGCTCCAAGGCCAACTTACGATAGACTTTCTTCAGCTCTGCATCACTCACATCGGGACTGACGCCCAACACCTTATAGGCATCTTCCAGCGAGTCGCCTTCAAGATGCAACATCGAGTCAACCACTTGTGGCGACATCTGCAACCATTGGGCCACCTCTTTCAAGGCTACAATCTCTGAACCATCCACACGTCCATCGGCCTGTGCTATCATCACCAGGAAGTTGAGTAATTGCAAACGTCCTGAGTAGTCCACATGAGTAGCCACCTGCATACAAGCCTGTCGGATGTTCTGCTTATAGGCTTGGTCGCCTATGCGCTTTTGTTCTTCAAAGAGCTGACGCATCAGGTTGTCTCCTTCCCGTGCTGCTTCTTCACCAAAGTTCTGGCGAAGCATGCCTCTCACCAGCTCCATCTCTGAATGCATAATCTTACCATCGGCCCTGACGATATAAGCAGCCAGAACCAACATCGATACGAAGAAGCTGTTACGATCACCTTCACGCGTTTGCTCATCAGTGAGGCGGAAGGACGATGTTCCCTGTCCTTCCGCACCACTGGTGACAGCATCGAAAACTGCACCTATTGCAAATCCTATCAAGGCCCCCATGGGACCAAAGGCGCCCCATCCCAGATAGCCGCCTATCCACTTACCAAATGCCATATACCCCCTAAGTTAGGGGGTTGGGGGCCTGAACGACCACCCAACCCAAGTCATTACTTATATTCATTAACACTTCCGTTCAGACCCCCATCCCCCTAACTTAGGGGACTGAGGCATGCCATCAGGAAGTCCACAGCACCATTCACGCCAAAGTTACGCACATTGAGCGCTATGTCATAGTTGCGGGCATCCTGCCAGTCGCTGCCTGTATAGGTCTTTGTGTAAAGCTCACGACTATAGTCATTGTCCACTATCATGGCAGCAGCATCGCTCTCAGAGATATCATACTTTCTGCCGATACGCTGTTTCCTACAGTCATCATCGGCATGAATGAATATCTTCAGGGCATTCGGATGATTGCGGAAGATATGGAAGCCACATCGACCTACAATGACACACGACTCCTGAGAGGCGATTTTCCTGATAACTTCGGCCTGTGCCTCAAACAACTGGCGCGATGTCTGATCATGTTCCTGACCATTATACTCTGCACCAGCCATGTATGAACGATAGAACTGCGTGAAATCATCGCGCCACAATGGGTTGCGAGCCTCGATGCTTTCCACGGCATCTTCTACTGCACAGAACTTGCGTGCCACTTCATTCAATATCTGTTTATCGAGCAACTTCACGCCAAGACGACGTGCTAACTCTGCTCCAATCTCGTGTCCACCCGTTCCAAACTGGCGACTGATGGTGATAACAAATTTCTCCTCCTTATTCATAATCGTACAGATTTAATGGGTTAATACTATCTGTGAGCAAAGATATGGAAAAAAAATGTAATCACCAAGTTTCTTCAAACAATTTTTTCCATATACAACGCACACATCTCCGCACACCGTTCACCATCGACACCCGCAGAGACGATTCCTCCTGCATAGCCGGCACCTTCACCACAGGGGAAAAGTCCCTCTATCTGAACGTGTTGCAGCGTCTCAGCATCGCGGACGATGCGTATGGGAGAAGAGGTTCGGGTCTCTACTGCTATCATCACGGCCTCGTTGGTGAGGAATCCATGAGCCTGACGCCCGAAGGTCTTGAAACCTTGTTGCAGGCGCGAGGTGATGGACTTTGGCAACCAGAAATGCAACGGGGAGGCTATCAGTCCGGGAGCATACGAACTCTTGGGAAGGTCACTGCTCAAACGACCATTCACGAAGTCGGCCATACGCTGGGCGGGGGCTGTCTGTTTCATATTGCCCTGCTGCCAACAATTACGCTCCAGCTCTTCCTGGTAGCGGAGCATCTTCAGCACATCGTCGCCTTCCACGTCCTCTGGGCGTACTTCCACCACCATACCTGAATTACTCCATTGCGTACCTCTGTTTGCAGGACTCATACCATTCACCACGATTTGCTTTGGTCCTGTGGCAGCAGGAATCACGAAACCACCAGGACACATGCAGAAGGAATAGACACCACGTCCTTCTACCTGAGTAACAAACGAATACTCGGCAGCAGGCAACCATTGTCCCCTGCCCTCCTTACGATGATATTGTATCTGGTCTATCAATTGTGAGGGATGTTCCAGGCGAACGCCTACAGCGATACCTTTCGCCTCGATATCTATGCGTGCCTCTGCCAGATAACGATAGACATCACGAGCAGAATGTCCTGTTGCCAAGATGACGGGACCTAAAAACTCTTTCTCGCCAGCCACGCAGCCCACCACTTTCTGTCCTTCCAGTATCAGGCGGGTCATCTTAGTCTGGAAATGCACTTCTCCACCACATTTTATAATAGTGTTACGCATAGCCTCAATAACCTGTGGCAATCGGTCGGTACCTATGTGAGGATGGGCATCGGCAAGGATATTCGTAGAAGCCCCGTGCTGACAGAACACACGCAGGATTTTCTCCGTATTACCGCGTTTCTTCGAACGGGTATAGAGCTTTCCGTCGGAGTAGGCACCTGCGCCACCTTCGCCAAAACAATAGTTGCTTTCCTCGTCAACCTGTTGGGTGCGAGAGATATTGGCAAGGTCCTTCTTTCGTTCGTGAACATCCTTTCCGCGTTCCAGCACAACAGGACGGAAACCCAGTTCCACAAGTCTCAAAGCTGCGAAGAGGCCACCAGGACCGGCACCTACCACCACCACCTGCGGTCGTTCGCTTACATCCTGATAATCAACATGTTCGTATTCATCCTCCGTAGGTTGTTCGTTCACATAGACGCGCACCTTCAAGTTCACGAAGATGGTACGCTGACGCGCATCTATAGAGCGCTTCAGTATGCGCACAGCCTTCAGCGCGCTGATAGCCAATCCTTGTTCTTCAGCGATATATTTGCGGAGCGCAGCTCCATCGGCTGCCACCTGAGGCAGCACACGTAGTTGGTATTCGTTTATCATATTCGATTGCAAAGGTATTAATTTTTTTTGTATTAGTAAGGCGTATTTCATATTTTTTACGTACCTTTGCACCTTGTAATATAAAAACTAAATCAATGAAAGTACTGAAGTTTGGCGGCACCAGCGTAGGTTCCGTAGAGAGCATCCTCAGTTTGAAACGCATCGTAGAGGCCGAGCAAGCCCCGATTATTGTTGTGGTTAGTGCCCTTGGAGGCATCACCGATCGTCTTATCGCCACATCCAAGATGGCGCTGACAGGTGACGAACTGTGGAAGACCGAGTTTGAGGCTATGCGCATGCGCCATCTGGATATGATTGATACGCTTTTCAAGGAGCAGGAAAAGCATCAACACCTCACCGAGACCATCAATTCGCTTTTCGAAGAGCTAAAGTCCATATATTATGGTGTCTATCTGATTCATGACCTGAGTCCCAAGACCGAGGCCACGATTGTGAGCTATGGCGAGCGCCTGAGCAGTCACATCGTTGCCAACCTGATTCGCGGTGGTCAGCGCATGAACAGTCGCGACTTTATCCGCACGGTAAAGAAGCAAGGCAAACATGTGCTCGACGCTGAGCTCACCAACAAGCTTGTGAAGGAGGCCTTCACAAGCACTGCGATACTGTCACGTCCCACCGTGGCTGTGGTTCCTGGTTTCATTGCTCGCGATCGCGACACCAACGAGACAACCAACCTGGGACGTGGTGGTTCCGACTATACCGCAGCCATCATTGCTGCTGCGCTCGATGCTGAGGTCTTGGAGATATGGACTGACGTGGATGGCTTCATGACTGCCGACCCTCGCGTCATCAAGACGGCCTATACCATCAACGAGTTGTCGTATGTCGAGGCGATGGAGCTCTGTAACTTCGGTGCCAAGGTGGTCTATCCGCCTACCATCTATCCTGTCTGCGTGAAGAATATCCCCATCAGGGTGAAGAACACCTTCAATCCTGAGCATCCGGGCACGCTTATCAAGCAGAAGATAGAGAACGACTCTAAGCCCATCAAGGGTATTTCTTCGATTAGTGGCACCACGCTCATCACCGTCACGGGTCTTTCCATGGTGGGTGTCATCGGTGTCAATCGCCGCATTTTCTCAACGCTTGCCCAGAACGGCATTTCGGTGTTCATGGTTTCTCAGGCTTCTTCAGAGAACTCCACCTCTATCGGTGTGCGCGACGAGGATGCCGATCAGGCTGTTGACGTACTGAATCAGGAGTTTGCCAAGGAGATTGAGACGGGTGCCATGTTCCCCATGCATGCCGAAAGCAACTTGGCCACCATCGCTATCGTTGGTGAGAACATGAAGCACACGCCTGGCATCGCTGGTAAGTTGTTCGGCACACTGGGTCGTTCGGGTATCAGCGTGATTGCCTGTGCTCAGGGTGCTTCCGAGACCAACATCTCGTTTGTGGTCGATGGCAAGTATCTGCGCAAGTCGCTCAACGTGCTCCACGACTCGTTCTTCCTGTCGGAATACAAGGTGCTAAACCTCTTCATCTGTGGTATCGGCACCGTGGGTGGAAACCTCATCGAGCAGATTCGCTCTCAGTACGAGACCCTGAAGGAGACGCGCCAGCTGAAACTCAATGTCGTTGGTATCGCCTCTTCCAAGAAGGCCATCTTCAATCGTGATGGCATAGACCTGAGCAACTACCGCGAGCAATTGCAGGACAGCAACATAGAGAACCTGAAACGCGAGGTTATCGGCATGAACATCTTCAACTCGGTGTTTGTGGACTGTACGGCCTCCGACCAGGTGGCAAACCTCTATCAGGACTTCCTCGACCATAATATTTCGGTGGTTACTGCCAACAAGATTGCTGCTTCGTCGGCTTATGAAGACTATACACGTCTGAAGCAGACGGCGCTGAAACGCGGCGTGAAGTTCCTGTTCGAGACCAACGTAGGTGCTGGTCTGCCTATCATCGGCACTATCAACGACCTGCTGAACTCTGGCGACAAGATTCTGCGCATCGAAGCTGTGCTCAGTGGCACGCTGAACTTCATCTTCAACACCATCTCCAAGGATGTGCCTTTCTCCGAGACCGTTCGTCTGGCTAAGGAGAATGGATACTCTGAGCCCGACCCACGTATAGACCTCTGTGGCAAGGATGTCATCCGCAAACTGGTCATCCTCACACGTGAGGCTGGCTACAAGGTGGAGCAGGAGGACGTTGAGAAACATCTCTTCATGCCCGACTCTTTCTTCGAGGGTTCACTCGATGAGTTCTGGAAGAACCTGCCTTCGCTCGATGCCGACTTCGAGGCTCGTCGCCAGGAGCTGGACAAGGAGCAGAAGCGCTGGCGCTTCGTAGCTAAGATGGAAGGTGGCAAGACCAGCGTATCGCTCGAGGCTGTAGGTCCTCACCATCCGTTCTACGGACTGGAGGGGTCTAACAACATCGTGCTGCTCACCACCGAGCGCTACAAGGAGTACCCCATGCTTATTCAGGGCTATGGTGCAGGTGCAGGCGTCACCGCTGCTGGTGTCTTTGCCAACATCATGAGCATCGCCAACATCTAACCCATAAAAGCCCATTAAACCCATAAAACCCATTACCCCCATGAAACATCTCATCATCCTCGGCGACGGCATGGCAGACCACAAAGTGGAGCGCCTGGGAGGCAAGACCCTCCTACAGTATGCCCGTCCTGAATATATGAACCGTCTGGCCAAGGCTGGTCGCACTGGTCGTCTCATCACCATTCCCGAAGGGTTCTCTCCGGGCTCTGAGGTGGCCAACACAGCCATCTTGGGCTACGACCTCAACAAGGTGTACGAGGGACGCGGTCCTTTGGAGGCTGCCTCTATCGGTTACGAGATGCAGGCCGACGACCTGGCGCTGCGTTGTAACATCATCACTCTTGAGGATGGTAAGATTATCACCCATAACGGAGGTAACCTCCAGACGGAGGATGCCCGCGTGCTCATCGATTACCTGAACGAGACCCTCGCCAAGCCTCACAACGAGGCAGTAGGCTTCGAGCAAGTGAAGTTCATCTGTGGCATCCAGTATCGCCATCTGCTCATCATCAAGGGTGGCAACAAGCACATCACCTGTGCCCCGCCCCACGATCATCCCAATGAGGAATGGCGTCCCCTCTTAGTAACCCCCACCGAGCCCACTAAGCCCAATGAGCCCACCAGCATGAGTGCCAAAGAAACCGCGGATTTGATTAACGACCTCATCCTGCGCTCTCAGGAACTGCTGGCTCAGCACCCCTTCAACCAGGCACGTGCTGCACGTGGTGAGCGCCAGGCTAACAGCATCTGGCCTTGGAGCGGTGGCTATCGCCCTTCCATGCAGACGCTGATGGAGCAGTATCCGCAGATCAAGTCGGGTGCGGTCATCTCGGCCGTCGACCTTATCCAGGGCATTGGCAAGTATGCCGGACTGCGTATCATCAAGGTGGCAGGAGCCACCGGACTGGCTGATACCAACTATGAGGGCAAGGCAGAGGCTGCCATCGAGGCCATTCAGAAGGACGACTTCGTGTTTGTCCACGTAGAGGCTACCGACGAGGCTGGTCATGATGGCGACCTGGACTTGAAGCTCAAGGCCATCGACTATCTGGACCAACGACTCATCAAGCCCGTCTTCGAGGCCTGCGAGCAGATGAGCGAACCCATTTGCATCGCCATTCTGCCCGACCACCCCACGCCCGTGGAGCAGCGCATCCATGTCAACGAGCCCGTGCCTTTCCTTATATATTATAAAGGTATAGAGCCAGACGATGTGCAATACTACGACGAGGAGTCGTGCGTCGCTGGTGGCTACGGATTGTTGCGTCTCAGCGAGTTCATGCAGACGTTTATGAACATATAGAATACCCACAATAAAAAGACAAGAGGTATGGAACGAAAGACTATCACATTCGACACCTTCGTAAGAAGCATGATGGGTGCCGCCATACTCATAGCCCTGTATTTGCTGCTGCGCCATCTGAGCAGCGTGCTCACACCTTTCTTCGTGGCTTGGCTCATTGCCTACCTGCTGCAGCCTCTTGTCAAGTTCTTCCAGTATAAGTGCCGACTGAAGTTCCGCATACTGGGCATCCTTTGTGCCTTCCTCACCGTAGGACTGGTGGCGTGGGGTGCCTTCATACTCATCGTGCCGCCCTTCATCGATGAAGGAGCCAAAATCAAGGACCTCGTCATTGCCTATGCCGAGAGCAACGCCATGCTGAGCAACATCCCCGATGCGCTGCAGACCTTCATTCACGACCACTTCAGCGCCGAGCAACTGAAATCCGTGATAACCCACGAGGGATTCATCACCGAGATGAAAGCTGCCGTACCGCGACTCTGGGCTTTTGCCAGTCAGTCGGTCAACATGGTCATGGGGCTTTTCTCCATCACTATGATACTGCTCTACACGCTGTTCATTCTGCTCGACTACGAGCGCATGTCCACAGGCTGGGTCAAGCTGTTGCCCCGAAAATACAGACACATAGCACAGCAGGTGGTGAGCGATGTGGAAACAGGCATGAACCGATACTTCCGCGGACAGGCGATGGTGGCCTTCTGCGTGGGTGTGCTCTTCAGCGTGGGCTTCCTCATCATCGACTTCCCGCTGGCCATCCCCCTCGGCCTGTTCATCGGCCTGCTGAACATGGTGCCCTATCTGCAGCTGCTGGGCTTTATCCCCACCATCATGCTCGCCATCGTGAAGTCGGCAGAGACAGGACATAACTTCTGGATGGTTCTCTGCATGGCACTCGTGGTGTTTGCCGTGGTACAAACCATTCAGGATACCATCCTCACACCAAAGATTATGGGACGCGTCACGGGGCTCAACCCTGCCATCATCCTGCTCTCGCTCTCCGTATGGGGCGCCTTGCTGGGACTCCTCGGCATGGTCATAGCACTACCCATGACCACCCTGCTGCAGACCTACTATCTGCGTTATATCATCAGGGAAGAAGACAATAAAACAGAAACTAAATAATATCATTGCTTATGAAATACTATAGCACCAATGGAAAAGCCCCTGTGGCAGACCTGCACAAGGCCGTGGTGAAAGGCTTGGCCGAAGACCGCGGACTCTACATGCCCGAGCGCATCAATAAGTTGCCGAAACAGTTCTTCGATGACATGTCGAAGATGTCGTTTCAGGATATCGCCTACAACGTAGCCAGCGCTTTCTTTGGCGACGATGTGGACCTCGACAGTCTGCAGGATCTGGTCTATGACACCCTGCAGTTCCCCTGCCCCGTGGTCAAGGTGAAGGAAAACATCTACTCGCTGGAGCTCTTCCACGGTCCTACCCTCGCTTTCAAGGATGTAGGTGCCCGCTTCATGGCGCGCCTGCTGCGCTACTTCCTCAGCTGCGACAATACCGCAGCCCACAAGGAGGTCAACGTCCTCGTAGCCACCTCTGGCGACACGGGCTCTGCCGTGGCCAATGGTTTCCTGGGCGTCGATGGCATCCATGTCTATGTGCTCTATCCCAAGGGTAAGGTTTCTCCCATTCAGGAGTGCCAGTTCACGACGCTGGGCAAGAACATCACCGCCATCGAGGTGGACGGTGTCTTCGATGATTGTCAGGCTTTGGTCAAGAGTGCCTTCATGGACAAGGAACTCAACGAGCACATGATGCTCACCTCGGCAAACTCCATCAACGTGGCTCGTTTCCTGCCTCAGGCTTTCTACTACTTTAATGCTGTAGCCCAACTCTCAGCCCTCGGCCATCAGCCCTCAGACATCGCTATCTGCGTGCCCTCAGGCAACTTCGGCAACATCTGTGCTGCCCTGTTTGGCCACCAGATGGGCATGCCCGTGAAGCGCTTCATCGCTGCCAACAATGCCAACGATATCTTCTTCAACTACCTGCAGACGGGTCAGTATAACCCCAAGCCCTCTAAGCAGACACTGGCCAACGCTATGGACGTGGGCGATCCCTCAAACTTCGCCCGCATCATCAACCTCTACAGCGAGAATGGTAAACTCTCGCCCGAGGAGACCCACCAGCGCATCACCTCGCTCATCAGCGGTGCTACCTATAGCGACGAGCAGATCAAGGAGACCATGCGCCAGTGCTACAAGGAGACGGGCTATATCCTCGACCCGCACGGAGCCTGTGGCTACCGCGCACTGGAGGAACAGCTGAAGCCCGGCGAGATAGGCGTCTTCTGCGAGACTGCCCACCCCGCTAAGTTCAAGGAGAAAGTTGATGATATCCTGGGCATCGACGTTGAGATACCCGAGCGCCTGGCTGCCTTCATGAAGGGAGAAAAACAAAGTGTCTCCATGACGAAGGACTTCGCCGACTTCAAGGCGTTCCTACTTGCTCAGTGAGGAAAAGCGCTCAGCCAGCACCAAGAACAGCACGGCTGAGAAGACGGAGGCGGCGAAAGCTGCTGCCATCAGCAACAGCGTGACAGCCAGCGACAAAAGGGGCTGGGCGCCACCCATTAACATACCGCAAAACAGCAATGGCATGGCCACCACCAGTGGCGATGCCATTTGTTTTAACTGTGCCTGTACCGAGGCACGGAGCGCCCTGCGCACGCTGGGCATCACCGACTCCAGCAACGTAGCGCCATTGGCTATCAGGTATCTGCGATGCTCCTCCGTGTGTCGCAGACTACTATCATAGGTCTGAGCCATCTGCACCACCGATGTCAGCAGGTAGCCCAGCAGCACGCCCGTCACGGGCACCAGCATCCTGCCACCCACGCACAACAGCGTCGCACCGCCCATCACCACACTACTGCCCATCACGGCACCAGCCATCGGCACCAGCATGTTACGTCGCTTCAGTCCACTCTTCATCATGCACCAGAGCGAAGCCAAGGCCAGCATCACCACCAGCCACAGCAAGCCTATCCACACCGAGTCATACCTATACACCGCCCATGCGCCAGCGCCCACCACGACCATCTGCAACAGCAGCGCCATGAAAGCCTTCATCACACGTTGCACAGAGCGACCATCCACATACAACAATACACCCGTGGCCACCGCCAGCAACACCAGTACCAGCACCATGCCTATCACATTCAGTTCCATACCTTTCTTACAACTCCACTATTTGGTTCGACATTTGAACGATGGCAGCCTCCATGCTCGTCACCACCACCAGCACCCCCTGTCCCACCAATTGGCGCAGATAGGCAGCACTCTCAGGCGCAGGGTTATCCACCAGCAGCACCGGTTTCTTCCTCAGCGCAGCCACCGCCAGCAGGCGTGCCTTCTCAGCAGGCGCCCCCGTGCGTTTCATCTCCTCCGCCAGAATACCGTTAGATATCGGCAGCTCGCGGTTAGCCTTCAGGCTGAACACCTCCTGCACCGTAGGCGGTTCATACACCCTCACCTCGCCCTCAGGCACCAGCTGGTCGGGTGCATAAGCCATCAACTCACGAAACTCCTCCACCGATCTCTCCGTCAGCGGTTCCCCGTCCAGGCACACGTAGCCACTCTTCACCGCCCTCAAGCCCATCATAGCCAGCAGCAGTCCCGTTCGGCTCTGCGCGCTGCCCCCCGTGAGACAAGTCATCTGTCCCTCCTCGGCGAGCATCGACACCGTCCTTTCGGCTCCCTCAATCAGTGTTTCGTTCAGTTCCAGCACCATTTTTCGTTCACTTTCTTATTATTATGTGCAAAGGTACGAATAAGTGAGTGAAATACAAAGAAAAGCTCGCTTTTTATTTGTATTTCCGAACGTAAGTACCTTCGACGAAGTCAAAGGTACGAATAAGTAAGTGAAATGCAAAAGGAAAACGAATTTTTTCTTTTTCTTTCGAGCGATAGAACCTTCCGTCCTATTCCTCCACTATGTTCTTGAACTCATTCCACCCAGAAGCACTTTTATACGCCTCCTTACAACCTTGCGGAACATACAATGTGGCTTGGAAATAGGCCGAATAGGAAAAAGCATCATTATCACAAACTGGAGGCGTCATGCTCAAACTATGAATTTCGGTAATGTCTAGACAAGGGTTAAACGCCTCATACCCAATCTTTGTCAAACTAGCAGGGATGGTGATATTGGTGAGAGAATAACAAAATGAGAATGCATAATCCCCTATTTGCGCTACCCCTTCGGGGATGGTGATACTGGCGAGAGAAGAACAATAATTGAACGCTGACATCCCTATTTGCGTTACCCCTTCGGGGATGGTAAGACTGCGCAAACTATAGCAATCAGAAAATGCAAAGTCACCAATACTGGTCAAACTGCTGGGGAGTTTAACGTCGCTCAATCCAGAGCAATTACGAAATGTAGAACCCTCAACACTTGCCACACCTTCAGGAATTGTAATACTTGTTAGTCCCTCACATCCCCCAAAAGCAGCAGAACCAATCCTACTCAACTTCTCAGGAAACTCAATGCTGGTTAAGCCTGTACACCCAGAGAACGCACTTTCACCGATACTGGTCACATCATCGGGAATAACCGTGCCCTTGCATCCAATTAACAACTTATTTGTAGCAGTTTCGATAACTGCATTGCAATTATTGCGCGAATCATACGTCGTATTACCACTTTTAACTACAATTCTCTCCAATCCAAAACTGCCATAAAACGGGTTACGTCCCACAGTCACAACACTGGCAGGGATGACAACACTAGTAATATTGCTACAAAAATTAAAAGCTTTATCCTTGATTTCCAATACATCATAGATGTTGTTTTTATAGGTTATTCGTGGGAAGATCTTCACTTCACCTATGGAAATCACTTTATCGCAATCCACCACCGCTAGATGGGCATCGACAGCTTTATAATGTACGCTGTTAAGAAAGAAACTACCGTCATCGCACGAGATAAACCTGCTACCATTAGAAGTCTGTCCGTCTTCCCCAATGACCACAGCATCGGCAAAGGGATTTTCAGAACTATCATCATCCTTGACACAAGATGTGAACGAGAGCAGGGGAATCATGGCAAATGCCACAATGGTTAAGATTCTTGGTTTTACCATATTTATTCAGTGTTTTTATCAATTAAAAGGTTTACGATGATGTTTTTGCAAAGATAGCAATTCCATGCGCCAAGCGCGGATCCTATTCCTCCACGATGTTCCGGAACTCATTCCACCCAGAAGCATTTTCATACGTTTTCTTACAACCTTGTGGAACATACAATGTAGCTTGGGAGTAAACCTCATAATCAAAGCAGGTATAATCTATACGGGAAGGAGGCATCGTTCCCAAACAATGGATTTCGGTAACGTTTGGACACCTTTCAAACGACCAGTTCCCAACATTTGCCAAACTAGCAGGAATGGTTATACTAGTAAGAGAAGAACAGCCATAGAACGCTGCTATTCCTATTTGCGTAACTCCTTCCGGGATGGTAATACTGCGCAAGCTGGAGCACCCCCAAAACGCACGGTCACCAATGCTGGTCACACTATTGGGAAACTCAATGCTGGTTAAGCCTGTACATCCCGAGAACGCATAGCCCTCAATAGAGGTCACACCATCGGGGATAAACGAGGTCTTGCATCCGCACATCAACTTATTTGTAGCAGTTTCTATAATAGCATTGCAGTTATCGCGCGAATCATACATCGTATTACCACTTTCAACTACAATTCTCTCCAATCCCAAACAGTCATTAAACAGGTTATGCCCCACAATCACAACACTGGCAGGGATGACAACACTAGTAATATTGGCACAATTTTTAAAAGCTTCATCCACGATTAACGCCACATCATAGGTATTCTTTTTATAGGTTATTCGCGGGAAGATCTTCACCTCACCACCCGAAGTCTGTTTACCACATCCCACCACCGAGATATGGGCATCGTAAATTTCATAAAGGACACTATCAAGAAAGAAACCACGGTCACCGCGCGAAATAAAGCTGCTACCATTAGAAGTCTGTCCGTCTTCCCCAATAACCACAGCATCGGCAAAGGGATTCTCGTAACTATCATCATCCTTGACACAAGATGTGAGCGAAAGCAGGGTAATCATAGCAAATGCCACAATGGTTAGGATTCTTGGTTTTACCATATCTATTTAGTGTTTTTATCAATTAAAAGGTTTACGATGATTGTTCTGCAAAGGTAATATTTTTTTTTGAAATATCCAAATAAAACACATAAAAAAATGCGCAAAACAGACGATTATTTTTCTCCTTCGGATTATCGGGCTACACTCGGTCTATGGACGCTTGCTTCTGCAAGAACCTTCCCTTGCGTAGCACCAGCTTGGCTCGCGCCTCGTCGTTGAACTTCTTGGCAATGTAGAGGCACTCCGTCTTAGTAAGTTGATAGCAAGAAGTGCACAGTAGGGTCGGTTCTGCTGTGCACTCGGTCTATGGACGCTTGCTTCTGCAAGAACCTTCCCTTGCGTAGCACCAGCTTGGCTCGCGCCTCGTCGTTGAACTTCTTGGCAATGTAGAGGCACTCGGTCTTGGTGAGTTGGTAGCAAGGGCGATGCTCACCCTTTTTGTCTAGATATTCGACGAGCTGAAATTTCAGCCCGTTAACCTTTTCCCATGCAGGCTCCATGTTTCTGATAGCCTGCATAACGTTTTTATGTTGTTTCCCCGTCAGCTCCGCAATTTCGAGCGACGTCATAGTTTGTTCTTTATTAATATTAATAATGTGTGTCATAATGTTGAGTTGATTTTTTAGCGAGAAGAAGTTTTCGGATTCCTTGGCCATTTACTCGAGAATATCCTCCTCGGCTTCAACTCATGGGTTTGTTGTTAAAAAGCCTGCTTCGCAGGGAAATTATTCAAAATTGAAAACAAAATTTTTCATTTATATTTCTTCCTCGCAAGTAGAAAAATAATCCTGTTTAATTTTGAATCAAATTATATATAATTTCCCGCCGTAGGCGGCTCGAAATACTTTAAATCTTCACAATCTCAGTAGCCAGAATCTCTTGAAATGTCTGCCCCTGATACTCGTGTGTAGAGAAACGAAGCGTGGCAATCACGATGTCACCTTCGTAGAACCTGCACGCCGCCAGATTGCCCAGCATGGCGCACACATACTCGTTTTCAAACTTTCCACCACCCAGCTCGCGCAACACAATCGTGCACTTCTGAATGCTACCACTGTCACTCTTCGATGACTGTACGCTGAAGGCCTCGCCCTGGCGTACCACTTTTAGGATTCTTGCACAGTAGGGTCGGTTCTTGGCAAGCCAAGCGAGCAAGCTCGAGCGCCGCTGTGCACTGTCTTACCCTGAAAAACGTTGAATCAAAAACAACGTTTTTCAGGGTAAGACAAATGTTGTATCTTTGCACCAGAAATACGAGCAGCAGAGGATGGAGGCGCCAAACGGAGCGTTTTACGCCGGCAAACGGGACGAATGGGGCCACCAAACGAAATCCAATCCAGCCCCTCCCCTGCCCTCCCGAGGGAGGGAGTAAAAACAGTCTTCCCTCGGGGAGATTTAGAGGGGGTTGGTTTTGTTTTTTCTTTATTTCTTTTGCATTTCACTCGTTTATTCGTACCTTTGGCTTTGCCGAAGGTACTTGCACTCGGAAATGAAAAGAAAAACAAGTTTTCCTTTTGCATTTCACTCGTTTATTCGTACCTTTGCAGCATGAAAAGGATGAAGAGACGAATGCTGGCGGAATGGGAACCGCAAAGTGGGGTGCAGCTGACTTGGCCGCACGCTGACACGGACTGGGCACCGATACTGCCGGAAATCACTGCTGTATATGAGGAAATGGCACGGGAAATATCAAAGCGAGAGGCACTGCTTGTCGTGGCTCCCGAAGGTACACCGCTGCCCACTACCCTCATCTCTCATCTCTCTTCTACTCCCACTAACGACACGTGGGCACGTGACCACGGGTTTATCACGGTGGAGGAGATGGCTCAGCCCTCAGCCCTCATCCTGCTGGACTTCTGCTTCAATGGCTGGGGCGAGAAGTTTGAGGCAAGGCTGGACAACGAGATCAACAGGCATCTGTTTGATGGCGGACTAGTGAAGGGCATTTACGAGGACCATCTGGACTTTGTGCTGGAGGGGGGCTCGATAGAGAGCGACGGCAAGGGTACGGTGTTCACCACGAGGTGCTGTCTGATGGCGCCTCACAGAAACCAGCCTCTGACGCAGGAGGAGATAGAGGAGCGTCTGAAGATGTATCTGGGTGCAGAACGCATTGTGTGGCTGAACCACGGCTCGCTCATCGGCGACGATACCGACGGACACATAGACACGCTGGTGCGCATCTGTCCTAACGACACCATAGTATATACGGGTGGCGACGAGGCGCATCCTGACTTGGCGCTGATGGAGGAAGAGCTAAGAGGGCTGCGCACCATGGATGGCAAGCCCTACCGCCTGCTGAAGCTGCCTCTGCCCCGCCCCATCTATGATGATGGCGACAGGTTGCCTGCTACGTATGCAAACTACCTCATCGTGAATGGGGCTGTGCTGATGCCTACCTACAATCAGCCTGACCTCGATGCCGAGGCGATGCGCGTGGTGGGTGAGGCGTTCCCCGACCGTGAGATTGTGGGGATAGACTGTAGGGCTGTCGTGAAGCAGCATGGGTCGCTGCATTGTTGCACGATGCAATATTATTGAAAGTTGAGAAATTATGAAGATAGGAATCATTCAACAGCACAACACGGCGGACCGCGAGGATAACAAGCGGAGACTGGCCGAGAAGATAAGAAAGGTGGCACGTAAGGGCGCAGAACTCGTGGTGCTGCAGGAGTTGCACAACGGACTGTATTTCTGTCAGGTGGAGGACGTGGACCTCTTCGACCAGGCAGAGCCTATCCCCGGACCCTCCACCGAGTTCTACGGCGCACTCGCCAAGGAGCTGGGCGTGGTGATCGTGACCTCGCTCTTCGAGCGTCGCTCTGCAGGATTGTATCATAACACCGCGGTGGTTATGGAGAAAGACGGCACGATTGCCGGCAAGTATCGCAAGATGCACATACCCGACGACCCTGGCTACTACGAGAAGTTCTACTTCACGCCCGGTGACCTGGGCTTTGAACCCATCCAGACCTCGGTAGGAAAGCTGGGCGTGCTGGTGTGCTGGGACCAGTGGTATCCCGAGGCAGCGCGACTGATGGCATTGGCTGGTGCCGAGCTGCTCATCTACCCCACCGCCATAGGCTACGACCCACACGACACGCGTGAGGAGCAGGAGCGCCAGCGCATGGCGTGGCAGACGGTGCAGCGCGGACATGCTGTGGCCAACGGACTGCCTGTGGTGACGGTGAACCGTGTAGGCGACGAGGACGGTGTGCCTTTCTGGGGCACTTCGTTTGTGGCTGGTCCGCAGGGTGAGTTGCTTTTCGAGGCGCCTATCGACGAGGAGACGGAGGCTGTTATCGAGGTGGACATGAAGCGCTCGGAGCAGGTGCGTCGCTGGTGGCCTTTCTTGCGTGATCGCAGAATCGAGGCTTATGGCGACATCATGAAGCGTTTCAGAGATTAGGAGCCTGCTTCGCCGTAGGCGGCTCCAATCGTGGAGGAAGACAAAAAACCATAAAAACACCACTCATGACGGCTGTGGCCCTTGGCCCACGTTCTGTTCTTCCGTCCTTGTGCCTAAGAGCGAGCTCTTGCACAGTCCAGAAGCCCAGTACGGTTTTGTTCCAAAACACA
>Ga0265298_10001216_pt1 | contig 38043 bp, 63 predicted proteins | sample AusTroGonzalo_MG_3_FD_193486 | JGI IMG/M metagenome (GOLD analysis project Ga0265298, IMG submission 193486) | Bovine rumen microbial communities from tropical cattle in Woodstock, Queensland, Australia - Gonzalo_01 | ecosystem: Host-associated > Mammals > Digestive system > Stomach > Rumen ...
TAGTTAAAATATAGATATAGTCTACATTTAAGACAACTTTACAAAAATTTACAATTAATTTTGTATCTATACTTGACAATTTTTTTTTATTATAGATAATAATGATGTAGTAGTAATAAAGGAGAATAAAATGTTTAAAAATGACGAGCAATTATTAAATGTTAGAAGTTTAGTAAATAATACTTTACTAGATTTTACTATTTTAGAGGTTACAACAAGTAAAAGGGTTTATAATGTTACTTTAAACTTTAAACCTGTTGCAACTGACAAGTTTGGAATTGTTTATAAATATACTAATAGTTTAGAAGATTGGCTACAAGCTCATAATATTAAGACGGATTTATATGATTATTCGGATAATAAAGATACTATAGCTCGTGACCCGCATAACCCTTTACAAACTATTTCTATAAATATATATAATTGTATTTAATAATTAAATCCAATAGATGCCCGTTTATTTTTGGCGGGCTTCTTTTTCTTTTTTGCGGAACTTTTTCTTTTTCTTTATATTAAATAAAATATTAATTTATTTTTCTTTTTTAAAACATAATATTAAATAGAGCTTAGAGAACATAATATTAAATATTAGTATATTAAATATAATTAGTAACTACGTAAATATAATATTATATAGTAGTAGTAGTTTATTATTAACATAGTATTAAATAGTAGTAGTTTAGTAAATAAAAATCTTATAATAAAGATTTTTATTTTATAAAGAAAAACTTATAATAAAGTTTTTCTTTTATTACCCGCTAATATATATATTATTATAATACTACGCTAGTAGTATTTATTATTTTATAGATATGTATTTACTACATATATAGTAGTAAAATATATAATAAAATACTAAAGGGTGTAGCCCTTCCCAAGAAGGGCATACAATATAATGTTTTTGTATATAGGGGGTTAATACCTATCTTATTATATCTATACCCTGATATATTAAATATACTTGCTATAAGTAGAGTATTAAACAAATATTGTATTAAACAGTATATGTTTAATATAGATGGGTATAGATATGGCTGTGTTTAATATTTTGTTTTGCTATTGTAAAAATTAAACCTACCCCTTGAAAAATTAAAGGTTTTTTAAAACCTTATGTTATAATAAATATGTAAGCAAAAAAAAAGAAAGGAGATAATTAATGTTTGTAGAATTAGCTAAAAAATTAAAAGATACTGATAGTATCTTTAAACTATCTATCTATTTAAGTAAAGATGGTGTATATACATTATCTGTTGATGCAATAGATTTTGATGGAGAATATTATTCTTATTCTTCTACTTCTATATTAGAATGTTATGAAAAGATTTGGAACTTTATAGAAGCTTTAGGAGATACTGATAAGTTTAATGAGTTGATTAATGATATACTTAATATACCAATGGAGGTATAGATAATGATACCTAATATAGATGATATATACCGTTGGTATAAAATAAATGGTTCCCCTACTAGACAAGATGTTAGGGAAGGTAAAGTAAACCTTCCTGAAGGTGCTAGTAAAAGTTTAATAGAAAGTCTTATCCCTTACTTTACTAAAGGTAATGATAACTTAATATATATACCTAATGATGAGGATAAAGAAGAAGTATCAATGGTTATTACTTCTGATTGGCATATACCTTTCCATGATAGGGAGGTACTTCGTACTTTTATTAACTTCCTCTATGAGTATCAACCAGATGAACTGGTACTTAATGGTAATATAAATGATTGTATGAGCTTCAGCTCCCATCCAAAGATTAGAGATTTAGCTTATGCTTTTCAAAGTGGTAAACCCGAACGGGAACATTGGTTCTCTATTGCAGGACTTTTAAGAGAAATATTACCGAACTGTAAAATTACTTATATTGGTAGTCAATGTCATGAAGGTTGGATAGATAAATGGGCTTCTTTATCTCCAATCTTAGCTGAAGATGAAAACTATACAATTAAGAACTGGTTTAAGCTAGATGACTTTGGTATAGATTTTGTCCCTGAAGTATATGACCCAGTTGGAGACTCTACCTTCTTAATATCCCATGGTACTATAGCAAGAGGTAAATCTGGTGCATCTGCAATGGCTTCTCTTGAAATGGAAGGTACATCTACTTGCGTAGCCCATACCCATAAACTATCCCAGGTATTTAAGACAAATGCTGTAGGTGAGATAGTTGGATTAGAATGTGGATGTATGTGTCAAAGACAACCTTGGTATCATTTAAAGGGTAGAAGGTTAATGATGGATTGGCAACAAGGGTTTGTTCTTGCTAACTTTAAAGGTAATTCATTCTCTACTTCTTGTATACCAATTATAAGGGATAGCCAAGATAAACCTTATTTCTGGGTTGGTAAAGATAGGTATAAATAATATGGAAGTAGTTGAAGACAAAGAAGGCTATAAAACAGTATATATAGATAAAGATGATATATGCGTGTACTGTGAGATGCAATATGGATGTCCGCTAATTGAATGTTTGGCTAATGGGTTAGTTGAAGCGACTAGCGATATATTAGTTAAAGAGTGTGCTCATTACCAATCATTTGAAAATATATAAACGGTAAAAGGTGGGTAATAGTTCCTCCTTTCTTGCTCAATTGATATCCTCAGGTTCACCCACCTACCTAGAGGATTTGTATAGGAGGAATAAATGTTATATTCAGAATGCGATGAACAGCAACAAAAGTTTATAGATAGATACTTAACAACTCTTAACCCTACTACATCTGCTATAGATGCTGGGTATGATAGAAAGAGTGCAGATAGTATTGGACTTAAGCTTTTAGCTGATGAAGATTTAAAAGAAGCTATCAAAGAACGTAGAACTGAATTAAATGCAATGATAGATAACATCCAGTTTGAAAAAGAGGATTTGCTACGTATATATTGGGATATGTTTAATGATGCTAAGAAGAAAGGTAAGCTAGCTGACGCAAGAGCTATACTTGCAGATATCGCTCGTTATAACGGTGTTAATCCTGACGAGATTAAGAAAGAGATTGCAATACTTAATTTTAATTTAGATGGAAATAAAATTTAGTAAGGTGTAACCTTACTAGCGAAACGCTAGTTTCGGATGGTAATAAGATATAGATATGCTTTTCTAGGTTTGCACTAGAACGTGGCTGGTATTAGTTTACCTTGGTCCACCAGGGTACGTTAAGCCCTAATAATCTGAGACATACGCACATTCTCAGTATGGTGCGTCTATTCGCAGCTAGGTGTAACAGATGCATATTGGGCTCATAACCCAATGGTAATGGGTGCGACTCCCATAGCTGCAACCAATTAACTGGTACGGCTAGATACCCAGTATAAATAATCTAGCCCAATGGAGATTAGCTCAATGGTAGAGCGGTCGCTCGATAAGCGATTGACAATAGTTCAATTCTATTATCTCCAACCAATTATAAGAGGTGTAGGACAAGTAGCTGAAATGAAGAAACTTGTATCTAAGGCTAAGCGCAAGCACTTAGACGGTCAGCCTTCCTGACTCGCCTATAGACCTTACGGTGTTGGTTTTAAACCGAGAGAAGGTTAGGTAATAGCGGTACATTGGTTACCGCTTAACCTGTAAAACTAGATGGAGGAATAATGACTTGTAACTACGAATTACTACCAGCTCAAAAAGAGTTCTTAGAAATAGGTAACCATACCTCTGATATAGATGTAGCGTTATATCAAGGTGGATATGGTAGCGGTAAGACTTTTAGCGGTAGCCTTTTGGGAATTATCCTCTGTTTAAAATATCCAGGCATAAGAGGTTTAGTAGGTGCTCAAACATATGTTCTTGTTCGTGATACTACTTTAGTTAGTTACTTTGAGCATTTAGAAAAGATGGGTCTACAAGAAGGTGTAGACTTTAATTACTTAAAAGCAGAAAGTAAACTTGTTTTTTCAAACAAGTCTGAAATACTTTTCCGCCATTTAGAAGAACCAGATAAATTAAAATCTTTAAACTTAGGCTTTGTTGAGTTAGAGGAGATGAGTGATGTACCACGAAGTACTTTTGATATGTTGTTAGGTCGTCTCCGTCAAACTAAGAAACCTGAGTGGGGAGATAATTTTAAATATAGATTATTCGGTCATACAAACCCTCAAGCAACTAAGGGTTGGATATACGAATACTTTGTAGAAAATAAACCAGACAACTATAGACGTATAATTGCTCCTACAACAGAGAATGCTAAAAACCTTCCTAAAGGTTTTATAGAGAGTATGAAAGCTAGATATTCTGAAGAATATTATAAGCGTAACGTACTCGGTGAGGATATGGATTTCGTTTCTGGTTTAGCTACTAAAGGATTTAATAGAAGCGATAATCTAAATGAAACAATAGAGATAGATAGAACTAAACCATTATATATTGCATGTGACTTTAATACAGACCCTATGTGCTGGTTCTTAGTCCAACATTATAATGGTAATATCTATATACTATATGAACTTATAGAAGAATATACAGATACTCTCCATATGAGTCGTATAATGGGAGAGTTGCTTATAGAGAATGGTTTTAAAGACCATCAGATAATAATAACAGGTGACTGTTCTGGTAGATATGAGAAAACTACTGGTAGTGATTATAAGATAATGAGAGCTGAGTTTCAGCGTATGGGATTTAGTAATGTAACATTTGATGTAGGTAAATCTAATCCACCTATTACTTATAGATATAACTGCTGGAATAATATGATGAGAGATAGCGGTGGACAACCGCATATATTTATTCATCCAGACTGTAAGGTACTTCTTTACGATATAGAGAACTTAGTACAAGAAGAAGGTACTGGTAAACCTAAGAAACCTACAAGTTATCAAATTAAGAATGACCCTAAAGCTAAATACTTAACACATCCTACAGATGCATGTGGTTATGTTGCTTTAAGGTATTATCCCATAAAGAAAGAGGAGTCACCTACTACAACTTATCAAGGTGTTAAAAAAGATGTATTTGGTAGAAACAAATATGAATACAAAACAGGGTTAAGATGAGATTTTATTATTACAAAGATGACAACAAAAAAGAAATAAGAAAGATTGATAGAGATAATATCTGTGCTGATATTAACGAGAAAGCTAAGATATGGAGTCAGGATGTAGAGGAAGTTAGAGAAGATTACGAACGTGTAGTTCGTGAGATATATCCTTCGGCTAACGAATACAAAGACCAAGTAAAAATGATACCTGATGTATATGAGCAGAGACAATCTTTAAAAGCTAATATGTACAAAGCTACTTACCAAAACTATGATGGTATGTTTGATATTGAAGGACTAGACCCAGAGTCTCACCAACTTAGTGCAATGTTAAAGTCAGCTTTAGTGTATGATTGTTATAAGATAGATTTACAATCAACTCTAGACAAGATACTAGATGATTATATTGACAAAGGTGAATGTGCTTGGTTCTCCCATTGGACTACTAAAGTAGAACGTAAGAGAATACAGGAAGAAGTACCAGTTATAGGTCTTAACGAATTAGGTGAAGAAGACTTACTAGATATAGAAGTTATTAATAGACCTAAAGATGAGATAATATATGAGGGAGCTGATATAGAAAGAATAGACCCTCTTAACTTATACTTCGATAAATCACAAAAGACTCATTGGGAGTCATGTGGTAAGATTTATAGAGAGTTTGTTCCTCTAAGCTATATTTTATCTAATAAAGATTATAAGCTTACTAGAGAGGAAATCAGTGACCTTAAACAGACTGTTTCGAACAAACAGAATGAAACTATAAATGATTATTCAGATGCCTACCATAATGTAGATGTTAAGTTTATTGGTTCAAGTGTTGAGGTTATGGAATACTATGGGGACTACATTTTACCTAACGGTGATACTGCTAGGAACGTTATCATAGTTGTTATTGCTGGTAAATATCTTGCGAAGTTAGAAGAAAGCTTATATCCTGTATGTCCTATAGGATATGCATGTTATAATGAAAGACCAGATAGTCTTCGTGGACAAACTGCTTTAAAGCCAGCATTACTACTTAATGAGTTAGAAAATAAATGTATGGACTTAACAATGGAGAGTTGGTTGCTTACAACTAATCCTCCTGTCCTTGCTCAAAAAGGATTTATTAATTCTGGCATAACTTATGAGCCAGGTGGTGTAATAGAATATAATGTAGATACATTAGATGACCCAGGCAGAATGCCACAGCCTTTAAACTTCTCTGCTGGTATGAGGGGTTTTGACTTCCAAGATTTCTTTAAAAGAAAGATGGAAGGAGCTACAGGCGTGAGCCCTTATATGCAAGGTACTGGTGGTCTAGGTGGTGTAAGAACTGCTGCTGAGTCTACTTATATATATTCTGGACAAACTACTCGTTTATCTAGAGAAGCTTATTTATTTAGCCATAATGTAATCGTACCGATTATATGGGCAATATATAAATTAAAGAAAGAATATCAAACTACTAATGATGTAATACCTGTAGTTAAAGATGGTATAAAAGATTTCTACGAAGTTACTGAACAAACTAGAAATGGTCATTATGTATTTATGATAGGTAATGCACAAACATCTGTTGAAAGAGAACAAATGGTAGCTAAGTTATTCCAGTTACTAGGTGCTCCTGCATTCCAGTCTATAGTACAAAGACCAGAGTTTCCTGCAGGTGACTTCTTAATCTGGGTACTTAATGAAACTAACTTCCGTCAGATAAATACTTTAGCACCTGCTTTACAATTAAGACAAGCGATTAGACAAGAAGCAAATGCTAGAGGTATACCTGAAGGACAGGTAGGACAATATATAAATGATATGGAGAGAGGTATTAAAGGTGCTATCCCTGAGTTCGCTAATATACTAGAAGAACAAAGAGCTGATGGTCAGATACCTAATCCAAGAGATGTAATGGCGAGTGTTCAAGAGCAACTTCCGCCTAATATAGAAACATTACAATAGGAGGTAAATTTATGGGTGATGTAGTTAGTTATTTAGAAAGCAACAAAAAGAAAGCTGAGAAAGCTAGAAAGCTTGATAAAGAAACTGAAAAGATGCTATTAGACCATGTAGAAAAATTTGAAAAATTTAGAAGACTTTGCGATAGCGATGATTGGAAAGATTGTAGAGATTTTATTAAAGATGAGATTTACCAAGGTCTAGCAATCAACCCAGGTGAAGCTGGTGTAGGTGATTGGTGGTGTAAATATGTATGGGGTCTAAAATGCTTTATAGAAAGAGTAGAGTCTCACGCAAAGAAATATGATGAAGCTATTAAAGAGTTAAGTAAATAAAGGAGAATTAAATGACTGAAGAAGCAATTACAAATACGGTTGCTAACGAAACTCCGCAGGTTAATATACCTACTGAAGAAAATACCGTAGCTAACCAAGAACCACAGGGTAATGTTCAACAAGAAGAACAACAACCGCCTGTTGAAAATAGTAATCAAGAAGGTAATGAAGAAGGTAATGTACAACAAGAAAATGGAGGTAATCAAGAAGAACCTCCTAAACAACAAAGCGTAGAAGAATTACAAGCTAAGTTGAAAGAGTATGAGTTAAGAGAAGAAGAAGATAAGATGCTAAGACAACAGCTTGGTATCGGAGATGTCGACCAACAAACTTTTAACTATATGAATATCGACCAACAAATAGTTAATGAAGGTAAACAAGTATATCTACGTTTATGTAACGAATACGGTATAGATGCTAATCCATCTAAAATAGATGCTAGTGTTGAAGCTCTTAAACAATCCGACCCAGCTAAAGCTTATGAATTTCAACGTAAGTTTGAGCAACTAGGTAATGAGGTTGAATACAAGCGACAAATGGTTCAGCAACAGAATAACGTATATGAAGTAAATAAATTTGAACAAGATTACAATCAATTACTTAATGCTTCCCCAGCACTTACTAATATAATGAGTCAGTATATACAAACCTACGGTAACGCAGGTGGTAATATGTACGGTCAACTAAAGAGTGTTATGGATATTATACTTCCAGCTTATCAGGAAGCTTTTAATGCTGGTAAACAATATGCTTTACAAGATAAAGCTAAGAAGGATACATCTGGTGTACAAGGTGGTATAGCTACCGCTAATACGCAGACATACTCACCTAATATGGTATTTACTAGAGAACAGATAGCTAAGATGAGTCCTGATGAGTTTGCTAAGTATGAGAAAGATATTCAAAGACAAATGATAGAAGGTAAAATACAATAGAAAGGATTTTATAAAATGACTGCTGAAGAATTAAGAAAAGTTTCTGGCGGTGTTGTAGGACACTTTACTCCGAAAGAAGTAGAAGTTGATTATAAAGCACTTGCTGAAACTGGTGATAAATCAATCGGATTATTTGTTCCATCTGGTAAATTAATTATCGGTGGATATATTAAGAACGAAGCTGACGATGTAGCTTCTTCTGGTTCTGCTACACTTAGACTTAAAGCTGTAGATTATGATGGAAGTAATGACCAAGCATTTGGCGATGCTGCTATAGCTAAAGCTGATATTAAAGGTTCTGGTGCTTGGTGTCCTATTTTGAAAGATTTAGGTACTTCTCCTGAAGCTGATAATATCCCTAGTGCAGTATTTACTACAGTTAAAACTGAAGTTGTAGTAACGGTCGGTACTGCTGGATTAACTGCTGGCAAACTTAAAGTCGGTGTTCTCTATGTATAATTAGAAAGGAATAATAGAAATGGCAAATAACGTAAACGCATTCGTTCCTGAGTTTTATTCTCAGAAACTTTTAAAAGAGTCTAAAGAAATGACAGACTTCAAAAATAATATGACTAACAACGATTGGGAAGGTGAAATCAAATCTGCTGGTGATACAGTTCATATTACTACTCCTGATTTGTCTAGCATCGTAATTGGTGAAGGTGTTGTACCTGATACATCTAATGTATATCCGAAACAAATTACTTTGACTATTGATAAATCTAAATCTTTCCAATTTAAATTCAATGATATCGAACAAGCTCAATCTCAATTCAATATGATGGATGGTTATATGAGTGCATCTAATGAAAAGATGATGATTGAAGTAAATAAAGAATTAGAACTTGCAGTTCTTAATGATGCTAATGTACCTGAAGTTGGTAACCATACAACTCCGTTCGCAGCTACATCTGCTACTATCAATACGTTCTTCAATAAAATTAAACGTACTTTGATGGGTAATAAAGCATTGTCTCCTGCTGGTTTCTATACTTTCAAAGGTAATAAAGAACAAGCTTTGCAATTAGCTCCTATCGTTACTATCGGTTCTGGTTTGTTTGAACAGTTAGTTAATTCTACAGTTCTTACTCACCCGACTGCACAAGGTGACGATATCCTTTACAAAGGTGTAGTAGGACAGATTGCTGGTATGAAAATCTTTGTTGATACTTTGTTAGATGGTATTACTTCTGCTGAAGCTTCTACTCACTATGCTAATGAAGCGGGTGGAGAATTCATTGCTATTGCTGGTACTAAAATGGGTATCACTTTCGCAGAACAATATAACAAAGTTGAAAAACTTAGAGACCCTCAAACATTTGCCGATATTGGTCGTGCTTTGTACTTATATGGTTATAAGATTACAAATCCAAAATCTTTAGTTCGTGCAACTGTTAAAATGGGGGAGTAATTGAACCATCTGCTATTGTTGAAATAACTGGAAATCTATATAGAGGTAATGATTATAAATTATATTCAGATGCCTTATTAGAAACTCCATTTAACGCAACTATAGGCGAAGATACAGTACAGGTGGTAGCTAACCCAGCTAATGTTATCGTTATAGGTACTACAAATTATGTTAAGCTAACTGCTTCAACTTACGAAGTAGAAACCGAAGATGGTGATAAAATAGTATTAAATCCTGAGGGTGTTATTTGTAAAGTAGTATCTGGAGTTCCTGAAACTACAGCTTATTCAGTTGTAGACCCGTCTCCTTCTGATGATGATACGGACTCTGACTCAGATACAGACACAGATAGCGATAGCGACTCTGATACCGATACGGATACTGATACTGACACAGACACTGATACCGATAATGGTTAATCAGTTGGTAATAAATTAATCGGGAGGGATAACTCCCTCCCTTTTAATATAAGGAGTATTTAATGGGAAGAAATTACCTAGACCTCTGTAACGAGGTTATAAATTTAATGAGCTACCTACCAGCAAGAAATATGGATGATTTAGATACTCCAGAAGGTAGGTTAATAACTCAGAAGATGAATGAGATATTAAGAGAGATATGTTGTGGGGAACATGACACTTGGAAGTTTAGAGAAAGAATTAAGAAGTTTTACGTAGCTGATGGTAAGTATGATTATGATTTACCTAAAGGTCATATAATTTATATCAGACCAGATGATAATACTAATAGACCTCCGTTGATATATTCAATGGACCATAAATATTTACCATTAACTACAAATGGTACTCCAATGTATTATTGGATATATGAAGATAAGATTAGATTATTTCCTACACCTAATAAATCAGTAGATGGTGATGAGTATACAATCCATTATCTTACTGATAAGTTTGCAGTAGATGAGGATGGATGTCATAAAGATATAATGGAAAATGCAACTGATGAACCTATTATCCCAGAGATGTATAGGTCTTTATTAGTATATGGTGTAGTTAGAGACTTTAGAGCATCAAGAGGAGATGCTAAGTCTGAATTTTATAGAAAGAAATATATAAGTCTTTATAATAAGATGTTAAGCAATCAAAGACTTACTGAGGATTACTTTAAAGGTGGTAAGGTACTTGGCTATAGACCTACTACTTTAGAAGCTAAGATAGCTTCATTTAGAAACCCTTATATAGGAACAGGTAGAAGTTTACATGAGTAGAATAAAATCACAACTTGTATTTAGCGATTTAACTGGTGGTATTAATAATGTTGATACTAAGGAGAACCTTAATTCAACACCTAAGAAAACACAGACTCCTGATATGGTTAATGTAGAATATTTCCAGCTAGGTGGTATAAAAACTATGGATGGTAACGTAGCTATAGGAGACCAACAAACATCTCCAGTTATAGGTGGTTGGGAGTATACCAAAGGTAATAACCGTTACATGCTGATAGGATTAAAGAATGGTCAAGTAAAACAATATAATCCAGCTACAGAAATATTTGACTTGATATATACATTTCCTCATCAAGCTAATAGGATGAGCTTTTGTAATATGAATAACGGTGTAGTTATTACTAACGGTGTAGACGATTTAGTATTTTATGAATATGGTAGAAAACAAATACTATCTGGTGTTATTGATACTACTTCTGGTTCTAACGTAGTAACTGGTAATCAAACTAAATTTACTATAGAACTACAACATGGTGATACATTAGATATAGATGGTGTAGTATATACTATAGATACAATAACAAATGATACTCATCTAACACTTACGAGTAATGCACAATCTACTTTATCTGGAGTTAATTATTATTTATCTACTATATCTCAATGTAATGCTACTCTAGTTAATGAAGATGATAATACTGTCCATACAGATATTAGAGGATTAGCTATACAATATTATAACGGTAGACTATGGGTAGGTACTGATAATGGATTATTTTATTCACAAGTTGGGCAATATAATAAATGGGATATTAAATATGATGCTGGGGTTCTTTATAGCATCTATAATGATAGTAGTGAAATTAAAGCTTTGGGTTTATTCTCGGAATACTTATTAATCCATAAGAAATTCTCAACGTACATTCTAACCTGCTCAGGAGACGCTACAACAATAGTTGTAAGGCCATTTAGTAACATAACCTGCGAGAGTCAACAATCATGGATTGTAAGCAATACTAAGTATTATATATATAGTAAAGAGTTTATGGATATATATCCTCTTGTACAACATACAGTATTTAGTGATAAGTTTATAGGTGAACCTGTTACTCAAAAGGTTCGTAATATATTTCAGAATATACGTTCTGAAGATAGTGATAAAATATTTTGCGTATCAAGACCTAAAGCTAGACAGATGATATTCTATCTACCAATGAATAATCAGTTAGGTAGTGGCGAAGCTTTAATATTTGATTTTCAAACTAAGAGTTGGTTATTGAGAATAGTACCTCAAGAAGTTACAATAGCATTTAATTATAGTAATAATATCTATATAGGTACTCAAGATGGATTAGTATTAAGAGAGTTCTCTGGTAATTCATTTAATGGAGAACCTATAGTAGCTTATTACAAGTCACCTTGGTTTGATTGGACAAATGGTTATACACAATCTTTTGCAGAGTTCATGCTAGAGATTGATAATTCATATAATAATAATTTCTATATTCGTACTCAGAAAGATGGACAATCTAGATACGAGGATAGAATAATATCAAGCGACTTACTTACTGGTAATGCTTTAAAATGGGAAGGTGTTATAGATAATGATGAGAATAATACTTTCTGGGATGAAGACCAATGGGCAAGTGGTACGTTTGAGAATATAAGAATGTTGTTACCTAATAACGTATTTGAAGATTTTCAAATAGAAATAGGTACTAAAGAATTAGGACAATCATTTGCAATATATCAATATTCATTTAGAAGAATAGAAACAGAAGAAGACCCTTGGTAGAAAGGAATTAATAATGGAACAAAGAAAATTTGACTTTATAAAAGTCTCACTTGAACCTGAAGATTATGATAAAGTAAAAGAGATATATCGTCTCCATAAAGAACAGGCTAATAAATTATTTGATTTATCTAACTGGGTAAAAGAAGATAGTGATATAATTACTATGATAAAGGATAGAATAGAATATGATGAAGTTCTATTAGCTATAGATAAAGAAACTGGTAAATACGGTGGATGTATATCTTTTTGTAATATGAGAATATATAATAATGTTATAGTAGATGCTGAAGTACATCCTGTTATATCTAAGAAGTATTGGGGTAAAGACTCTAGACAACTTATAGAAGATGCTTATAAGTTCGTAGAAGATAATTGGTTACCTATTAATAGATTAACAGCTAAAGTACCTGCTAATAATTTTGGAGTAATTAAACTACTTAAAGATGTAGGATTTAAGATAGAGGGTACTATTAAAGATTATTATATATATAAAGATAAGAATGGTAATGATAAATATTATAACCAATTAATATATAGTGATATAAATAGGAGAAGATAATATGGGAAGTGATGCTCCAAAACATGAAGCTTATGAACAAATGCAAGATACTCCCTGGATAACCCAAGGTAGAAATATTGCTGACAAAGGTGGTCAAGGTATATTAGATTATTATAATAAAGTAAATGTATTTGATGACCAAACTAAAAGAGAATTAGCTCAACGTAATAAAGAAATTTACAATAGAGCATTCGATAATATGGAACGTGAGTATACTAATACAATGAATAAGTACGCAGCTAAAAACTACGGACAATTTGGTACTCTTAATGCAACTGCTCCTTCATTTGTAACAGACCAATATCGTATAGATGCTCAACGTCAGATGAATGACTTAGCTTATGACCAAGCAGTAAACTATGATGACTTAATGGATAGAGAACTACAACGTAGATATAATACTCTTAATATGTTTGGTAATATGTATCAGTATGGTAATACACCTTATCAATTAGATTTAGCTAATTGGAACACTAGAAATACCAATAAAGATATTGCCTATCAAAATGCTATGGTAGATTATCAAAATGATTTTGGAAATAGATTAGCAAATGGATTTACAACTGCATTTATTAATACAGTTGCACCTGAAGAAGGTTATCAAAAAAATTCTATTAATAATATTTCTAAACTAATTGGAAGTATAACAGGGGGTAGAATGTAATGGATAATAACATTTTAAATAATCAACAGACAAACCAACAACAAAATAACCAGTTTCATCCGATAGCTGGATTGTGGTCTGGTATAGGCGATATGATGAGTGGTAATAAATATACACCTTATATGACAGCTAACTGGGCAGGTAATGGCTTAGCTAGAACTGGTATAGGTTATATGTTAAACCCTAACTATAGAGATTATGTATCTGCTGGTCAAGCATTAGGAGCTTCAAATGTTAAAAATCCTTTTACTAAAGATAATATGAACAGAGTATTAGGTAGATTATCTGGTATGGGTGGTAATATTGGTAACTGGGCTAATAGAATGATGGGTAATACTGGTAATAGTTTTGTTAGGCAGAATATTGATAATTATGTTTATGATAGAACCCAACCTACTAACAATATAAGTGATTATATTAATAGATATGTTAATGATATAGATTATAACGATAGCACTTTAGGACGTGCAATATTAGATGCATCCTACTATAATGCTATACCAGAAATGAGAGGATTATAATGGTAAGTAAAGCAGAAATAGATTTATTACTTAAAGCTGGTGGAGTGTTAACAAGGCGTGGTGTAAACCCTAATACTATACGTCAAGTTATAATAGACCCTTCTAAGCTTAGCAACTATGTTAAAAATGGTTTTATGATGGTAGGTAATGGTTCAGATTTAAAATATACTGGAACAAAATTACCAAAATATCCTTTAACTACTACTACTGGTACTAATGTAGGACGACCAATAAACACTTCTATATATAATCCATATAATCCTACTATTCAACCTAAGCTATTAACTACATCTGGTAAACCAATTCCAGACCCAACATTTGAAAAAGGTGTGCCTGTAAATATGTATAAATTAAAAAATGGATATGGTGCTTATACTTACAAGAACCCTAAAGTAAATGCTAATGCTGTTGATGATGCAATAAATATTTTATATAAAAACCCTAAAAATATAGCTAAAGAAGTTGGTAATATAGCTAAAAGTTCTGGAGGTGTTAAGGGTATAGCTGGTAAGGTAGGTGGACCATTATTAACTACTGCTTTTGGTTTAGCTCCCGTAATTGCTAATTGGAATGCAGAAGGTAGTGATGCATTGACTAGAGTACAAGACGCAATCGGGTCATTGGGTACTCTTGGAGGAACTTTGGCTGGCGCTACATTTGGTTCCCTTCGTGGTCATCCTATTATTGGAGGTATTGTAGGAGGATATCTAGGGGATAAAGCTCGAGAACTTGGTGGAGGTGGACAAGTAAGACGTGATGCCAATAGAAGTTGGGATACCTATCTAACTAAAGACCAATTTATGAGAAACATTCAAGAAGGTAGAATACAATTACCTGAAGGTATGGATGTAGAAACTTTCTATGGATATTACAGACAGGCTAAAGAAGGCAATAGACCTAATATAAATAAAAAATCTACTAATAATACTACTGATAATAATGTTAACGATATGTATCAAAATCCTTATACTAGTAAATTAGACTCTATCGAAAATATAATTAATAACGCTAGAGCTAATGGTCAAGGATATAATGGTGAATTAGATAATCAGGAATTACAAGATATACAATCATTAAATACAGGTAATGGTCCAGTAGATGCAGAAGGTTCTGTAACTGGTAATATAGACCTTAACGGTATGTTAGATAGATATAGAAGACAACAAGAACTTCAGAAACCTTATATAGAAGGTTTACAAAACTTTATTAATAACTATAACGACCTGCAACGTAATGCATTTAACTTAGATAGATACTTTACTGGATTGGCTGGATGGTCAGGTAATGATAGATGGGCGGACTTAGGTAAAAGATATAACCCTATAACTACTGAAGCTACTAAGTTAGATTTACTTAATAAACTAGCACAAGGTCAGATAGGTATAGAAGATATAGAAAATGAGATGAGAGGTAATATAGCTCTTGCTCAACAAGCTGGTATAGACCCTAGAGTTGCAATGGCTAATCCTAAATTGGTTAATGCTTTAGCTAGCATAGAGAATGCTAGAACTTCAGCAGCAGCTAGAAGATATGTTGCTGACCAAAATAGAGAAGCTAAGCTTGCTGGTATATATTCAAATGCAATGATACAAAAAGCTAAACAAGAAGGTAATTGGGATTTAGCTTTAAGATTACAAGAGATGAGAAATGATGGTAGATTACAATCTGCTATTGTAAATGCTGTAAGCTTTGGTGCAGACCCTAGTATTATATACAATGCTTTACAAGGATATGGTGGTAGTACTACTCAAAGTAATAATTTACAACCACCTAAAGAAACTATAACAACTCCAACTGGTAGTGTAGAAGCTAGTACAGCTTCTAAGTTATTAGATAATACAAAGAGATAGTAATGGATAATAATAAACTTAGAAATGAGATAATTAATCAAGGTATAGATAGAGGGTTTAAAGCTACTGAGATAAATAATGTATTAAAACAGCAAGGTCTTAGAGAATATAATCCTCTTACTACCTCTAAGAATTATATGGAATTATTACCTAACTTAGGTAAAGGTGCTACTCAGATAGCTAGAGACTTAGGGACATTTGGTGGTGCTATTATAAAACCTGTCGCTGATATAGCTTATACTCCTCATGGTTATAGAATGGAGAAAGCTAAACAAGCTTTTAGAGAAGCTGTTAATAATCCTACAATGCGTAATGCTGTTAAAGGTGCTGTAATAGGTGGAGCTATAGGTAGTAGAATACCCCATATAGGTGGTATATTAGGTGGAGCTTTACTTGGTGGTACTGTAGGTGCATTAGGTCTTAAAGACTTTGGTAATGCGATGGCATCTACTTACGATACTGATTTAAATACATTAGCAAAAGTATTTAGAAAGGAATATAAGACTAGTGATTTAGCTAAAGATATAGCTCAAGGTGCAATGAGAAATCCTGCTTATGCTACTCTTGATATAGCTCCTATAGTTGCTAAACCTATAAGTAAGTCTGTAGGTAAATTGGTAAACTCAGTACCAGAAAATGCTCCAATGGCTATACAACAAATATTCCCTAGTAAGCAAGTTAGAAAATTTAATAGAGGATTAACTGAAAGTATAGTATCATCTAAAGCTAAAGCTAGTGATATGTATCGTGGTTATATAAGTTTAGATGAAGTACCAAATATTAATAGAGAAGAACTTGTTCGCCATATAACTACTAATAAATCTAAACTTACTGGTAAAGAACTTCAGGTAGCTAACAATATTAAGAAAAACTTAATTGATAATGAAAAAGAATTAATTAAGATGGGAGTAATGGAAGCTGATAGTGCTAAGGCAGATACTGTTGCACAATATGTAATGCAACATATAGCTAAAGATAGTAACCTACTCCATAAAGATATAGTTGATATTATCAATATTAGAGAATTAGATAAAGAAGCTAAACCTTTAATAGATGATGCTTTAGGTAAAAGAATAAACGAACTTATAGATGAAGGTGAAGCTTTATATGATGATAATAAAATAGCTTACTTATCTCAGAAATTCGCAGTAAGTAAAGACCCTCTAGGTCTAAGATATTCTACAGATTATAATACTAACTCTAAAGAATATTTTGATACTGCCAGAATTATAGGTCGTACAGGTGCTAAGAGGTTAGCAAATGTATTAGATAAGACTATTAAATTTCAATTAGACCAAGTAGCTAAATCTAGAGAAGGTTTAGATGTACTTAATGATATAATGAATAATCCTAAAGTATTTAACTCTATAACTAAAGAAGGTGATTTAAAATCTCAATCATTATTTAGAAAGAGTTTAGTAGAGGATATACAAAAAGGTGAAGTACCTGACTTATCTAAAGCTTTAAAGAAATCAGGTATTAGTAATAATATAGATAAGATATATTATACAGCATTAAATAATGCATTTAAAACTCCAGCTAATACAGGATGGAGAAGATGGCTTAATGCATTTAAGAAAGCTGTACTTGCTAACCCTCATTGGGTAGCTCTTAATAGATTAGGTAACTGGTCTAATAATGCAATGGAAGGTGTTACTATTGGTGATTATATGGATACTAAGAAATATAAACACCTTATACCTAATGCGTTAAAACAACAAACTGCATTTAATAGTTATATCAATGCAGGTGTTGATGAAGTAAGTGCTACAGCTAAGAGTTCTTTAGGACAACCTATAAATAGGATTAAGGAGTCTATAGGTTCTTTTAAAGAGAGCGATAAGAGTATGAGTGATATAGCTAGACTTGCTGGTGATTTATATAGTAACTCTAGTGATATTACAGCTAACCCATTATTCAGAACTGAAGCTGGATTAGAACTTGCTGATAGATATGCTAATTTTATTAGACAAGCTAAGAGGGAAGCAAAAACTACTAATAAAACAGTAGAAGCTGTACTTAAAGAAGCTAATAATGATAGGGCTTTATTTAATAAGTTAAACACTCAGGTTAATAAATCACTAGGTGATTACTTAGGTAGAAACTATGCATTACCTGCTGGCTTATATAACTTTACAAGTGAGGTAATACCTTTCTATAGGTTCTTAACTCAGACAGGTAGAACTACAGCTCATCAATTAGCTAATAGACCTTTAGCTTTCTTAGCTAATGTAGATATACCTACTAAGGTTGGTAATCAATTATCTAATCAAATTATACAAGAATATGGATTAGACCCAGAGAAATATAAAGGTGGTATACCTTATGCTATAGGGGCAGATGATAATATTAGAACATTATCTTTAGAACCTATACCTATTGGTAGTGTAGCTAATACATTTGGTAGTTGGGATAATTTATTGGGTACATTTAGTCCAATGGTATCTACACTTCATGATGCTTTATTCTTTGAAAGATTTGGCAGACCTGCTACTTCTCCTAGAATGGAAGGTATGAGTAAAGATGAGATAAAGAACTTTAAACCTACTACTAGTGAAAGATTAGGATATGGTTTAAATACTTTACTTAATACTACCTATAACCCAGCTATATGGGCAAATAGATTAGGTCCTGAAATAGCAGAAATAATAGCTGAAGAAAATACTAATAATCCTTTAGCTAACGTAATGAGTAAAGCTGGATTTGGTACTGGTTTACAATCTAGATACGATACTAATCCATTCTTACAAAATCCTTATACATATAATAGACAAACTCCTTTAGAGTTAGTAGGTAGATGGATAGGAGCTCAAACAAATAGTAACTATCCAGTTAATAATAGAAAAACTAAATCTGCTTTAAGAAGGGAGAGAGCTGCTAAGATGTATAAAGAAAAGAAACGACAAAACTTAAAGAAAGATAAAAGGAGAATATAATGAGTATAGTAAAACCTTTTACATTTGTATCTGGTACTAAAGCAAAAGCAGGTGAGGTTAATGATAACTTTGATGTATTGTATACACAAGTTAATGCTAATATCTCAGAGCTTGCTCAAATAAATATTGATATAGATAATATAGGTTTAAATAAAGCCGATATTAATGGTAACTCTACACAAAGATTTAGTGTAGCGGATGCTGTTAATAATACAGATGCTGTTAATAAACAGTATATGTTAGAAAATAGTTTACCTACTGGATTAATCCTCTACTTAGCTGTAGAGGATATTCCAACTGGTTATTTGTTATGTGATGGTAGTACAGTATCTAGGTCTACTTATAGTAATCTATATGCTGCACTTGGTACTAAATATGGAGCTGGTGATGGTACAACTACTTTCTCTATACCAGATTTGATTGGTAGATATCCTAAAGGAGCTAGCGTAGCTGGTACAGAATTAGACGCTGCTATACCTAATATTACTGGTTCTGTAAATGGCGGAACTGGGTGGTTTGATAACGCTACTGGAGCATTTGTTGCAACTAATACAGGTGGTGATTGGGATGGATATGGTAGTAGATGGCTTCCTTGTTCATGGAACTTTAGCGCTAGTCGTTCTTCGTCTGTATATAAAGACGGAGTTACAACAGTACAACCTCCATCATTAGAATTATTACCACTTATAAAATATTAAGGAGAATTAAATGTTAGCTTATAGATATGATACAGATACAAAAGAATTTATTGGAACACAATATGCTCAACGTAATCCATTAGAAGGTGGGTATTTATTACCAGCTAATTGTACTTTTACTGAACCACCAGATAAGGTAGATGGATACGTACAAATATTCGACAATGGAGAATGGAAACAAGAAATAGACCATAGAGACCACTACGAGGTCCGTGAAGAAGACTTTTCTTTCGATATAGTAAAATATATAGGACAGGCAAAAGAAGGCTATATATTCGTTGCTGATGATGTCTACGTGAATTATTTATCCGATAGAGATAGATACAAAATAGTAAATCATGAAGTAATAGATATTATAGATACAGAAGAATATAGGAAAATAAAAGAAGATAAAGAGAAAGAACGTATTTCTCATTTGAAATGTACTAAAAGAGTATTAGTATTAATGCTTGAAGAAATAGGTATTGATTATTATGATAATGTGTTACCTCTTATTGAAGCAAATAGACAAGCTAAGCTGGAGTGGGATTTATGCGTTGAATTAGAAAGATGTAATCCGTTAATAGATGTTATAGGTAGACAATTAAATATATCTCCAGCTCAAATAGATATATTATTTAGATATGCTAATGGAGAATTGGAAACTATAAATTCGGAGGTTAGTGAATAATGGCTGAACTAAAGATACCTGTTAAACAAGGCGAAGAAATTAATGTTGGGTTTACTATAAAGCAAAATGGTAGCGTTATGGATTTATCTGATTATACAGTTAGATTTCAAGTTAAACGCGTACCTCTTGCTAATGTAGAACCTATTATAGATAAACCTATAACTATTAGTAGTGATATTAATACTATAGGACAAATAACATTTCCACAACAAGGAAAGTTCCAAGTTCATTTAAGTAAAGAAGATACTTCATTTCCTACTGGTGATTATAGTTTGATTATAGCGTTAGAAGAAGATGGATTATTAGACATAATATCTTCTAAATGTTGTAATAAAGCAATATATAAAATATGTGAACAATAAAGGATATATAATATGTCAGAAATAAATTACGAAATATTAATAGATGATAGTAATCAATATGTAATAGAATTGAATGAACAAGGACCGCAAGGTAATACTGGACCACAAGGACCGCAAGGACCTCAAGGAGAAACGGGTACTGCTGCTACTATTACAGTAGGTACAGTTACAACTGGTAATCCTGGTACTAATGTTAGCGTAGTAAATAGTGGTACTTCTAGTAATGCTATATTTGATTTCATTATACCTCGTGGAGATAAAGGAGAAAATGGTTCTGGTATTACGAGTATTACTAAAACTGGAACTGCTGGGTTAGTTGATACATATACTATAACTTTTGATAATGGTGATACAACAACTTTTACAGTAACTAATGGAGCTCAAGGCGATGCTGGTAGAGGTATTACAAGTATAACAAAAACAGGTATATCTGGATTAATAGATACTTATACTATTACATATTCAGATAATACTACTAGTACATTTACTGTTACTAATGGGCAAAATGGTACTAATGGTGAAGATGGATTTAGCCCTATAGCTACAGTAACTAAGTCTGGTGATACCGCTACTATATCTATAACTGATGCTAATGGTACTACTACTGCTACTATTACTGATGGAGCAGATGGTTCTAGTGAATGGGGTACTATAACTGGTAATATATCTAGTCAAACAGACTTATCTAACGCTTTAGATAATAAAGTTAATATTGATTTATCTAATTTATCTAATACTGGTAAGGATTATATTAACCAATCCAAAGCACTTGAAACTGGTTCAGTATCAACTAATGCAGATGTTTACGCTTGGATTAAATCAATGAAAGATAATTCTTTTGATGTAGCTAATTATAAAATATATGGCAGTCCAACTATTACGGATAATGGTATAGCGAGCGGATTTACATTAGGAAATTTTATAGAAATTCAAAAGAGTATTGACGTTACATCAACTGATTATGAAATTCGTATTCCATTTAAAGCCTCAAATGTAAATAATGCTCAATGCTTATTAGGTAGAGGTGCAACAGCTTCAAATTTTTCTGTTATTATAGCTGGAAGTAAAGTAATGCTATTTTTAGGAACTGGTAGTTCTTGGGATATAGCAAACGGTGCAACAGGCATAACTACTTTGTCAGCTAATATAAATTATACTATTAAATTTATAAGAACATCAGGTAACTATATTGTTAAATTAGTCAATGAAAGTACAAAAGAAGAAACTACTGAAATAACAATATCTTCACAAACTGATATCGGAGCATTAAGTAACTTTTATATTGGTGAAGCTGGTTACTGGGGTTATGCTGAATATTGTGAATTTGATTTAAAACATTTTTATATTGAAGAAAACGGAACGCCAATATTTTCAGGACACAGAACTGGAAGCGATGTTGTAACAATAAATAATTCAAATATAACAATACCTTACATAGTATCCAAAACAGGTTCAAAGATTGCTGATGTTGCGTATAGAACTAATATTCAAAATTTATATGAGCAAGAAGGCTTAGCAGAATACTTTACGCTTGATGAAACTAATCAAAACTTCACCTTACCTATGGGTGAAATTTATGGGATGATTTCTCGTAGTAATTTTACTCCAACAGAAAAATATATAGATTTAGCATTAGGAGCAGCTGGAAGTACTTATATTATGCCTGCTGACGGATATTTATATTTTGCTAAAAAAACTGTAACCGCTTACGAATCAGGTGGTATGGCAGTAATGGATAGTTCTTATAATGGAGTTGACCCAGAAGACCATAAAATTTATTGTGTTGAAGGATACCATAGAGCTGACGGAACAGTACAAATAATACTTCCTGTATATAAGAATGCAAAAGTTTATGTTAACTGGAGTCTGCAAGGTGAGACTAAATTTTTCAGATTTGTATATGCTAAAAGCGGAGAAAGTGAGGTATAGTTATGTTTTATATAATTGATAAAAATGATGAATTAGCATTGTTTTCAGATAGTAAAGAAACTATAGAAAATACATTAATATTTAAACCTGAACTGAATAACAGGTATATTCTTGAAGCTGATTTTATAACTGCTAAAGAGTTTCAACTTCATCCTAATAAAGTTATTATAGATGATATTGAAATAGAGATTGATGTTCCTGATGAAGAAGGTACACATAAAGAAACTATAACGGTTAAAGGGTTAGTTTTAAATCCTGATTACGATAAAGAAGAAGCAGAAAAAAGAGAAATTCAATTCAAAGAAAAATTCTTTAAAGTAGGCAACTACGGATATTACAGACGTCAACCTAAAGGTTATCAATCAGCAGTAGAAAGTATGAATGTACTTTTTAATATTGCTAATGTAACTAAAGGTTTGCAAGCTGGATTAATAATATTTTATCAAGAGCCTGATTTTACTGATGCTGAACAATGTACGGAAGAATGGTTGATACAACATCAAATCATAATGCCTGCTATGACATTAGAAGAATTTCTTCAATTATATGTAGTCTTTATGACTGCTTGGAATACTGAGGAACACGAAAAGGTAGAGGGAGAAGATGACAATACAACCGATACAACCGAATAAACCACAACCAACATTCGGTAATATATATAAATACACAAAGAATACATCTTATGGAAAATGTATTCATGGCAGGTCAGCAAAGGGGCTTGATTATGATGTGTATATTGATAATGATAAACGTACAGGGAATATAATGTATAAGCTTTACTATGTATCTAAAAATAATAAATGGGTTAAGTCTATATTGCGTTTCTTTAGTAATAATAAGGCTTACAAAGAAATAAGGAGCGAAGCAAAATGAGCTTTAATTTTGTAGAAAATTGTAGTTTAAGTATATTATAAGGAGGTGAATAGATTATGCCATGTAAAGGTAAAAAAGGAAAAAAGTAGAAGTAAAGTTTTATCCTTACTTACTTATAGGTAAAATAGGATTTATATTAAGATGGAGGTTTTAGATATGGGAAGGGATAGTCAATGGATTACAGATATAGGTGGAACTATTCAAACTAATATACCTAATAGAGTAGCTACAGAAACTAATCAATTATTTTACCATAAAGGTAAGATATATCTAATACCTAGAAATACTGTAACGGATAATTATACTATCCCTTTTGGTATTAATAAAGCTAAGTACGATGCTAGACCCTCTCATCTCCATGATATAGGTTGTAGATACCATAAGGTAATTATAGTTAATTTACCTATAGAAGTTATCTATAGTGAATATCTATATACTGAATATGATAAGACTATTAAACAAGATGTAATAAGATGTAAGGATATACCTATAGAATATTTAGAATTACTAGATGTAGATTTTAATACTTGTAATAATTTATTATATGAAGCAATGATAGCTTTAGGTACTATACCTAAATCTATATGTAAGTTATATAGATTAGGAGTTAATTTTAATCTTAATTGGTTATTTACTAATAATAATTTATTATATATAAATACTATATATAATAATAAATTGTATACTTAATATAGATAATATATTATATATAATAGTAATATTATATTAATATAGTATAATATATTATATATAAATTATAAAGGATAAGATAATGGATGATGTACAATACTTGATATACAATGAGCTTAAAGAGCTAAGGAATGATTTAACTTCCTTTACTGAAAATATAAATAAAAGAGTATCAGCTTTAGAGAAGTTTAGAGATAAAGCTATAGGTATACTTATTGCTATAGGAGTAGGTATTAGATATGCGTGGGATTATGTTAAAGAAAGGATAATATAATGAGAGATTACGGTAAAGCTTATGAAGGTAGATTAGGACAATTATTTGGTGGATATATAGCTCCTAATCCTTATATGATTAGACAAGGTTGGGAACCTGTAGGAGAACAGGGTTGGACTAGAGATGCATTAGCTCAGGTATTTATGAATGGATTAAGAAATAATCCTCTATACCAAGAATATTTAAAAAGAGATGCAATGAAATATGGGATAGATTACCCTAGAGAAAACTTTTTTAATATGTATTAATAGATAGGATATAATATGGAATTAAAACCAATATATGAATGGATAGATAATATAAATAATATAAACTTTTCGCAAGATATTCCAGAGTGGGTAGACCCAAGAGAACTACAAGTTTTCAATGAAGGTAAACAACCTATGCCTAAATGGATAAACGAACTAGCAGACTGGTCTATGAGGACTGGAAATTATAATAAGATAGATGAACTACTAGACTTAAGATTTGGAGACCAGTATAATACTCCATGGACACCAGAACGAATAAATGAGTTTAAATATGGTACAAAATATAAAGGATTACCAAAAGTATCAACAGATAATAAGTTATTAATTACTAAATATCTACAATCAATTAAACCAAGAGAAGTGTTTCATAGAGACCAAGACTTTATATTTGATAAATTTGATGTATCTAAAGCAGGTATTAGAAAAGATGGAAGTAAATATAACCTTAATTTTGGTAAAGGAGGATATGTATCTACCGCTAACGATTTATCATTAGATAAAATATATGGAGATAAAGTTAGTAGATTTTTTATTAATCCAGAGTCTAAATTTACAACACCTAGAGATATATATAAAAGCAATATTCTAGGGCATCCTTATTTTAGTAAAGAAGAAATATATGGTAAAAGATTTCAAGACTACTTAAAAAGAAAAGGTTATTCAGGAATAAATAACAAGTGGGAAATTGTATCTTATAATCCAGATAAAGATTTTTTGCCAGCCAATACTAAGATGCAACGAATAGTTAATAGATTATTTAATAACTCAGCCATGCGATATGGTAGTAAAATATTAGAAAGAGTTGCTATCCCATTAGCTATATACGAAGGATTATCTCAACCTACAGTTTCTGGAGAAGTTGAACAAGATGCATATAATAATTGGGCAGCTCAGCACGGACAACCATTACAAGCTGGTATATCATATTAGGAGGTGATGATTAATATGGGTAGTTTAAACATGATAACTATCCATTGGTAACAATGGACTGGTGGAACTTACAACCCTAATGCTACAGATAAAGAACACTATCATTTTTTAGTTGATGGTGATGGTAAAATAATTAATGGTAATCATAAACCTCAAGACAACTTAAATTGCAAGGACGGAAATTATGCTCGGCATTGTGGGGGTCATAATACTGGGAATATAGGTATAGCATTATGTGCGTGCTACTCTGACGAGTATCCCGTTAAAAGACTACAATTAGAAGCTCTATGCAAGAAATGTGCTGAGTTATCTAAAGTATATGGTATACCTATTACTAATAATACTATCCTAACACATTCAGAATTCGGCCATAAGAACCCTCATACTACATCATTCGGTAAGATAGATATAGATAAGTTACCTTGTATAGCTTTATATGATAGAGTATCTGTAGGCAGTTGGTTAAGGAATAAAATTAATTGGTATCGTAGCAAGATAGCTACAATATAGATATAATAAGAACGTTTATTCTAAGGCATATACGATGCGATTTAAGATGGGGTACTATCAATTAGGATAATTTATATATAAACAAAGAGAAAGACGGCAGGAAATTAATCCTAGCCGTCTATTTTTTTACTTATTATTGTTATCTCATTATACCCATCTGTTTTTATTTCTAAAGGTATGCCAAATAAATAAAAACTATAACCTTTCGTAAAGTGAGAGTCCCATATAGTTTCATCTACATCAGGTGAGATAACTATCTTTTGAGGTTCAAACCCAGTAGCTCTTGTATTACAGATTAATCTATATATCTCATCTAGTTTTATTTTACTATTATTGCTAGCTTTTAAATTATCTAATTCATTTTGAAAATTAATTTTAAACCTATCAAACTCTCTTTGTAAAATGCCTATCTTATCTTGTAGCATTACCGTCCTCCTTTATTTTATTCTGCTGAATTATAAAATATAATCTAGCAAGAGCATTGAAGGCTATATGAGATGCGTGGAGTAGTTTGCTTTCATCATCAACTAAGCAATCATCCTCTTGTACCAAATGTCTCAACATAGCATTTGTATAACGGTCTTTGCCATTATCTACTAACTTCCAATTAGACTTACTATACTTATTAGCACCAAACTCCCATACCTTACATAACTCCAGTAGAGGTTCTTTAAAGTCTATTACCATCTCAGCTAGTCTAGGTTTACCATCATCGTATTTAGTTCCTACTTCCATCGTAATTCCTCATCTCTTTTATATATTGTTCTTTGTTTAGCTTACCATTTATATAGTCCTTTATAATATCTTCTTTAGCTCTATTAAATGCACTAAATAAACTTTTAATAATATCATCATTACTATAGTCTTCCATAATATCTCCTATAAAGGTAGGTAGGATATACCTACTCTACCTTCTCTCTCTTTTCACTATCTACTTTTTTAAGTACAAACTTAGGGGCTTTAGGATTTTGTTGATGTTGAGGAAATAAGATATATTTATCTTCTTTAGTTAATTGGAATGTGTAGAATGGTTTACCACTAGCACTTACTTTACCCCATACAGGTATACATCCAGTATCATCAAATAATTCTTCAGTATTCAATATAGTCATTATTCATCCTCCTTTATTAATTTCTTTAATCCTTCAATAGTATTTTGTACACCACCTATATAGTTCTTTAATTCTTCTACTAGGTTTCTAACGTATTCAATAAGGTCTTTGAGCTTTTCGATTAACACTTTAATCTTTTCAACATCTACCTTCTTACCTTCTAAATACTTCTTAGCTTTAGCATAATCGCCAGCTAACTTAAATACATCAAATAAACTCATAATCATTCTCCTTTCTAATCTCTATTAAGTCTATTCATCCGTCACTTTGTTCCGCAACGATACTATGTATTGTAAGGGTATAAAGTTATTTATTAACTTTATTCATATACGCTAACTCTTTAGGGTTCCTGCATTGCCAATACATATTACATCCATCTTCTACATCTACAGCACCTATGACAATATACGATTGGTAATAGTCTTCACTATCTGCTAGATACCTAAAACAAGTACCTCTTTTCTCGCAGTCTTTACGACTACATTTAGCTATATCTACCATTCTTCACCTCCGAATATTTTATCTAATTCTTTTTGTCTACGTATCCTATCGGTACGCTTGATGTATCTCAATACATCCTCTCTATCCTTCTCGTCTATACCGCCAACGGCTAATAATAACCGTAGCCAATTTATTACATTATTAGCGTTAATTGGATAGTTCATTCAAATTTAATTTTTCACCTCCGTATAAAGTAATAACACCATCGTTATAATTATCCTTACCTAGAATATAAGCACAGTTATAAGTAGTCTTAAAATCATCTAACGATAACCCAGCTTCGATATACTTCTCAGCTATCTCGTCTATAGTTATACCGTCTAATAATAACTTATCTGCTGTAGCAGGTCCTACTTTCGGTATACCATTATAACCATCTGTCTTATCTCCGATAAGTAACTGACGTTTAAAGTTCACCTCAGCTTGTTTAGGTGTGATGCAACGCATCTTATCATGATAGGCATCATATATTTTACCAGAGAATGTTCGTAGGTCTTTATCAATACTTACAACTACATTATCTTTATTATCCTCTAGCAATATCCTACAAGTATCATCAGCTTCTAGATGAGGGATATAGCAGGTAGGGAACTCGTTGAAGATTAACTCTCTAACCTTATCTAACATTATAGGCTTAGCTTGTTTCTTACGATTAGATTTGTAGTTAGGATTTATAACGTACCTAAAGTTCTTACCTACACCACCTGTTACAAATATATACTCAGTACATCCTACCTTAGTAGTTAAGTCTTTAGATATTTGTTTTAAATATTCCCTAGCTTTATTAAGATTATAAGCTTCATAGTAAATACCATTCTGTATTTCTATTAACTCATTACAAGTAGTAGCTGCTCTATAAAGGAAACTATCTACATCTATAATAGCTTTACTCATCTTTTGTACTCCTTATCTTTTCATGTTCTATAACATCATCGCATTTATCTATAAGGTATTTAACATGAGATATCCTAGCTTCTCTCATTATCTCCTCATCTATAGTCGCAGCAGGTATCCATTTAAGAAGTTTTAGATAAGCTTCTAAATTTTCCTGTATTTCTGATACATCATAAACATTAAACTTACACATAATTATTCCTCCTCTATATTTAGTATATCATATATCATTTTAAATGTCAAGTCTAAATTTTCTTTAGTTAACTCTAATACCTCTATCTCTACTCTAGGATTATCTTTATCTATACCACATCCCATATAAATAACTAAAGGTATAAAGTCTATATTATCATCTTCTAACTTACCTAGCTCAACAAATGCATCCTCAAAGAATTTTTCATGAACACTACACACATTACCTAAATCAAAGCTACGTCTATTACCTGCATATACTTTATATACACATAATACCTTCTTATATTTAGGAGCTGATTGAATTTGTTCAGCCATTGCTTCTTTATAATTTATCTTACAGTTATTTAATACTCTGAAATGAGTATTACGATATTGATTAAGATTAAGTACAAAGTGTTTTACTTTAGTAGCAAACACTCTTAAAGGTGAAATAAACTTCATTATTTCCTCCAGTCTTTAACAATATTAACAAAAGCCATAACCATCATACCGCTAGTTATAATCATTAATAACCCAGCTATAACTAAGCTAACACCTGTAAATATTATCATAACTTACCTCCACACATTATATCTGTGTAATCTTTAATAAAATCTTCTTTATTATTGTACGCATAACTCATTACTTGACTATCATTAAATACTATACAGATTGTATATACATCGTCACCTTCAATATGAGGTTCTATTTCTATTACTTTATCCCAGTCTATTTTTATATTCATTCTCTCTCCTTTAAATATAAGTTTCAACTACTTTCCAACCCAAGAAATCTATAACTGATAATGATATTACTGTTACTAAACCACATACTAACCAATAATAAATAATTTCCATTCAATCCTCCTATTAATAATCTCTACCTAATTTACAAGGTCTTGAAACCTGTAGTTCGCTACCGCAATCGGGGCAATAAGTATAATGATAAGGATATGATTTATCACATTCTGTACAGTATGTATCAAACATATGTTTTACACAGTGTGCATCCGTAACACTATCACTTATCTCACGTACAAACAATCTAGTAGCTCTATCCCTAACTCTACCTGTCATATATACATCTATATTCTTATTATTGCATATATTAATTAGAGTTTTAACCATTTGATAAGATATCATCCCCATATCTAATGCTACTAAAACTTCATCTAACACTAATAAATTATAGTCTCCTGAAATAATTTTCTTCTCTACCATATTAAACAAGTTGACTATACTATGAGTATCAGCTTCTGTTTTATTTTTTGGTAATATTATTTTATCGGTATTACTATTCATTATATCTACTTTATCTTTAAGTATTTGCATTTCTGAGGATGAACCATCTTTAAGGAATTGTACAAATAATACTTTATGTCCATTTGCTACAGCTCTAACAATCATTCCTATAGCACTCTCAGTCTTACCCTTACCGTATCCATATATTGAATACACATACATAGTTATAAACCTCCCTATATTTTAATCTGTTCTGTGAATTTAACTTTGTTAGAATTAAAACACATATCTACATTTCTATTATTACATCCACCTCTATTCTTACGAATAAGTAATTCAGCACCACCTCTAACTAATGGGTCTTCTGGATGATAGTACTCATCTCTATATACAAACATAACTACATCTGCATCCTGTTCAATACTACCAGACTCTCTAAGGTCACTCAGCATTGGTCGTTTATCTTCCCTACTTTCTAATGCTCTTGATAGTTGAGATAGTACAACTATAGGTACATTATACTTAACAGCTAAGTTCTTTAGTTCCCTACTCATTTCAGCTACTTCGTTCTCTCTAGACTTACCTGATTTAGAAGTAGGTGTTAATAATTGTAGGTAATCTACTATAATTAAATCGCATTGACCTTTAGTAGATTGTAGATTAATTAGAGCTAATTCTACATCAGATACCTTACAAGGTGTTTTAGTTTCAATAAATAAATTTAAAGACTTTAGATATTCAGCTTGTTCTTTTACTTTATCTATTTGTTCATCAGATATTCTACCAGAGTTTACTGTATTAATATCTACACCAGCACGACTAAGCATTAACCTTTGAGCATACTCACGTCTATCCATCTCCAAAGAAATAAACAGTACATTCTTATCTTTAGATATATACTCAGCTAAATTCATAGCCAACGCAGACTTACCCATTGAAGCCCTAGCACCTATAATATATATCTTACCTTTTTGAAATCCCCCTAAGTAATAGTTAAGGCTAGGGTAACCTGTATCTAAACCTATGCAACCTTTCTCTTTGCTTTCGTATAAGTCTCTAATAACTTCATCTGCACTATCTGATATTGTTTCTATCTTATCATCTATATTATTACCAGAGATAATGTTATTAATCCTGTTGCAATAATCCATGCAAGTAGCTGTAGTATCTGTAGAAGTAGATAAAGTATTTTTAAAATCTTCTAATACATTAGCTACACTTCTATACATAGACTGTTGTTTTATTTCTTCTACAATCTTTTTAACGAAAGAAGATGATGGTGCATTAAGAGCTAAGTCGTTTATTGTAGACCTACCACCTATATCCTTTAACTTCTTTGTATTAAGTAATCGGTTCGACACGGTAACGATGTCGACATCTACACCTAAGTTATATAAATCTAATATACAATTGTATACAGTAGAATAAGTACCTTTAGGTATATCATTTAAAGTAATCTTAGTAGTAATATAAGGTAGTTTGGTTGAGTCTACCAAACATATACCTAATAGGTCTTTATATATATCATCATTTATTTCCATTATGTATATTCCTCTTGTTCTAATCTACTTACTGTATTACAACCTATATATAATCTATCTATATGGATATTATTAGATATATAATGGCGGTTTAGTACTCTGCCTGTTATAATAACATTAGCTCCTTCATACAATTCATTGTACACATAGTCTGCTAACGCACCATAGCATATACATCTTATAATAGTTTTCTCTGTAGCAGATACATTAGGTTTATAATATAAGTTCTTAATATTAAACTTACAACAACTCATCTCGTCATTAAGTTGGTTATCTATATCACCTACTATCTGTCCACTAACTACACAGTAGTTCATACATCTATTCAACCTCCTAAATTATATTTATTCTAAAATGTTGTATTAGCCATATAATTATATCTATAATTTTCCATATTGCTAATGGAACACTTATAAAACAAGTAATTGTAATAAATTTATAAAATTTTTCTAACACTTCTGCTATATCTATCATCCACATCTTATTCAACCTCCTGTATGTATAATAAATTAGTAATATTATTTGCTAACAACCATCCTTCATTTGTTGTATTATAGTCTTCTTTGTATTGCTTACATAACTCTACAATCTGTTTTATTGGACAATTATCATATTCTTCACAAAATGTTAACGGTCTATCAGCACAAACTCCTGATAAATATCTTGCAGGGCAATTCCGAATTACATAGGGCATATAATTTCCTCCTTTTTATGATATTTTTCTGTTGGTGCGTATTTAATTTCTAAATCGCACATCCTACCCCTCACTTTCCACATCTATTTGGTGTTGCCAATTTTCAATAGTTCTAATGAGAGATGAAATTTTATGTGCTTGTTTTGCGTTATTTTCGTTTACTAATAAACGAACTAATTGCACTCTGATATATTCAAGTTCTTGTATTTCGTAGTTTTTCATTCTTCCTCCGCTTTGGTTATAATTTCTTTTAAGCCCTTTATAATTCTATAAGTATTACTCATATCACCTTCAATAAATATACTTTCAGCAATAGCCTTTATCTCTTGCAAGGTCTGATATATTTTATCAAATCTATTACTTGCACTATTGCACATACCTGTAATAATTTCGTCTTCTCTTTTCAGTCTTTCATTCTCGGCTTTAAGTTCTGCATAATCATCCATAAGGTTTTTCATAAGCTGTACGGGATTATTTATAAATTCTTTATCCATTAGTCTTCCTCCGAATATATCCATTTTTGTACTTGCGGATTATCTAATATTTTATATAGAGTTTTAAATTCACCTTTACTCATATTGAGATAATCACCATCTGCTAGTTCTATTCTATAAGTAGTATCGCATGGTAGTTCATTCTTTATTATTTCTATTTCAAAACATTCTATATCACATAAGTAATTACCACTTATCTTATAAATTACTCCCTCTTTGCTATCAATTTGTATTATCATTTTGTACCTCTTTAATAAATCTTCTAGTTAAACTCATATACGGTGTACGGTATGGGATGTACTCATTAAGCTTTATAAATTCATCTAGCTTAACGCAAGCTTTATTAATAGTATCTATACCAAACTTATTTATTAACTCCATATACCTATCTTTAGGCATAGAGAATAAGTCAAACTTAACACTATCTCCCTTAGCATTGGGTTCACCTATTGTATACTTGCGTTTAGTTGGGGCTAGTTCATCTAGCTTTACCCTTAAATCATAAACGTATAATATTAAATCATTTAATAAGTATCTTATAGCTTTTAATTCTATTTCTGTATTCATTATATCTCCGTTTTTTCTTCGTATACTTCTAATAATTCTACATCAACATCACCTAATATATCGTCTATTTCATCAAATTCCATCCAATCATCTTCGGTTACTTTAACCTTAATAACATAAGTTCTTGTTAAATATTCCATTTTATTCCTTCTATATAATTGTCAACTCAAAAAACGCAAGCACTTAGACTCGAACTAAGACGAATAACTTTGGAGATTATTATGCTATCCAATTACATTATGCTTGCAAAAGAAAAGGAGGGTAAATGAACTACCCTCTATAATTAGGCGCACTATGACAAAGCTTCGCAACTATATTACAATAAAATATCTTTACCAAACTTATTAACTAGGAACTTAACCTCACTATCATAAGCTCTAAGTTCACTAGGTATTCTTTGTATATATCGTTTAGCTTTCCAAGCGGTATCTATTTTACTATCAAACTTTAACGACTTATCATTCGCAGGATATAATTGATAATATTTTCTTTCTACCCAAGTAATCAGTTGTTTATAGCAAGATATATTATTCGTTATACCTTTCTTCTTCAACCAATCATTAAGTATCTCTATACATTTATCAGTCTTATCTTTACCCCATAACCATACAAGCTTATTGTATTGTCCATAGGATAACTTAACTAAATCAAATTGTATATCTAAGTTATCTTTATATCCTGTTATCAGGTAATAAATATCTTTACATTCTTGGTCGGTTAGAGTACCAACCAACCCTATTAGTATATCCTTATTATCTTTCCTCATCTAATCTTAAATAACTTCCTAATTATTTTTGCTATTAATTTATCATCATCTACATAAGATATACTATTGATAATAGGTTTAAGATATTTATTATAGAACTTTCTAAATCCATTATAGCTTTCATACTCACATTGACATTCAAATAGTTGAGTAATAGTTGATGACTTATCTTCCTTAGCAGTTTCAACCACATAATCAAAATCACCACCTACTATTTTAGCCATTGCCTTATCAGATAATATCCACATATCACACTCCCTACATCAACTTAGCTTTACCTTTTTGTATCATTATACCTGTTGCCCATTGGCATATATTTTCTTGAGGAATAGTCAATCCACTTTCATCAATCATATCACGCAACGCAACATACACCATTAATAAATCCGATATATACTCTTGAAGATTGAACTCTTGCTTGGGAGTTTCTATAGCAGGTTTATTGTATACAGGCTTTGCAGTAGGTACTGGTCTAGGTGTATATGTAGGTGCTACACTTACGTTACTACCAACGGGATAGTCCTTATAAGGTTTACCACTACATGCATTACACATCTTATGTCGCCAGCCGCTTGGGTCTGTCTTAGAATAAAAATCTTTACCACATTTTTCGCATGTGAATATAAATTGTTCTACCATTATTCTACCTTACCTTTCTTATATGTTTGCATCATATCAATTAAGATACTAGCATCTTTACTTGTTAAATCTTTACAAGTTGTAACACTAAATAATAATTTCATTATTCTTCTATACTTATAATCAGACCAACCAATCGCAGACTTAATAGCATGGATAGCTTTGATTTGAGGTATAGTTATAGATAAATATTCTTTAAGTTGATTATCTATATCATCTTCACTTAGTTGTTCGTTATGAGGTTGTTTACTATTGATAGTCTTTACCATATCAACTAAATTATAATAGTTTTGTTCCCCATTCCTTTGATACTCTCTACCAACTATCTTCCAATCTTTAATTATATACACTCCATTATCCCAGTTATCTAAGTCTAACTTCTCATACTTATCTATACCAACTGAAAGTTCACCGCCAAAGAAGTTACCTATAACCTGACATAATCTAGCCCATCCATAGCAATCATTCTCTGGGCATCTATATCCCTTTAACTTACAGTACATTAAGAAAGCCTCAACGCTATCACGACCACCATTCCAATGGAGGTAAACACCTAAGTCTTTATTCTCTGTTGTAATTACTGCTCTGTTTCCCATAAATTATACCTCACTTTCTTTATAACACCTCTTTCCATCGCCACCTATATTAATACAACAATCTTTCCAAACCTTATCGTGATTATGACTGTTACCTACTATTGCATGAGCTATTTCATGAAGTACGACAGATTTAATTGCATCAATATCATCTAAATGTTGTTTGATAAACTTTAAGTTATAAGTAAATAAATACTTGATAGGTTTACCACACAATCTATATTCTCTACATCTACCTAATGTTGTTTTCATTCTATTACTATATTCAATAGAGTATGTACATTTAATTTTTGTATGGTGTTTATGATAGATATCATTGATTATTATCTTTAAATCATTCAAACTATTTTTCTTCGTCTTCATCTTCATCACCTACGTATACCCATTCTCTTGTATCTTCATCATATATATACTCATCTGAATATAACCAATCTAGATATCTATCAATAATATATTCACCACCCATAACTACATCCCCAATATATCTTGTAATTGTCTTATTAATCTATTCAATTCTTCGATACCGTCATCAGGTATACATTCAACTTCAGTTAGATGTTTACCCCATTCATCATCATAGATTACAGAATAAGTTGTAGTATACTTTGAAGTAAAACTATCTAGCTCATCCATAACATCTTTCAATTCGTCCATAGTTACCTCCTAATGTTTTTTAAATAATATGTTACTACAATATAAACATGCTGTACAGTTACCCATACATTTCTCATTATCATCAATCCCATATCCACATATTTTATACGGGATGTTATCAGCTTTAAGTGTTTTAGCTATCCCATTAATATAATCTATATCACCATAATTTATTTTATTATTAATTAATGATTTTACTATATTAAAGTTATCATATAAGCTATTATAATAATCTATATCTTTGTCAGATAATATCTTACTATATGTATAGAATTTAATATCTTTATTCTGTTGTATTATATCTAACCATAATCTCAGATAATCCAAACAAAACATATCACCGCTTGCATGGATACGGACTACAGGTAGGTTGTATAACATTGCATGGTGTCTTAACTCAACATTTAGATATTCTATCAGATATTTTTTCTTATCTATATCTTTAAGGGCTTGCTTTACTATCTCATAATGAAAAGCTCTCATCATTCTTACATTTTTATACATTCTCTCAGCTTTTACTGCGTAGCAATCTTTACATTTATATTTGCATGTTACTATCGCAGGCAAATCAAATATCGCTACATTACTACCTAATTTCAAGTTACCATTCCTTAATAGCTTAGGTGCGTATGTTTTTTGATAAAACTTATCTGCCAATTCTATTGCCTTATCTATCTCACTTGGTAAATAATAAGTATTTTTATTATATTTTTTATCCATAGTCACATACCTTTACTTGCTAACATCTATCAACTCTAAATTGGTTATCGGATATTTTATATCGATATCTTTATTAACATCATACCATATCTTGTCAGCTAATAGATACAAACTAATCCCCAAATTCCATACCACTAATATTATTATCAATATTCTATTAACTATCTGATTGACATTAAGATTATGAAATCTAACATCTAATACATGTGTAAAGTTCTTAAAAGTACCAATTTGTTTTATATTATTTTCCATAGTTCTATCATCCTATTATCATAATGGTTTTTATATAGATATATTAAGCATTCTTATATATCCTATCGTATCTTGGAGCATTAGCAAGTCCACTTAATAATTGTATGGATTTTTTATGGGCAATTGCACGTGTTTTTTCTTTTGCAAGTTCCATTTTTTGTTTTTCTATCTCATCAGCTTGCTTTTTAAGCTGTCGCTGTTCCTGATTATACTCGCGTTTTAGTTGCTTATACAATTCCCATTGAGCCCGCTCAGTATCACTCATTGATGATTGTCTATCATAACACAACCACAACCCACCTGATTTACGAACCGTAAACTGGTTACTTGAATGGTATTTCCAGTCAAATTTACTTTTGTTTTTTGCATCAACATACCATTTAGATTGCAACGGCTTATTGCACTCTTTATGGATGGTTTGTGAAATCGTTTGTACTACCATAACGCAATCACCTGTCCTTCTTTTTATTTACTTGTCTTAACTCTATGACTTAATAGTACTATAAAAATTTTTGTAATAGATACATTGGTTTGTTTTTTGTTACAATTCTTAATATAATTATTTTATAATATCTTATTTTATAGTGTTGAATAAACTTTTTAAATATACACTTAATTATATTAATAATTATTTTACTACTAACTTTATTAATATAGTATTTTATTAAGTTTTAAAAGTTCAATTTATTTGATGTCTATATAATACTAAAAAACTATTTGTAATAGATACATATTGAATAATATTTTTTATATTAAGTTTTGTAAAGTAGTTAAAATATAGATATAGTCTACATTTAAGACAACTTTACAAAAATTTACAATTAATTTTGTATCTATACTTGACAATTTTTTTTTATTATAGATAATAATGATGTAGTAGTAATAAAGGAGAAAAAATGTTTAA
>Ga0265298_10001217_pt1 | contig 38036 bp, 25 predicted proteins | sample AusTroGonzalo_MG_3_FD_193486 | JGI IMG/M metagenome (GOLD analysis project Ga0265298, IMG submission 193486) | Bovine rumen microbial communities from tropical cattle in Woodstock, Queensland, Australia - Gonzalo_01 | ecosystem: Host-associated > Mammals > Digestive system > Stomach > Rumen ...
GTTCCCGCGCATCGACGCAGTGGCGGCCAAGGAGACATTTCTCGCGTCGTTGAGAAACCTCTAATTGCCCCCTTGCGCGGCTGGCGTCGGTTTTGGTATAATACGCGCCACTTGACTATTCGGGCGTGGCGCAGTGGTAGCGCAGTTGACTGTTAATCAATTGGTCGCTGGTTCGAATCCAGCCGCCCGAGCCAAGTTCCCAAATTTCTTTCCCCTGTGGGGGTGATCCGGTTTCGACGGGACGCGTTGAGGTCGGGTTGCGCGTCGTGGATCCTCGTTGGCCACGTAAAAAACGAGGACAAAAAGTAATTGCGAACAACGATTACGCTCTCGCCGCCTAATTAACGGCCGCGATGTCGAAGCGCCGATGTCTGCTGAGCGCCTAGGCATAATTTAGCAGGCCACGCTTGAGGGGGCTCCGCTCGCTCGCTTAAGGGTGCCGAACCGAGCGGGTGGTTGCGGATAAGCCCGGACGTCGGCGTACCGCTTCCGAGATCAAAGGCGCCATACACGCGTAGAAGTTTGGTTGATTCTGTTTCGGACAGGGGTTCGACTCCCCTCACCTCCACCATCCTCCGCCCTTCGGGCTACGGATGGCAAGCTATCGTTGTAAATTCCCCCTTGCGCGGGGGAGGCGACTTTTGATATACTATGCGCCGTTTCCACGGAATGGGGAAGTAGCTCAGTTGGTAGAGCATCACGTTCGCAACGTGGGGGTCGAGAGTTCGAATCTCTTCTTCTCCACCATCCTTCGCCGGAAGCTATGTGGGACTGTAGCTCAACTGGACAGAGCGACGGTTTCCTAAACCGTAGGTTCCGGGTTCGATTCCCGGCAGTCCCACCAAGGTTTTCGCTATTGGTATTAAAGCTGGACTGGGGGTTTTGTGATGTTGCTTGGTACGGTTTTTTTGGCGGCGGTATTCGAATGTGGCGGCCTTGCTACCGGCGGTGAACGCGTTTTCGTGGAGGCCGAGTCGTTTTCGACGCTCGGCGGCTGGGTAATAGACCAGCAGTTCATGGACGTAATGGGCTCTCCCTATCTGCTTGCGCACGGCATTGGCCGCCAGGTAGAGGATGCAGTGACGAAGGTGGACTTTGCCGCGGCCGGGAAGCGTCGTCTCTTTGTGCGGACGCGCGACTGGGTTTCCCCTCTTGGTCCGGGGCGCTTTCGCGTCAAGGTTGGCGATTGGACTTCGCGGGAGCTTGGCGTCGGCAACGGCGACTGGCACTGGGAAGACTGCGGCGTAGTCGATGTCGCCGGAGAAATGGAGGTGCGGCTTTGTGACCTCACGGGATTCGAAGGCCGTGTCGATGCGCTTTGCTTCGTTCCAGACGGCGAAAGTCCCGTGCGTCCCAGCAAGGCCGTCGAGGAAGGCGACACGTTCGATTTCGTTGTCGTGGGAGGAGGTTTCTCCGGGATGTGCGCGGCAGTTGCCGCTGCGCGTGCCGGCGTGAGAACGGCGCTCGTGCAGGATCGTCCCGTTTTCGGCGGAAACGGCTCCAACGAATGCCGCGTGGCCCCCAGCGGAGGTCTGGACGTAGGTCCGTTTCCGCGCAACGCCGATCTCATGAAGGAGCTTCGGGCGATGATGCCCAGACATCAGGGCCCTGCGTGCTCGGACAACTACCGCATTGACGACGAGGCGGTCGGGAAGTGGCTTTTGGCGGAGACGAACCTTTCCGTCTTCGCATCGACGCGCTGTGTGGCGGCCGAGAGGGGCGCGGACGGCTCGATCGCTTCCGTAGTCCTCCATGACATAAGGAACAGCCGCCGCTTCCGCATCCGCGCGCGTTTTTTCTGCGATGCGACAGGCGACGCGTCGCTTGCGGAACAGGCGGGAGTCGAGACGCGCTGGGATGCTGAATACTTCGAGGAGACAGGCGAGAGACTTGCGCCGCATCGCGGCAACCGCCGCGAGAGCGGCGGGCTCGAGTCGTCGTGTCTTTGGTTTGCGCGCGACGCAGGCGATGTGCGTCCGTTCCCGCGCTGCCAGTGGGCGCTCGATGTCGCACGCGACGAGGATGCGCTCGTGGAAGGCGAGGTCGGCAAGACAAACTGGCTCCTTTCCGGCAACTGGAGCTGGGGTTCCGGCTTCTACCGGGATCCAGTGAAAGAGGGCGAGCAGATACGCGACTGGAACTTCCGCGCCATATACGGGCTCTGGGACTACCTCAAGAACAAGGCGGCCTATTCTGAAAACTACGCCCGCGCCGAAATCTACTGGCTTGGCTACATCCTTGCCAAGCGTGACGCACATCGCATCGTCGGCGACTATGTCGTCACGGGGACCGACATGCTGGAAGGCAGGGAGTTTGACGACGGCGTCGTTACGACTACGTGGTACCTCGACCTGCATGGCCCTGCGCCCACTGTGGAGGCGAAGTTCCCGGGTGGGGCCTTCCGCACTGCAGGCGCCGTCCTGCACGGCGGCAAGCTTGCGGCCATCAAGCCGTTCGAGATACCGTTCAGGTGCTTCTACTCTAAGGACGCGCCGAGTCTCTTCGCGGCTGGCAAGGTCATATCCGGCACTTACGTGGCCCTTGGCTCGTATCGCGTCGAGAACACGTGCGGGATGATGGGCACGATGGTCGGCCGTGCCGCGGCGCTCTGCCTCCGACTCGGCGTTTCGCCGCGAGAGCTCGGCAAATCGCATCTTGCGGAGCTGAAGGCCGTACTGTCAAAACCAGAGACAATTTGCTATAATTCCCGTATGAAGAAATGCACTTTCCCCGATTGGTCGTCGCTGACCCCCGAAAAGGCCGCGGCGGATTTGCCGCGCCTCCTCGAAGAAGCCGAGAAGGGCGTCGCGAAGATAGAGGCGTCGTCTCCCCAGACTTTTGAAGATTTGGAATGGGCCCTCGCGGATGCGACCCGCCCGCTGTGGGAACTCTGGGGCATGGTCGGCCACATGATGTCGGTCATGAACTCCGACGCCTGGCGCAAGCTTGACGAGGACTTCCGCCCGAAGATCGTAGACTTCTCGCTCAGGGTCTCGCAGTCGAAGCGCCTCAACGACCTGGCTAAAGAGGTGCTGATGCGCCTCAAGTCGTGCGGCGGCGCGAGCGAGAATGAGACGCGCATACGGATTCTCGAGAAGTCGATCCAGGGCGCGGAACTCGCCGGCGTCTCGCTCGAGGGCGAGAAGAAAAAGCGCTTCAACGAAATCTCCCAGCGGCTCTCGAAGCTTTCGATGGACTATGCCAACTCCGTCCTCGACGCGACGAACGCGTTCAAGTTCGAGAAAGACGGCAAGACCTACACGATCGACGACGCAAACTATCCGCAGACGATGAAGCACTGCGCCGACCGCGAGGTGCGCGAGAAGCTCTTTCGCGCCCGCTCGACGCGCGCGCCCGAGAACACGGCGAGGATCGACGAGATTCTCGCTCTCCGCTTCGAGAAGGCGAAGTTGCTCGGCTTCAAGAACCCGGCGGAACTTTCGATAGCCGTGAAGAGCGCGCCGTCCGTCGCGGCGGTGATGAAGATGATAGACGACCTCGACGCTGCGACCGAGAAGATAGCCGTCGAGGAAAAGGCCGAGCTCGAGGCATCCGCGAAGGGCGCGGTCGAGACGCTTGAGCCGTGGGACCAGTCCTTCTACGCGACGCGGCTGCGCGAGGACAAGTACTCGTACTCCGAGGAAGAGCTGAAGAAGCACTTCGAGGTCGAGGTTGTCGTGGCGGGGCTTTTCAAGATGGCGAACTTCCTCTACAACGTCGACATCCGCGAGCTGAAGGGCGCGGAGAAGCCGTCCGTGTGGCATCCTGACGTCCGCTTCTTCGAGATGTCAGAGGGCGGCAAGCCAATTGCCCACTTCTACTTCGATCCATATGTCCGAAACGGCCAGAAGCGCGGCGGCGCGTGGATGAACTCGTTCGACGACCGCTGCGACCGCAGGGGCGTCCTTCCTCTCGCGCTCGTCTGCACGAACTTCCCGCAGCCCGACGAAAACGGCAAGTCGTATCTCCCGATGCGCGAGGTCGAGACGCTGTTCCACGAGTTCGGCCACGCGACGCAGTGCATGCTTACGAAGGTAGGCGAAGAGGGCGCGGCCGGGCTTTCGCTCGTCGAATGGGACGCGGTTGAGGTCGCGAGCCAGTTCAACGAGAACTGGTGCCTCGACGACCGCACGGGAATCCGCGTCCCCGCCGACCTCAAGAATAAGGTGCTTGCCGCGAAGAACTTTCGCGCGGCGACGGTCTGCCGCGCGCAGCTCGCCCTTGCGAAGATAGACATGCTTCTCCACATCGGCGAGAACGGCGACAAGACGCCGCGCCAGGTGAAGGAGGAGATCTTCCGCCATTTCGACATGCCGATGGTAAAGGAAGACCTCTTCCTCTGCGCGTTTTCGCACATCTTCGCTGGCGGATACTCCGCCGGCTACTACGGCTACAAGTGGGCCGAGGTGATGAGCGCCGACTGCTATGGCGCATTCGAGGAAGCGGGACTTTCCGACGACGCTGCGGTGAAGCGCGTCGGCAAGGCATTCCGCGACACCGTTCTCGCGCTTGGAGGCAGCGAGTCCGCATACGATGTGTTTCTGCATTTCCGCGGCCGTGCGCCGACGATTGACGCGCTTCTCAGGCAGCAGGGGTTGAAGAAATGACGTACAGGGCAAAAAAGAACTTCGTCTCCATCCTTCCCTACGCGGTATGGATGGCAATGATGCTCCTTCTCCCGGCGACGCCCGAATGCTATGCGGCGCGTACGCTCGTCACGCTCGTCATCCTCCTGCCGTGCCTCTTTTATCTCGAGCACCATCACGGCGTCATTCACCGCAACTCGACGTTTAAGCCGGAGCTCGTGTGGGGTATCATCGTCGGGCTGCTCGTTCTGGCGATATGGGTCTGGCCAGAGCAGTTCGACTGGTATCGCAAATGGTGCATCTACGGCGACGGAGGCACGGCTGCCGTAGACGAGAGCGAGATGGTCTACAAGATTGTGCGGCTCTTGGGAAGCGCCTTCGTCATTTCCATCGCGGAGGAGCTTTTTTTCCGTCGCTGGCTGATGCGTTTCGCTGGCTTCTGGTTGATGGTCGCGCTCTTCGCTGTCGAGCATGACCGATGGCTTGTAGGCGCGATAGCAGGCATGCTCTATGGCTGGCTTGCTTTGCGCAAGGGTCTTCTTTCTGCGATAATCGCCCATGTAACGACGAATCTTGCGCTCGGTCTTTATGTGCTTGAAACGGGCAACTGGCAGTTTTGGTGAGGCAACTGGTGAAAGACGACTACGAGCTTCTTGATTCTGGCGATGGGCGAAAGCTGGAGCGTTTCGGCAAGTACGTGCTTGCGCGTCCGTGCTCGCAGGCGCTTTGGCGACCTTCGCGCCCGAAGGCGGAATGGGATCGCGCAGACGCGTCATTCGACCGAGAGGACGGCAATCGCTGGCATGGCCGCACAAATCTCCCGAAGGAATGGACGATTGAGACGGCTGGCATAAAGTTCAAGCTCGGCGGAACCGACTTCGGCCACCTCGGCATATTCCCGGAACAACGCGCGCAATGGAAGTGGATTATGGAACGGGGAACGGGTAATGGGGAACGGGTGTTGAACCTCTTTGCCTACTCCGGCGGCTCCACGATGGCGTCGGCGCTCGGCGGCGCAGAAGTCTGCCATCTCGATGCGTCGAAGGGCATGGTGGAGTGGGCGCGCGAGAACGCGCGGCTGAACGGCCTTGGCGATGCGCCGATCCGCTGGATCGTCGATGACGCGCACAAGTTCATGAAGCGCGAGATCCGCCGCGGACGACGCTATGACGCGGTGATCCTCGACCCGCCGACCTTCGGGCGCGGCGCAGGCGGCGAGATGTACAAGATAGAGCGCGACTTGAAGGAAACGCTTTCGCTCGTGCGCGACCTGTTGAGCGACAAGCCGCGCTTCGTCCTTTTCTCGAGCCATACGCCTGGACTTTCGCCGATTGTAGCCGAGAACATCCTTGGCCAGCTTTGGCCAAAGGCCTCGCTCGAGTCGGGCGAAATGACCCTTGACGGCGAGGGGCTAAAATGTCCAAGCGGCATCTTCTGCCGCGCAATCTGGTAGAGCCATGAAGTATCGCTATCTCTATCAGACGAAGGACAACGAAAACAAGGAGGGCTGGATCAACGCCAACAGCCGCGAGAATGCCTACGCGGAGCTTCGCAAGGCCGGCATCAGGCCCTATCGCTTGATTGGCGACGATCCAATCAACTGGAAGCCGTATGCCGCAGGCGCGGCCATCGTTCTTCTCGCCACAGCTCTCGTCTCCGTCCTTCTTGTCGGGCGAGAGGATAGGAGACCGCACCCGCGCGCGCAACTCGTCGGTGACCGCGCCGTCATCGACGCAGGGGTCTATTCCGGCTGGACGAACGTCCTTTCCTCTGCGCTCGACCGGCAGCTCGCGCGGTATGCGCAGCCAGGGCGCTACGTCGAGCCGGAGGAGCTGTCCGAGGTGGATTGCGCCGCGTTCGCGGCGGAACTGGAAGCGCCGGTCGCTTACGTTGGCGGCGAGCCGCCGGAATACCGCATGCTCAAGAACATTGTCGCGAAGATGCGCGAGGATATGCGCGCCTATATCGCAGATGGCGGCGACGTCGTGGGGTACTTCGATTTCCTCGCCGAGCGCCAGTTGCAGGAGCGCGAATTCCGCGAGAAGGCACTTGATACGGTCTATCGCGCCCCTGAGAGCTTGCGCGAACGCGCGTGGCTCGGTGTCAACGCCCGTCTCAAGGACATGGGGATTGAGCCGCTTTCAAAGCCGACGGGAATTCAAGAGCCTCCAGAGGAGCAGGAGCAATGAGATTTAGAATGGCCATTTTCGCGTTCGTTGCATCGCTTGCCGTGCTTGGCGCGGTGGCTGCGCCTGAAATACTCGTCGGCGTGACCGGCTATGGCGAAAGCCCTGAGTTCGGCGAAGTCATCACCAATGGAGAATGCAACCTCTTTGTCCAGTGGGGGCGTTGCGGGAATCTCATCCCCGGCGAGTCGAAGATCATGGACGCGGCGCTTTTCGCCAAGGCGAAGGAGAACAGAATCCGCGTGATGACGATCTACGGTCATCAGAACGGGCCTAAGACGAAGGCGCTGCGCGAGGCGTGGGGCGAGCTCTACCTTGGCAACAACATCGGCGAGTACGCGGGCTTCCTCTACCAGGACGAGAAGAGCTACTTTAAGAGCTGGCCTAAGTGCCGCGACCTCAAGGAAGCGCACGAATGGCTCGTCGGGTCGATGCTTGCGGGGCCGAAGAAGGCGCAGCTTTCGCGCCCGGAGGACGAGCGGGAGCCGTGCGTCTTTTCCACAAGCGGCTCTCCCCTCGCGTGCTACGAGCTCGAAGGCGGAATCGACACGATCTGCAACGAGATGTATGCAGTCGGATGCGGAGACATCGCTTTTGCCACTGCCGAGGCGCGCGGTGCTGCGCGCAGGCACGGACGCGACAAGTGGACGGCATGGCTCGCGCACGAGTGGCAGACGTGCTGGCCGCGCGTTCCCTACGGCGTAGCGCAGAAGCAGGATTCCCTCGAGATCGGCCTCAAGGAGATGTGGGTCATGGGAACCTCTATGATGGTTCTCGAGTCCGGCTCCCAGACGACGCAGGCCCATCCCTACACGCCGCCGGACGGAACGATGGTGGAGTTCAAGTCCGAGAAGCAGGAATATGACGGAGAAGTGCCGCGCGCCTACCGAAAGACAATGCGCGACTTCTATCGCTGGACGAAGGAGCATCCTCGTGCCGAGGGCGAGCCCGTAGTAGACGCTGCGCTTCTCATCGGCAACTTCGATTGCTACGTGGGCATGACGTTTGACACGTTCGCGATTTTCGGGCAGCACCACATCGCCGCGACGAACGCGAACTGGAGATGCGGCGCGCCGGAGTTCACGTGGGAGGCCGTCATGGAAGAGTTCTTCCCTAGGCCCGTAGATGCTTTGAGACCGTTTGCGAATGGTTGGCTTGGCGGGACGCCCCACGGGCAGCTGGACGTGATGAACATAGACGATGACACGACCGTCGAGCAGCTCTCGCGCTACAAAGTCGTTGCCTTTGGCGGCTGGAACACGATGACACCGAAGATCGCGGCTGTCCTGCGAGACTATGTTTCGGCGGGCGGCGAGGTTGTGCTCTGCGTCCCGCAGCTTTCCTCGCGCGTGGACCGCGAGTTCTCGAACTACACTGCCGACGATGTCGTGCAGGCCGTTCCCGGCGTGACCGTAAAGCCCCCTTATCTTTCAGAGGACATCCTGATCGTCGCGGCAAATGCGCCGCAGTTCCTGAAGGACGCGTATCCAGCGCACCTCTCCGCGAAGCTGCGCGTATCCGACGTAGAGCTTGGGGAGAACGCCGTCGCCGTCGCTACAATGGGGAAGAAGCCGTATCTCGTACGTGCGGCGCATGGGAAGGGCGCGTTCTGGCTGTGCCTTGCGTGGGACTATCCGGCGGCGCGGCGAGAGCGCGAGGAATTCCCGTCGTTCAGGGGCTTTCGTCTCGATTTCTGGAAGACGCTTATCGCCGGGGTTGTTGACTCCCTGCCTCGCCAGCACCGCGTCACGGGCAAGGACTGCGACTACATCAACTGGGCGGTCTATCCAGACGGCACTCTCTATTTGCTTAACACCGACTGCGTCGGCTCTCGCTCCGTTCGCGTGAATGGAAGCGAGATGACGCTTTCATCAAAGGAAATGAAGGAGGTTAGACCATGACGGCTATTCTTGCGACATGTGCGATATTGGCGGCGGCGTCCGTCAGCGACAGGGGCGACAAGTTCACCGACGAAGAGCCGATTGCGCTCGAGCTCGGCGGAGCGACGCGGCAGGTGGAGTCGTGGGGGCAGAGCAAGTGGAACGGACAGGCGCTCTCCGTTACGAACGGAACGCTTGTGTTCACCAAGTCGGTACACGTCCACGGCGGCAAGATAAACGTCGGGCCCGATACCACGCTCAAGTTCGCGCGAGGCTGCTCGCTCGGAACCGGGCTTGGCGACGCGGGGACGCGAATCTTCGACATCGCGCCTGGCTCCCGCCTTGACATGGACGGCATCCGCTGGAACATGGACCACACGCGCGTCGTTCTGCCGAAGGGTGCGGAGTGGAACGCCGATCTTGAGCACTTCGAGCTCGCGGGAGGGATGAAGGACAATCTCTGGGACATCGCTGGCCGCGCTTCCTTCCCGCGCGGCATACGCCCTGCCAAGGCCGACTGGGGTCCTGCTCTCAAGGTGGTACTGCATGAAGGCGGCGAACTTCTTCTCGGCGGGCCCGTCTCGACGAACAGCACAAAGAAGTGCCGCTTCGAGGTCGTTCTCGAGGGCGGCGTGGTTACGCTCTTCTGGAATGCGCAGATAGCCCCCGGTCTCGTTCGGCTCGCTCCCGGCGCGAAGGTCGAGGTCCGCGTTGCCAAGGGCGTGGAATTCGACGAGTCTGCGATTGCCGTTCCTGACGACGCGACGCTTACGGTGACGCGCGACGTTCCATTGCCGGAGGGTCTGCCCTTGCGCTATTCGCTGACGGTGAAATACGATAGGACTGGACGCAGCTGGTGGCTCTACGCCGATGCCCATAAGGACGAAATAGCCGAATGGCACGTGACTTACCCGAATCCCGACATCGAGGCAGACGCAAAGACCGAGACCGCAAAGCCGACCGACACTGTTTTCCGCCGCCGCTTCCCGAAGGGCGCGGGCCCGTGGAAGGTGAAGGTTGAGATAACGAACAAGAAGGGCGACAAGGATGTCCAGACCGTCACCGTGGCGCGGCCGGAGAAGGTCGTCGTGCAGCCAGCTCCGAACGAGCTCGTCATGGTAGGGCAATGCGGCTACGGCGTTGCCACCAACCTCGTGCGCGACATCTTCAAGGATGACCTCTGCAACCTCTACGTAGGCTGGAATGGTGCCGCTAAGACGCTGCCACGGAAAGCCCCCGAGGACATCCAAGAGCAATGGGCTCAGGCGATCAAGGATCGGAAGATGTGGTCGATGAGCATTTACGCCGGAGATGACGAGAAGCTGCAGAAGGAGATCAGCGAAGCTTACGAGGGACGCTACCTTGGCAACAACTGCGGAGAATACGCAAGCTTCATGTATCAGGGACGCAAGGAATGCTGCATCCCCATGAATCTCGACCTCGCGTCGGCGAGGGACCGTTTCGTAAACCGCTACTGCGGCAAGGCCAGCTTTGGATGGCTTGCGAAGTTCCCGTGGGTGTTCTCAACGTGCGGCGCGGCGCTTTCGTGCTACGAGCTCGCGGGCGGAATAGACTTCATCTGCAACGAGCAGTGGGCCATTGGCGCGATGAACATCGCCCATACGTCTGCCGAGGCGCGTGGCGCGGCGCGCAAGTGGGGCCCCGAGTACTGGTGCGCGTGGAACGCCCACGAGTGGCAGACGTGCGGACTTCCCTATCGCAGCGAGCAGAAGTACGACTCATGTCTCGTTGGATTCCTGCAGGAATACGTTTTCGGCACGTCGATGATTGTGCTGGAGTCGGGTGCGCAGGGCAAGCAGGCGTGGCAGTACACCTCGGACGTGCGCGGCCAGCCGAAGGAGGAGCGCGCGAAGGAGGGGTATGACGGCTATGTCGCGCAGCACTACCGCGACGTGACGAAGAAATTCTACGAATGGGTGAAGGCGAATCCGCGCGACAAGGGCACGCCCGAGACGAAGATCGCGATGGCGCTTGGCAATCTCGACGCCTATCTCGGACAGAACGGCGGCTTCACCGTATGGAGCCAGCACGACAACGCCAAGACGAATTCGGCGCTTTGGAAGTACGGTGCGCCTGAGAAGACACAGGCACTGATCGAGGACATTTTCTTCCCGCGTCCAAAGGACCTCGTCGAGCCGTTCGGCAACTGCTGGCTTGCCGGCACGCCCTACGGCCAGACCGACGTGATGCAGATCGACGACGATTCCTCGATTGCGGACCTGAAGCGCTATGACCTGCTCGTGTTTGGCGGCTGGAATACGATGACGCCGCACGTGAAGAACTTGCTTGAGTGCTACGTCAATGCGGGTGGCACTCTCGTAATGTCGCGTCCAGAGCTTACGACGCGCCTCGACCGCGACTTCATCGGCTATACAGATGCTGACCTCATGGCGCTGTTTGGATTCCTGCCGCCAGAGGGGAAGGACGACGAGTTCATCGAGAAGCAGTTTGGCAAGGGCCGCTATTTCCTGTTCACGGGACGCAAGTTCCCCGCTGCGACGAAGGAGGGGCGTGCCGCGTATGAAGCGCTCGTGAGGCGTCTCGCGTCCGAAGTGAAGCAGACGGTGCGTCTTCTCGGCGAGGGCGATCTGCCGCCGCCGGACTGCATCACCTACGCCGTCTACCAGAACAAGATGTACTTCCTCAACATGGACACCCGCCGCGAGCGGAAGTTCGCGTACGAAATCGACGGCAAGCGTTCCGAGATGACGCTTGCTCCCTGCGAGATCAAGGTCTTGGACCGCAAGAAATAAGGCGACAGCCGGAGACGTCTTCGCCGATGTGCGGGATGCGCGCGAGGACGAGGACTGCGAGTGTCGAAATCGCGAACGTCGCAACGGCCGATGCAACGATGCAGAGAGGCGTAGTCATTCCGGCGCGCCACGAGTCGACGACGCGCGGCAAGATTAGCATGTGGACGAGATATACGCCATAGCTCGCTTTCGCGCACGGCTGCACGACACGGCGGTAGAATGCACCGTTCCAGTTGAACTTGCGCAAGACGAGTATGTATGCGAACACCGTGAGCGCGACGCCGAACGACGTGAAGCCCCAGGTTGTCTCCATGTCGACGGCGAGTTGGATGTCGGTCTTGACGGGATAGCCCGTGCCGAATGTCGCAAGATACTTTTCGAGCGTCGCCCAGAAGCCGCCCGCGACAATCGCCCATCCAGCAGCGAAAAGAAGAAGTGCGCTGGCAAGCGTACGCTTCCACGTCCAGTTCTTCAGGAATCGCCTCATATAGAGTCCGATGAAGAGATAGCCGATAAAGCCGCTCACGTAGTAGAATGAATGGAAGGCGTTCCAGTCGGCTTGGCCGTAGAGCATCCATGAGAAGCCGGTCTTTCTGGAGAGTACGCGGATGAACGGCAGAAGCGTCGTGAAAAGCCAGAGCAGGATCCAGCCACGCAGTTCCTTCTCTGACACCTTTTCCGCCCACGGCGAGAGAAGCGGCATAAGAAGGTAGATGCCGACGAGCATCCAGACGAACCAGAGGTGGCCGTAGTCAGTCGGGAAGTTGAAGAGGAGCTGCCGCCAGTCGCCGCCTTGCACCGCCATGTAAACGCATGTCCAAATGCCGAATGGAATGAGCACGCGTACGAGGCGGCGTTTCAGGAAATCGCCTGTTGCGCGGCGGACTGGGAAGAGGAGATACGCGGAGGCGATTACGAATAGCGGCACTGCGGCGCGCATCGCGCTATCGATGATCGTCACCCAGACGGCGTCGAATTTCGACGCTATGGCAGTTCCCTCTGCGTCGAGGTAAAACGGTTCGCAGGCGTGAATCAAGAGAACCATGAAGATGGCAATTGCGCGCAACCAGTCGAGGAAGACTATCCTGTCAGCGTCGGAGTTCATCGAGTTTTCCTTTCTCAGGACAGTTTACCAAATTCCCGTCCCCGTGTAAAAGCGCGGCCGTTTGATAGCGGACAATATTTGGTATAATGTGCGCGTAATTTTCTAGGGCAATAGAAAGCATGTCGTTCCCAGTAGAAGAGAAGATAGACGACATTCGCCGCGCGCTTGCGGCGAACAGGGATGTCGTGCTTACTGCGCCTCCAGGAAGCGGCAAGACTACTTGTGTGCCGCCCGCGCTTCTTGACGAGCCGTGGCTCAAGGGGAAGAAACTCATAATGCTCGAGCCGCGTCGGCTTGCCGCGCGCAATTGCGCGACCTACATCGCGCGTAAACGAGGCGAGACGGTTGGCGGGACTATCGGCTACCAGGTTCGGCTTGAACGCAAGATTTCCGCGGCGACGCGGCTCGAGATCGTGACGGAAGGTCTGCTAACTCAGCGGCTACTTTCCGACCCAGAGCTTTCTGATGTCGGCCTCGTGATCTTTGATGAATTTCACGAACGCTCGCTTCCCTGCGATACTGCGTTTGCGCTTGCACTTGAAGTGCGGCGCGCGCTGCGCCCTGATCTTCGCATCCTTGTAATGTCCGCGACGCTCGATGCGGACGAAGTCGCCGCGCATCTTGGTGACGCCGATATCATTCGCGCCGAAGGGCGCATGTTCCCCGTTGAGACAAATTACCTTGGCGACATGTCGATGACGGCGGCGATATCGAAGGCGCTAAAAGAAACGGATGGCGATATACTCTGCTTTTTGCCGGGAGAAGGCGAGATAAGACGCGTGCAGGACACGGTAGATGTCCGCGGGCGCCTAGGGACAGGCGCCCCTACCATAGATGTCTTGCCTCTTTACGGAGCTCTTCCAAAAGAAGAACAAGACAGGGTGTTTGCGCCGAGCAACTCTCGAAAGGTGATTCTCGCGACCTCTATTGCGGAAACATCGGTGACGATAGAAGGAATCTCGACTGTGATCGACTCTGGGCTTATGCGTGTGCCGCGTTTTCGTCCTGCGTCTGGCATGTCGGGGCTTGTCACGCTTCCGCTTACGCAGGATCGCGCAGAACAGCGCAGAGGTCGCGCTGGGCGTGTGCGTGCTGGAGTTTGCTATCGCCTCTGGAGCGAAGGGGAACAGCAGTCGCGTCCAAAGAAGATGATGCCCGAGATCCTTGATGCTGATCTATGTTCGCTTGTCCTGACGAGCGCGGCATGGGGTGCGCTTGGACGCGAGGATTTGCCGTGGATGACACCGCCACCTGCGTCGAACTGGGATCAGGCGGTTGGGCTTCTAAAGATGCTTGGTGCGCTTGACGGCGATGGGCGTCTCACGAAGAAGGGTGTCGCGATGGCGAAACTCCCGATGCATCCGCGGCTCGCGAATATGATTATTGGGAGTAGCCGTGTAGAACATGTAGATCGTGCAGAAGGGGTTGGAGTGGCTTCACTTCTGGCGGCGATTGTAGAAGAGGGGAATAGAAGCCGCGAGACTGATATTAGGAAGATTGCTGAAGAGATAAAAGAGACGCCGAACAGGCCGTTTTCGAAGAGGGTGCTTCAGTTGGCGCGAAGGTTTCAAAAAGGGTCAGACCCCTCTGACACAGTAACTGACACAGCTAAAGCTGCAATCAGTTACTGCAGTCAGAAAGGTCTGACCCTAGAAGGTTCTTTGCTTGCGCTTGCGTATCCTGATAGGGTGGCGAAGAACCGAGGGAATGGAACATTTCGCATGGTGTCTGGGCGCGGCGCATTTGTCGACGAGACCGACCCTCTTTCAAAGTCGCCTTACCTCGTCTGCTGCGAACTCGATGACCGTGCTGGTGATGCGAAGGTCTTTCTCGGTTGTCCCATTGGCGAGGACGAGATAGAAGACCTCTTCGGTGATCGAATAATCGAGGAGCCGTACTGCGCGTGGGACAGGCAGAACGACCGAGTGAAGAGCGTTGTTCGCCGCAAGTTAGGCGAGATGACCCTTGAGGAGAAACCGCTCTCGGCGGCTGACGCGCGCCACTCAGTGGACGTCGACGCAAGGGTATCTGCGGCGCTTCTCGACGGTATTCGTCAGAAGGGAGTCGAGAATCTGCCTTGCTGGACAAAGGAATCACGCCAATTTTGCGCAAGAATGGCGTTTTTGTCGCGTATTTTTGCACTTTCTGAAAAAGGGTCAGACCCCTCTGACACAGTAACTGACACAGCTAAAGCTGCAGTCAGCTACTGCAGTCAGAAAGGTCTGACCCTAGATAACCTGGGGACAGACCCCACGAAAGCCAATAAAAATGGGGGTGAGTGGCCAAACCCGACTGATGGGGCGATTCTTGCCGCGCTCCCTGGTTTCATTGGCGGGATGACGAAATGGAAGGATTTGGAGCGGCTCGACCTCTTTGCCGTCTTTGACTTTATCCTTGCGGAAGCGGGGCATGACAGGCGCGAGCTTGATCGCCTCGCACCGACGCGCATGGAGGTCCCGAGCGGAAGCCACATGCTGATCCACTACGAGGGCGACGAACCGACGTGCGAAGTGCGGCTTCAGGAATGTTTCGGGCTTATGGAAACGCCGAAGGTCGCTGGCGGGAAAGTTCCTGTCGTAATGACGCTCCTTTCGCCTGCACAGCGGCCAATCCAGATAACGAAGGACCTTGCGGGATTCTGGCGAGAAGGGTACCAGCTTGTCCGCAAGGACATGCGCGGTCGCTATCCGAAGCACTACTGGCCTGAAGACCCATTCACCGCCGTTGCAACTCGGCGCACAGTAAAGCGCAGCGGGCTTGCCTGACGACGGGGCTTTATACGAGCTCTTCGAGGATTGTGTCGCAGACTTCGGTGCCGCGCTCGGTGAGGTAATAGATGTTTTCGCTTGGTAGACCGCGGGCGCCTCGGAGATGCGCCCCTACCAATGGCGTATGAGTAAGAAGCCCTTCATTGACAAATCGGTCGAGAGTCGATCGCCATTCGGGGAAGCGTGACGAATCGATTCCGTCGCGTGTTCTCAATCGGAAAAGCGTGCGCTCCTTGAGGTCTTCCGCAGGTGAAACTTCGCTTGTCTCGTAACCGCCCTTTGTCCCGCGCGTGCGCTTAAGATTTTCTCGCCCGCATGCGCCTTCGCCAAGGCCGATGTAGTCTTCGCCGCGCCAAACGGCGAAGTTGTGACGACACTCGAAACCGGGACGTGCATAGTTCGAGATCTCATAACGCTCGAGACCGAGCGTTTTTAGAAAAGCTGCGACGGCGCGAATTCGATCAAGCACGATGTCGTCGTCAGGAACATCTTTTAGTCCGCGCTCGTTTTGAAGCGAGTAGGCGGAGCAGTGAACCACCCCCCAGTCGCGAAGGGAGTCGAGCCACTTGATAGAGTCGCCTGGGTAGCCGATGATGAGATCGATTCCTGCGTTGTCAAAGCGAGACTTTACGAGTGCAAATGCGCGCGCGGCGTCGCTAGCAGTGTAGCCGCGCCCCATCGCGCGAAGAGTCGCGTCGTCGAGCGACTGGACGCCCATCGAGATGCGGTTGACGCCAATGGACTTAAGCTCGTCGAGTTTCGCGGGCGTGACGTCGAGGGGGTGGAGTTCGACTGTGAATTCTGTTTTCTCGTTGAGAAGGGGAGCGAGTGCGCCTTTAAGCGGCGTCAAGTCGCAGAGTGCTGGCGAGCCACCCCCAAAGTAAAGGGTGGAAAGTGTTTGAGTGTTTGAGGGTTTGAGGGTTTGGGCTATGTCGTCGGCGATGCGTGCTACATAGGCGACGCGGTCTGCAGGAGACGCCCCTACTCGCGAGTAGAGCGAACAGTAGGAGCATCTGCTCCTGCAAAACGGAAAGTGGATGTAGAGGTTAGCGGCCAATCTTGAAGAACTTCTTCAGAGCCGCGACCTTGTCAGTCTTTTCCCATGGGAACTTCGAGCGTCCGAAGTGGCCGTAGGCGGCTGTATCTTCGTACTTCCAGCCCTTGGGCGAGAGAAGCCCGAGATCCTTGATGAGCTCGTAGGGACGGAAGTCGAACACCTTCCCTGAAGCGAGCATCTTCTCAAGCTGCTCGTTCGTGACGCCATGCGCGGACTTGAACGTCTTGACGCAGAAGCTCACGGGCCTATCGACGCCAATCGCGTAGGCGACCTGGATCTGGCAGCGGTCGGCAAGGCCGGCGGCGACGATGTTCTTCGCCGCATAGCGCGCGTAGTACGCTGCCGAGCGGTCGACTTTCGACGGGTCCTTGCCCGAGAAGGCTCCGCCACCGTGCGCGGCCATTCCGCCGTAGGTGTCGACGATGATCTTGCGGCCGGTGAGCCCAGAGTCGCCGCACGGTCCGCCGATGACGAACTTGCCGGTCGGGTTGATGAAGAACTTTGTCATGGGCGTAAGAAGGCCGGTCTTCGAGAGGTAATCCGTTGCGAGCTTCTTGATTTCGTCGTAGTGCTTTTTCGTCGCTCCCGCCTCGGTGGTCTGGTGGGAGATGACTACGGTGTCGATTGCAACGGGACGGCCGTTTTCGTAGACGACGGAAAGCTGGCTCTTCGAGTCTGGGCGAAGCCACGAATACTTCTTGTCGGTCTTGCGGAGCTTCGCGAACATCTTGAGGAGTTCGTGCGAATAGACTATCGCGGCGGGCATAAGCGACTTCGTCTCGTTCGTCGCATAGCCGAACATCATTCCCTGGTCGCCCGCTCCCTGCTTTTCCTTCTTCCTGCGCGAGACGCCCTGGTTGATGTCAGGCGACTGGCCATGGAGGAAATTGTAGTACTTGAACGTCGCGTCGGCGAAATGCTCTTCGGGGATCGTGTATCCGATTTTCTTTGCGACGCGGCGCGCGATTGCCTCGGTGTCGATTTTCTTGAAGTCCTTGCACGTTATCTCGCCCACGTTGACGACGACATCGGGGCCAACTGTCGTCTCGCATGCGACGTGGGCGCCTTTGTCTTTTGCGAGGCACGCGTCGAGGATTGCATCGGAGATTTGGTCTGCCACTTTGTCGGGATGTCCTTCCGAAACGGACTCAGACGTAAAAACGTGGCGATGATTCTTCTTGTTCATTTTCATTCCCTGTAGACTTTCTTCTGTCACACGCCGAGCACCATGCCCGGACGTCACAGACTGAAATGAGTGCCGCATATTATATCATAATTGGCGTTAGTGAGAGGCCTGCACCCAACCAGCTCGCTGAGCCGCGCCGCCCGACGGCGAGGCCTGCGCCCGACCTGCTCGCCCGACCCGCAGTTTGCGGGCGCCCCACCGGCATGATTTTGACGCGCGCGCCTTCACGCGCGCCCTTTACGCTGGCTGTCAAAATCAAGCCGGGCCCGCAAACGTGCTCTCGCGCGCCAGTCGGCTCTCCGGCCTCTGAACCGCACCTATGGGCGCGGGTGGGGTAGGCGCAGGCACTATACGCCTTTATGCGGAAGCGGAGCGAAGTTGGCGGTGGAGCGAAGGTCCGAGCGAGGGGATTCGGCGTATTCGCCGAGGGCTCCCCGAGGAGGAGCCTTCGGACGCCGCCAACGAGTGAGGTAGGTGTGAGGTAGGCGTTCGGGCGGTGCCAATTATGGTATAATATATCATTAACGCGCCGAACAGGCGTTGGAGGAAAGTTTCAGAAAATGGCGGACGTTTCAAAGATAAGGAAGTTCAAGGACGCGGCGGACTATACGCGTAACTTCGTTGTGCAGGAAGAGATCGACAAGTATCTCCCCGGCGGCAAGCATTTCATCGACGACGCGCAAATCTGCCGCTGCATCTCGGATATCGCCGAGAAGCCCGCAGACCCAGTGCGCGTCAGGGAAATAATCGCGAAGAGCGAGTCGACTTGCGAGACTCTGCTCCCCGAAGAGACGGCGGTGCTCATGTCCGCCGTCAACGACCCGCAGCTCTTCGCCGAGATGAGCGCAGCTGCCGATCGCATAAAGAAGAAAGTCTACGACAACCGCATCGTCGTCTTCGCGCCGCTCTACGTCGCCAACGCCTGCGTGAACGGCTGCCGCTACTGCGGCTTCCGCGAGGGCAACGCCGAGCAGAAGCGCCGCGTCCTCACGATGGACGAACTCAAGGAGGAAATCGACGTCCTCGCCGGGCGCATCGGCCATAAGCGTCTCATCGCCGTCTACGGCGAGCATCCCACGACTTCGACAGAATATATCGCCGAGACGATCGAGACGTGCTACAACCGCCAGGTCAAGGCGCCGAAGACTGGCGCGCCCGTCGGCATCCGCCGTGTCAATGTCAATGCCGCGCCGCTCCCCGTCGAGGACTTGCGCGTCCTCAAGTCTGTTGGCATCGGTACGTTCCAGGTCTTTCAGGAGACTTATAACCGCAAGCTCTACGAGTCGATGCACCCGGCGTGGAGCGTGAAGGGCAACTACGACTGGCGCACGACGTGCTTCCACCGCTGCATGGAGGCGGGAGTCGACGATGTTGGGCTTGGCGTCCTTTACGGACTCTGCGACTGGCGCTACGAACTTCTCGCGACCGTCATGCACGCGCGCGATCTTGAGCGCTGGTTCAACATCGGCCCGCACACGCTCTCGTTCCCGCGCCTCGAGCCCGCGAGCGGCACGAAGGTCCCCGAGGAGAGCCCGTGGCTGATCGACGACGACACGTTTGCGAAGATCATCGTCCTCGCGCGACTTTCCGTTCCCTACACCGGGATCATCATCACCGCGCGCGAGAGCCCCGCGAGCCGCAACCGCGTCCTCGGCTACGGCATGACGCAGCTCGACTGCTCCAGCAACATAGCGATCAAGGGCTACAGCGACTTCGAGAACGAGGCGCATCAGGAGAAAGACCGCCAGCAGTTCATGCTCGGCGACACTCGCTCCCTCGACGAGATGGTTCGCTACCTCGCCTCGCGCGGCACGATCACGAGCTTCTGCACGGCGGGCTATCGCTGCGGGCGGACGGGCGGCTGCATCATGGACGCCCTCAAGACCGGGCGCGAAGGGAAGTTCTGCAAAATCAACGCGGTGCTCACTTTCCGCGAGTGGCTTGACGACTTCGCCTCGGACGAGACGCGCAAGATTGGCGATGCGCTCATCGAGAAGGAGCTTGCTGGAATAAAGGAGTGGGTCCCGAAGTTCTACCCGTCCGTGATGAAGCAGTACGAGGCCACCTGCCGCGGCGAGCGCGATTTGTTCTTCTGAAGACGATTTGCCGCCGTTATTTTTGATATAATATCACCAAATGGCCAAGGTCAAGTTAACGAAAACGGAACTCAAGGCGCAGACGGACGCGCTCAAGCGTTTCCAGCGCTTTCTGCCGATGCTTCAGCTCAAGAAGCAGCAGTTGCAGAGCGAGATTGCCGGAATAGTTGCGAAGGCCGAGGCCGTGAGCGCCAGGGAACGCGCCGTCCGCGAGGGCTTGAACAAGTGGGTCGGCCTCTTTGCTACGGACGAGTCGTCGCTTGAAGGGCTTGTCAAGGTAAAGAAGATCAATACCGGGAAGGCAAATATCGCGGGCGTCGAGATTCCAACGTTCAGCTCGGTGGACACCGATGTCCGCGAAATCGACGCTTGGGCGACTCCTGCGTGGGTAGACGATGCGGTCGAAGTCACTACTCAGATACTCTCCCTCCAGTGCGAACGCCAGGTATACGAGGAGCAGAGGCGGCTCGTCACGGAGGAGCTTCGCCAGACTTCCCAGCGCGTAAATCTTTTCGAGAAGGTCAAGATTCCCCAGTGCAAGGAGGCGATTCGAGTAATCAAGATCGCGCTTGGCGACGAGCAGACTGCTGCCGTCACGCGCGGCAAGATCGCGAAGTCTCGCGCTCCCGAAAGCGAGGTGGCGGCATGATAGTGAAGATGCTCCATCTCGACCTCGTGTGCCTCGCCGCCGAGAAGGAAAAGACGCTGACGCAGCTTCGCGACCTCGGTGCGGTCCATCTCGATCTTTCCTCTGCGCAGGGCGCTACTGTAGCGGCGGCTAAGGGCGCCGCAGCGGACGCCGAGAAGGCGGTGCGCATCATTCTCAAGGCGCGCGGCAAAGACAAGGATTTGAACATCCACGAGCGTTCCGTAGCGGACATCCTCGCAATCGACGCCGATCGCGAGACGCTGAAGGCCGCTAAGGACGAGCTCGAGCGGACGATTCGCACATACGAGCCCTACGGCGATTTCGACACCGAGCTTGCGGAGCGGTTGCTGAACGATGTTGAAGGCCTGCGCGACGTGGTGCCGCTTCCGGAGAAGCTTCCGCCAATGCGCCTTTCGAAGATGCGCGAGAAACTTGATCGCATAGAGAACCGCATCACAATAGATATTGCGAAAATCGCTGGCAGCGACGAGAACGCAATTTTGAAGAGGTATCCGGCGCTTGCCGACAAGATCGCGTTTGAGTCTGCAAAGGAGCTCGTCGGCGAGCAGGGCGAGTTGGCGTTCGTCTCTGGCTGGATTCCCGCGACGGGGCGCGGTGCATTTGCCGCGGCCGCCGCCGAGATGGGCTGGGGTACGCTCCTTCGGGAGCCCGCCGATGGCGAGATTCCTCCAACGCTTGTTGAGCCGCCGAAGATGTTCCGTCCGATGAAGGCGCTTTTCTCCGGGCTTGGCATCGCGCCTGCCTATACGGAGGCCGACGTTTCGGTTCCGTTCATGTGCTACTTCTCGCTCTTCTTCGCAATGCTCGTGGGCGACGGCGCGTATGGCGCTATCTTCCTCGCGGGCACGCTTGCGATGAGGAAGAAGCTTCCTCGGAGTTGGTTCACTTTGCTTACGGTTTTCTCGGCCGCGACTGTTCTTTGGGGACTTCTCTCGAACACTTGGTTCGGCGCTGGAATTCCGTGGTGCGCCGACTGGCCTACGGTGAAGTGGCTTGCAGACCCGAGCTATCACAACATGATGCTTCTCTGCTTCACGATCGGCGTCTCCCACCTTATGCTTGCGCGCATCTGGAATGGTGTTTGCAAGGCGCCCGACTCGACGTGCGTCGCGGAGTTCGGCTGGGCTGGCATACTGCTTTTCATGTATCTCGTCACCAACTCGATCGTCGGCATCTTCCCCGGAATTCCCAAGTGGGGCTTCTGGGTGCTCGGCGTGTCGATCGTCGCCGTGTTCGGCTTTTCGGTGAAGCCGTCCGAGCTCAAGACGCGCGGCGCGGAGCTCGGGATGCTTCCCTTGAACGTGATGAGTGCGCTTGGCGACATTATTTCCTATGTGCGACTCTTTGCCGTAGGGCTCGCGTCGGTCAAGGTTGCGGAGAACTTCAATTCGATGGCGACTGGGCTCGTCTCGGCCGAGAACGCTTGGTGGATGAACGCGCTTATGTGCGTCGCGATGGTCGCGATACTCGTAATCGGCCATGCGCTCAATCTCGCGATGGCGGGACTCTCGATCCTCGTCCACGCCGTTCGACTGAACACTCTCGAATTCTCCAACCACAAGGGCGTAAGCTGGTCGGGCTACGAATACCGCCCGTTCAAGCGCACGTCGACTTGACGATTTCACCATCAAACAGCAAACTACAACTTTAACAACAAAGAAGGGAAACGACAATGAGTGATGCAGCAATGATTGTGGCGGGCGCGATTGCCTGCTTGGGTCTCGCCGGAGCGGGCAGCGCTTTCGGAACTGGCTTCGCGGCTTCTGCGGCCGTTGGCGCATGGAAGAAGTGCTACGCCGCGAACAAACCCGCGCCGTTCCTTCTCCTCTCGTTCGTAGGTGCGCCGATTACGCAGACGCTCTACGGAATGATTCTCATGTTCATCATGCTTGGAAAGGTCGAGTTTATAAAGGATGCAGAGGGCGTGATAACGGGCGTGAAGCCGCTTGTTTGCGCTGGTGCGGGCATGCCGGTCCTCGTTGCCGGTATCTTCGCTGGTCTCGCGATCGGTCTCTCCGCGCTCTTCCAGGGTCGTGCGGGCGCTGCGGCGTGCGATGCCCAGGCCGAGACGAACCAGGGCTTCACGAACTACCTCGCCGCGCTCGGCATCGTCGAGACAGTCGCGATTTTCGCGATGGTGTTCGCGCTCATTGCGCTTGGCTCGATAGCGTAAATGACCCTGAATAAACCAAAGGTCATTTGGTTTGCGGCGTTCACGGCTGTTTTTGCCGTGTGCGCCGCGTTCGTTTTCTGGGGGACGTGGAGCCCCGAGATGGCGCCGGTCATGCCTGACTGCGCGACGTCTTACTCTACATATTGGTTTCGCGACTGGCTGCGCGGCTGGCTTGAGAACGGTAAGTTCGTGCCTGCCACCGTAATCAACTGGATAGGGAGCCCCTATCTCTGGACGGAGTTCCAGTATGCGTTCGCCGCGTTTATGGCGGCGCTTGGAATGGTGTATTTCCTTCGCGGAAGAGGACTTCCCCGCGTCGCGGCTTACGGCGCGGGGCTTTTGCTTGCCTTCTCGGGCTATTGGTTCACGCTCTTTTCCGCCGGGCACCTTGGCTGGTTTCAGTGGATGACCTACGGAGTCTTCGTCTTCGGACTAATAGACCGTGCGCTTGAGAAGGGCAAACCGCGCCACTGGCTTTTGCTTGGCGCATGTCTTGCATGGGGTTCGATGCACCAGCCGGACTTGTGGCTGCTCTTCTCGGCTTTTTCTGGGATTTACTTTGTTTTCCGACTTGTGGTTTGTCTTCGCGCCTTGCGAAAGTCGACATCCCATTCCCCCGCCTTCGCCAAGGCTTCGGCGGGCAAGCCGTTACCCGTTACCCGTTACCCGTTACCCGTTATCATCCAATGGACGAAGGGGTCTCTCCTTGCTCTTGTGGCGCTTCTCGCAATTGGCGCGGCAAGCTTCAGAAGCGCATTCGTCAATGACCTCGCCGGACGCGATAAGCAGATCGAGGAAGGGCAGACCGTCGCTGCAAACGCTACGAAGGACGATGCCGAAAAGCGCTGGATATTCGTCACGAACTGGTCTATGCCGCCAGAAGCGACAAAGGAGTTCTGGCACTCTAGCATCGAAGGCGACACGAGCTGTCCGTTTACACTCGCGATAGGGCAGAAGCGCGGCAATGGAATTCGTCAGTATGTCGGGCGTCTCGGTCGTCCGCTTGGCGCTGCCTCTGGCAACTACCGCCAGCACTCGCTCTATGTAGGGTGGATGACCTTGTTGCTAGTGCTTGTTGGATTTAGTGCACTCAAGTCACGCAAGTTCCAGTCTCTCGAGCCTGGGCGGTCGACGATGGTCTTTTTCACGCTGTCTGCGGTTGTCTTCTATTTCTTCTCGATGGGACGCTACTGCGAGCCGGTCTACCGACTTGTCTATGCGCTGCCGTTCGGCGACTACCTTCGTGCGCCGGTCAAGTGGCATCACCTTACGGAGTTTTGTCTCTGCGTTCTCGCGGGATACGGGCTTTCTTCGCTTTATAGTTTGTCACAGACATGCGCCAAAAGCTTCGCTCCAGTCGTCGCCATGCGTATCGCCGTCGCCGTTGTCGCTGTTTGTGCGCTCATTGGCGCCGTCGATCTCGTAAGCAACGACCGTCTTTACTGTGCGCCGCATAGGGCCGACGCCGACATGCAGTTTGTCGACGGACGCATGTTGCAGGATCCGCGCGGCGTCGCGCAGCTCAACCAGATGCGCGCTCGCGTCCTTGGCACATACCAAGGCGCGGCACTTGTCGAGATTCCGAAGAAGAAGCAGAAGGACGAACCAAAGCCGGAGTTGCCAAGCCCGCAGCCGATTACGCTCGCGCTCGGAATCCTCTCGCTTGTCGGCACTCTTGCCGTTGGCGCATACGGGATAAAGAAGTCATGAATCCGTCAGAGGTGTTTTCAGATCCAACGCGGCGCGAGGATTTCTTCGCTCTTGCCGCGCACATCTTCGGCGCTGACCGTGCGTCGATAGACGGCGCGACAGCATACGAGTCGATCCACGGCTGGGACAGCGTGAACCACCTTCGTCTTGTGATGGAAACGGAACGCGCATTCGGCGTGAAGTATCCGCTTGAGAGGATTCCGTCGTTAATGACGCTCAATGACTTTCTTTCATGAGTAATTGTAAAACCACCAAATACACGAAATACACAAAATAGAAGTTTCGTGGATTAGAGCATTAATAAGAATAAGAAGGAGATATATGAAAACAGAATTGGTGAGATTTGCTTTTGGCGTGTTTGTGGTTGCCGCGCTCGCTTCTGGATGCGCGAGCCCGAGGTATCCTGCGAACGCCAAGCTGAAGACTGGCTCAGGGCCGCTCGTCCAGGCCCACCGCGGAGGGCGCGCCGAATATGATGACAACGCGCTTGGTGGTTTCAACATGTGCCTTTCACGTGGCATAAAAGGATTTGAACTCGATGTACGATACACGAAGGACTGTGTGCTCGTAGTGATGCACGATGAGAGCTTGGCGCGCACGACTAACGGCGAGGGGAACGTAGAGGACACGACTTTCTCGGACCTCTGCAAGCTGCGTCTCAAGAAGTCTTCCGAGCAAGTGCCGGCGCTATCGGAAGTGCTTATGATGATGAGCGGACGCGAGGACGTCTTCATTGAAATCGAGATGAAGGCGGGTCCGAGTGACTTCTACACGCCATATGTTCTCGAGGACTACTGCCGCCGGCTGAGCGCGATGGCGAAGATTCTGATGAAACCGGGGACGTATGCGTTCACCTGTTTCAACGATAAGACGCTTGCGATGATGCGCAAGGTCGATCCCGACGCGCCGCTTGGGCTTATCGTTGGCAAGCCGCTCGAGGATGCGCATATTGCCAAGGCAAAGGAGCTTGGGTGCTGCAGCGTCGCGCCGCGCGTTGGAACGACCAAGGAGATGATTGAGAAGGCGCACAAGGCGGGGCTGACGGTGTGCTTGTGGATGTGTCAGGACAAGGAGACATGGGACGAGTGTGCTGCTGTTGGCGCCGACCGCGTCACTACCGACTTCCCTCTCAAACTCTCCCGCGAGGTGGAATAACGCTCGTTGGCGGTGGAGCGAAGGTCCGAGCGAGGGGATTCGGCGTATTCGCCGAGGGCTCCCCGAGGAGGAGCCTTCGGACACCGCCAACAAGCGGCGCTGCGGCGGTTTATGGCATCAGCTCAGACGTTGAGCGTCGGACGATGAGCGGCGCGTCGAGGAGGATTTCACGCGGATCGTTGTTTGGGTAGCGCATGCGCGCGAGTAGCGTTTTGAACGCTGTCGCCGCGAGTTTTCTCACGGGCTGCGAAATCGTCGTTAGCGGAGGGGTTGCAAGCCTTGCGGCCGCGATGTCGTCGAATCCAACGACCGCGACGTCGTCTGGAATGCGCTTCCCGAGGCATGCGAGGGTCTCGGTCAGGAGAATTGCCTGTTCATCATTTCCGCACACGATGGCGTCAGGACGGGCGTGGCTTCTGAGGAGTTTGCCAAGTTCGCGTTCGTCGTTCGGGGCGAAGTCGAGCCTGCGGACGCCGCCTTCGCATCCGAGAAGGGCAAGCTCGCCGGCGAGTCCGAAAAGTCGGTTGCTCCAGTTGGCGTTCGCGAACGGCTTTCTGTCTTCCATCAGGAAGGCGATCCGTCCGTAGCCGCAGTCGTGCAGATGGTCCGCGATGATGCGCCCAGCGTTCACGTTGTTGACGGCGACAAGGTCGCAGCTGCTGCGGTTCGGCGGGCTGGTGATGTCCGAGTCGATCAGCACCACGGGAATCTCCGCGTGTCTTAAGATGCTTACGATCTCCTTGTTCGTCTCGACCATGTCTTCCGCGACGAACGGACGGAAGATCACGCCTTCCGCGCGGCTGACCGCAAGCTTGCGTACTTTGCGCCTGATGTCGCGCACAAGTGCATCATGTGTCCGTTCGCGCGTGAAGACGAGCTCGACGCGGTATCCGAGGCGCGCGGCATGCCGCTCGGCCTCCTTCTTTATCTCGGCGAAGAACTCGTACGACTCGTAGTCCGGGATGACGAGACCGATAAGTCCGCTCCGTCGGTATGCGCGCTTCGTGAGAAACGATCCCGAGCCGTTGCGCTTCTCTATGAGGCCCTGCTGGCGCAGCTGTTCCAGCGCTCCGCGCAGCGTCATGCGCGAGACGCCGAAGTGCTCCGAAAGCTTCGCCTCGCTCGGAAGCTTCCCTTCTTCGGAATAGGCGCCGGACATTATGTCCTTCGTCAATTGTTCGACTATCTCTCTTCCTGTCATGCGGGTATTATACCACGGCACGCCCGAGCCTGTCTATACAGGTCTTGCGGGCGGTTTCCCAAAGGTGTACAATTGTGTCGTCAATGCACCAAAGGAGGGCGACGGAAAATGAAGACGGTAAAGGACAAGCAGATTCTGATGGCGGCCGATTTCGCGGGGTATCCGCTGAAGGAGGCGATCAAGGAGTATCTCGAGAAGAAGGGCTGGACCGTTACGGACATCGGCGTGAAGGCCGATTCTGACCCGAACGACACTGAGCTGATGTTCCACCGCATCGGACTTCGCGTCGGCGCGATGATCACCGAGAAGGAGTTCGAGCGCGCGCTCATCTTCTGCGGGACCGGCATGGGCATACACATCGCGGCGTCGAAGTGCCCGGGCGTTCACGCGGGCGTCGTGGAGTCCGTGCCTGCGGCATTCCGCGCGATCACCGGCAACGGCGTGAACGTCCTCGCGATGGGAGCGTTCTACGTGACGCCCGAACTCGGCAAGCAGTGCGCGGATGCATTTCTCTACAACGACTTCGGCAGCGGCTGGGAGTGGTGGCCCGACTTCGACAAGTTCCACCAGATCGCGATCGACGAACTCAACGCCTTCAACTACGAGGAATACAAGGCGAACGGCTTCAGGGTGAAGCACCTCGGCGACTGCCACTGCGAGCTCTACGACCGCCCCGAGGGATTCTCGTCCGTGCCGCTCATGTGCAAGAGATAGTTGCGAGATTGAAAGATGAAGATCGACTGTGTAAAGCCATATTCGGGAAGCGTGTATACGCTGTTGGTCGCCTGTGTTTTCGCCGCAGTGACGTGCGCTGCGGCGACGACAGACGCGGAACCCGTGTCGGCCGAACGTCAGCATACCTGGTGGGCAGGCCCCGGATATTGGGACCGCCGCCACGCGGCGAAGCTCAAGGAAATTGCTGCCGGACCCAAGGAGTATGATTTCGTATTCATCGGCGATTCCATAACGCATGGCTGGGAAGGGTGGAGCGACCCAGTCGACCTTGAGGCCGTCGACAAGGCGTATGCACAAGGCATGCTGAAATTCCGGAACGGGCCCGGGATGAAGGTATGGGATGAGATGAAAAAGGAGTTCCGCCTTTTGAACCTCGGCTGCGCTGGCGACACGACGCAGAACGTCCTTTGGCGCCTGGACCACGGCGAAATGGATGGCTACCGGACGCGCGGCGTTGCGTTGATGATCGGCACGAACAACGGCGAATCTGCCGAGGAGATAGCGGATGGCATCAAGGCCGTCGTGCGCAAGATCCTTGAAAAGCAGCCCGATGCGAAGGTCGTGCTGATGCCGATATTCCCGGCGGAGCACAACCCCACCGCGCCGCGCCGCGTCAGAAACGCCAAGGCGAGCGAACTCGCGAAAGCCGTCGCCGACGGCGAGCGCGTGATTTGGCTGGACTTCAACAACGTATTTCTGGAGAAGGACGGCACTCTTTCGGCGGAAATGATGCCGGACTATCTACATCCGCTTGAACACGGCTACAGACTGTGGCGGGCGGCCATCGAGCCTGTAATGCGCAACGTGCTTAAGAGCGAGGAACCTAGCTTGAAGAAATCCAACTAACTGAACAAGGAGGTAAAACGATGAAAAGACTGTTCCTTATGGCATACGCGGCGGTCATGTTCTCTGCGACGCTTTCTGCGGCGCAGTACGACCGGCTTTTAGACGCGATATACGTTCCAGACGGCGCCTACTTCGACACGGGCTATGTCGTCAAGGACCATCCGCGCGTCATCGCCAGCATAAGCGTCGCCGAGCTGGATTACGACTTCGACCTTTTCGGGGTCAAGCACCGCAGCGAGGGCTGCTGGATCCTCAACATTGACGGTACCACAACCGGCGGTTACCATCCAGCCTTCTATTATCGCCATGGGACGGTGGGGAACAACGGCGGGGTCGGCGAATACTCAACCCGTCAGCGCCTCGACATCGATTGCGGCAAGACGCTTATCGTAAACGGAGAGGAGCTTCAGTCGGTAAACGACTGGGATTTCTCGTCCAACGATACGACGATGACGATTCCTGGAACCGAGGATGCCCATCGGTTCACTCTCATAGCGTTCCAGCTATGGGACGGCGGAACGCTAGTGCGCGACTTCCTGCCGGCCGAGAAGGACGGCGTCTGCGGGCTCTACGACCGCGCGAACGACCAGTTCTACGCGCCGGTCTCCGGCACGGTGACGGAGGCGTGTGGCGAGCGCGTTGATGCTATCCACATTCCGAACGGCGCCTATTTCGAGACGGGCTGCGTCGTAAAGAAAAACCCGCGCGTCATTGCCGACGTGAGCGCAGACTGGACCTCAGGCACCGAAGACTTGGATGTCTTCGGCGTCGCGCCTCGCGGCGCAGGCTGCTGGATTCTCAACCTTGATGTTTCCAACACGTCCGGTCAAAACTTCTACTATCGCTACGGCACGGCGTCGAGCGGCGGCGCTGTCGGCAGTTTCTCCGCCTATCAGCGACTTCTCATCGATTGCGGCAAGACGCTTGTCGTCAACGGAACCACGCTTCAGACATGCGACGACTACGACTTCTCCGGCAACGAATACCAGATGAGGGTGCCCGGCAACCAACGTTACGGCGCGTGCACGCTCAGGTCGTTCAAGATCGAGGACGGCGGCCAACTCGTGCGCGACTTCGTCCCGGCGGTCAAGAACGGCGCATGCGGGCTCTTCGACCGCGTCGCCTGCCAGTTCTACACGAGTGTCGGCACAGGAACGGTGACGGCGGAGCCGTACGACCGGCTTCTGGAGGCGATACACATTCCAGGTGACGCCAAGTTCGACACGGAATGCGTCGTAACGAACAATCCGCGCGTCGTTGCCGACGTGAGCGCAGACACGATGTCGGATTTTGACCTTTTCGGGGTCAAGACGCGCAGCGAAGGTTGCTGGATTCTCAATCTTGACAGCAGTTTCATCTACTATCGCTATGGCACTGCATCGTCAATCCCGCTTGAATGGCCGATCTATTCGGCAGGGCAGCGCTTCCAAATCGACTGCGGCAAGACGCTCCAGGTCAATGGAACGGCGCTTACGACCGCGAACGACTACGACTTTTCGGGGAACGACACGACGATGACGATCCCCGGTCAGTATCCCGGAGGATGCACAATCTGGTCGTTCAACATCATTGACGGCGGCGAGTATGCGCGCGTATTCCTTCCCGCCGAGAAGAACGGCGTCTGCGGACTCTACGACCGCGTCAACCATCAGTTCTATGCGCCTGTTTCGGGGACTGCCACGCCTGTCGCGACGGCCGCGCCGACAGAGCTGACGGTCATGCGTGGCGACTTCCCGAATCCCGTCCCAGTCCTCAGCTGGCGGCCTGCCTTGGGTTCGTCGGGCACGTCGATCCTGCGTGCGCCAGGCGCGAACGGACCGTGGACGGAGGTCGCGCAGGTTGGTGAATATGCCGACACATACGTGGATGCGTCCGCCCCTGTCGGCGTGTTGCTCCACTACCGCGTAGCCGCGAACTTCCCGATAGGCGGCGATACCGTTTCAGTCACGAACGAGACCTCAATCACGTTCCGCCGCTGGCGGCTCCTGGAACGCGATGCGGGCGATGCCGCGCATCTTGGCGACTTGGGGCATCTCCGCTCCGGCGTGAACGTCATCTACAACTGCGGGCAGGAAGGCAAGACACCAGTCCATGACTACACATGGGAGGCCGTCACGAACAGCATCCTGACCGCGTTCAACAACGTCCTCTACAGGGAGAACTGGAACACGTCAAGTGCCGGATACCGGTATGTTGATGACTGGGTCGGTGTCGTTGATGCCTCGCCGAGCACATGCATAGGCGTCGATCTCGGCGAGGCGGCGCACGTCGCCCATGCGCGTTTCTACGCCGTCACGACAGTGAATGAGGGAACCGGACGCGTCACCGGCTTGACGCTCTACGGGTCGAATGACCCGGACTGGATTCAGGACGGCAACCATACGGCGCTGACCGAGCCGCTCGTCTGGAGTGGCTTCTGCGTCTGGCACGACAACGACAGCCTTGACACGACAAACACGTACCGCTATCTCTACTACACCAACCCAGGCGTTGGCTGGGGCGGCAACACATCCGAAATCCAGCTCTACGGTTGGCTTGATTCCGATCTTGAGGGTGCGCAAGCAGTGGAAAACATAGTGGTTTCGTATGGAAGCGGAGCGACGCCGTCCGTGACGCTGACGTGGACACCTGCCAGCCACGGCACTTACACCATTGAGCGCAAAACGGGCGACGGCGCGTGGGAGGTCGTGGACAGCAACCTTTCCGCCGCGACGACGTCCTGGACTGATTCAAGCGTTACGGTTGGCACACTCTACACCTATCGCGTTAAAACAACCAACGGTTCGGAAGTGGCGTATTCGGCGGACTGCACGGCCCGTCCGTACATTGTCGGCGGCGGCATCGGACTTCATGGCGTATGGAGCAGTCCCTACGCCACGACTGGCGCAGTGGAGACGGTCGTTTCGGTCGAGACGAACGCGACGATGAATTTCAGCAACGTTTCGGTCGGCGGTTCGACTGAGAACTTCTTCGTGAGCTGGTCGGGCAAGCTGATCGTGCCGTTTGGCGGAAACTATGTGTTCGAAGCCGAGTCCGACGACGCGGTGAACCTTTGGATTGACAAGGTGCCGGTCCTCTACCGCAAGGCCAAGGACACCACGGTCCAGACCTCGTCGTCCAGTGCACTCACGGCGGGCGAACACGACATAGTGATGACATGGTTCCAGAAGGATGGCGACAACGTCTGCCGCCTCTACTGGAGCGGAGCCGTCGAGCGCGCTATCATTCCCGCCTCCCAGCTTGTGCCTGTGGCGAACGCGTTGCCCGAATGCTGGTCTGGCGCCCGGACGTTCAGCGCCAATTCGGCAGTCTGCCCGTCTGGAGATGTTCTGTTCGGCAATGACGGCTCCATCAGCTTCGCATACGGCGGCAGCGATGTCGCAAACGGCGAGCAGGGCTACAATTTCCTGTGGCAGCCGTTTGAGGGCAACTTTGTGCTGACGGCGAAGATCGAATCTGATGACTGGACCTACAATCGCTTCCTCGGCGAGAAGTGCGGCTTGATGGTGCGTGCCGGGCTTGCAGCCAGCGATCCGTTTGCTGCGTGCTTCCTTCGCTGGCGCGATAACGGCGACGCCCTCATGCTTGGCGACAAATACCGCACTGCGAGAGGGGAAGGCATTTCTGCTATCGATGGCGAGTTCGATACGACCGCAGTCGGCGTCGGCAACGTCGGCTGGCTGCGCCTGAGGCGCGATGGAGATGTCTTCACCTTCAGCTACAGGGGTAAGGATGGTAATGGCGCGACGACCGTCTGGAGGGACTACGGCAGCATTACGGACAGTGCGGGCGCATACGGCAAAACGGTGTACGTGGGCCTGACTTCCTCCGGCTCGCTTGCTCCTTTCGCCGACGTTCCGTACTACAACTGGAATTTCTCGAACGTAAGTATCTCCGCTCCTCTAGGCATGAAAGTAATCATACGATGAATGTCATGGGCAATGGAATGAAAATCCTGCTGTCGTTCGTCGCCGTCTGCACGTCGGCGGCTGTCGCGGAATCGTCGCCGGCGCTTTCCGCCGACTTCGCCGTTGAGAAGGGCGCGGTGCGGAGGGAACTGCACTCGTCGGGCTATGCGCCGAAGATCGAAACGGGCGACGAGACGGCTCGGCAGATCAGGGAGCTGAACTTCCATTCCGTGCGCACCCACGACCTTGCGCTGATCAATCCCGGTCAGCGTATCGTCGATGCGCATTTCGTCTTCCCGCTGATGCACCTTGACGCGGCGAATCCGTCAAACTACTACTTCAAGGCCACCGACTACATGCTGGGGCTTTCCCGCGACATCGGGCTGGATATCTTCTACCGCCTTGGCACGTCGATAGAGCATTCCGGTCTCGTGCACTTCAACGCGCAGATTCCTTCTGACATCGACAAGATGGTCGAGGTGTTCGCGGGCACGGTGCGCCATTACAACAGGGGGTGGGCCGACGGCAAGCGGTGGGGCATCAAATACTGGGAAATTTGGAACGAGCCGAATCTCGACAATGCCATGTGGTGCTTCAGCGGCAGAAACGACGGCGAGACTCCCGATCTGCGGCGGAAGCTGTTTGTGGAGCTTTACGTCAAGACGCTGAAGCGGCTCAAGGGCGAGTTTCCCGAAATCAAGGTGGGCGGCCCCGCACTGTGCTGGTGGGACGTGCCGTACCTCACGGCCATATTCAAGGGATGCAAGGAGGCGGGCGTCGCGCCGGATTTCATTTCGTGGCACTACTACGGCAACAGACCCGACGACATCATGGAACAGGCGGAGTCCGCGCGGCGGCTGTGCGACGAGTACGGTTTCACGGACTGCGAGCTGATCAACGACGAATGGCACTTTCTCGGAGAGGGCGGGTTCAATGACCTGCGCAGCGACGATCCCGCCGTGCAAGAGCGCGTGTGGTCGGGTCCCCATTCGCACAATGGCATCGACTCGTCATGCTTCACGCTAACGGTACTGTCGCATCTGCAGACGTCCAAGTACAGCCAGGCCTTCTACTATGGATGCAGGCATGAAGGTGCCTGGGGATACATGGACCACTTCGGCAACAAGTACAAGGTGTGGCATGCGCTAAAGGCGTTTGGCCAGTTGATGAAGAATTGCGCCACGCTGTGCGAATCGACGCGCGAAGGCACGGTGACCACGTTCGCCGCGAAGTCGGCGGACGGCAAGACCGGCTGGCTGCTTGTCTCGGACTACTGCGGCAAGGGAAGCGAGATCGTGGTGGACGTGAAGAACGCCGGGGCGCTTGTGTCTGCAGAGATATTCGATCATGAGCGCGATTTCGTCCCGACTCACGTGCTGATGAAAGACGGCCGCCTGACGCTCAAGAAGGAGATCGACGGCTCCGCCGCATTTCTGGTGAAGTTTGACCTTTCGAAGAACATGAAATGAACCGGCTGTTCTTTTTGCTTCTGGTCGCGACGGGCGCAATCCTGCCGCCTTTGGCTGCGCCCGGCGGCGAATTGGTCTGGCATTGCGGTGCGAACACGCAAATCAAGGGGAACTTCCTTATCGCCGAGGTGCCTAAGGGAGAGGAAAAGACCGGCGGCATTGCCAGCGCGGAGATCGATCTTTCGGAGTGGGACGGCAAGCCCGTCGGCGCGTCAATCGTCGCGAGGGGTGCTGGCATTGCAAAACCGCTTAACTGGTACAACGGACTAAAGTTCCAGTTCGAGTATGTGGATTCGGTTTCGGGCGAGTGGTCGTACCCGAACACGCAAGGACGCCTTGGAGACTTCCCAGCGCAAACGATTCGAGTGTCCGACCTGGTTGCCGGCGTCAATCGCCGCAGGGCCCGGCTCATGCTCGGGCTTCAGGAGACGAGCGGCAAGGTCGCGTTCGACCTTTCGACGCTTCGCATCGGCGAACCGGTTCCGCTTTGGCCTATAACGAACCAGACGCTGAAATGTGTGTATTCGGAATCTGGTTCAGCCGCAAAGAACGCAAAGGAACGCAAAGGCGGAGAAAATTCCCGCCTTCGGCGCGGCGTGATGTCGCCTTCGCAGGACATGACCATTGACGACTTCGACACGCTCCAGTCGTGGGGCGTGACGCTGATTCGTTATCAGATGGGGCGCAACTGGAATGCGCAGAAGGTGACGCCTGACCTTGGCGAATACGACCGTTGGCTTGACACGCGGCTTGACCACTTCGACGCCTTTGTGCTGCCGCAGGCGGTGAAGCGCGGCATGAAGGTCGTTCTCGACATGCACGAGGCGCCGGGAATGAAGAACGAGTTTCACGAATGGAATATGTTGCACGACCCTGCCGTGGCGCGGCATTTCGTCGAAACGTGGCGACGCATCGCGAAGCGCTTCAAGGGACGTGAGGGCATCTATGGCTACGACCTCGTGAACGAGCCACTGCAAACCTCCGAGGCGGCGCCGGAGTGCGACTTCTGGACGCTCCAGAAGCGCGCGGCGGAGGCTATTCGCGCAATCGACCGTGACATGCCGATCATCGTTGAATGCAACGGCATGGATTCTCCATGGGCGTACGGATGCTTCTCTCCGCTCGACATGCCGAACATCATCTATCAGGTCCACATGTATCTGCCGCTTGCCTACACGCATCAGGGTGTGATGTGGAAGCAAGGCGATACGTATCGAGCCTATCCCGACGAGTCCAAGGGCTGGAACAAGGAGTATCTGCGTGCCGGCCTGCGTCCTGTCCGCGAGTTTCAGCTTAGGCATGGCGCGAAGATTTACTGTGGTGAGTTTTCTGCCGTCGCCTGGGCGCCTGGAGCTGGAGAATATTTGCGCGACTGCATCGACATCTTTGAGGAATATGGCTGGGACTGGAGCTATCACGCATTCCGTGAATGGGAGGGCTGGAGCGTCGAGCACGAGGGGCCAAAGTGGAGCGGGCTTGTTCCGTCCTCAGACAATCCGAGAAAGCAGGCGCTGCTGAAAGGGTTCCGAGCAAAATGAAAGCATTGACCGCCGCCCTTGCCGTGATTGCCGCGTCTGCTGGAGCTTCGACATGCCCCGAGACTTGGTTTCACATCATCGGCGGCAATGCCTCCAAGGAAGGTCTTGCCGCCGACATTGCGGCTGTTTCCGATGCGGGAATTTCGGGCATCTCGCTTTTCCACGGCGGCGGTAGCGGCGATGAGCTGTGGCCCGGCGTCACGAACGGTGTTCCGTGCATGAGCGGGAACTGGGTTGATCTCATAAGGTTCGCCGAGACCGAGTGTCACAGGCGCGGACTTAAGTTCAAGATGCAGAACTGCCCGGGCTGGTCGATGTCGGGCGGACCGTGGATCACGCCCGACCGCGCGATGCGGAAGCTCGTCTGCTTCGAGCCGGGCAACAAGCCGGAGTTTGACGCGGACGACGACTATCACGAAATAGGCGAGGTTGAGTTTCCAGTCGAGGCGGAGGATCCGTCCGTCGTCAGGTCGCTCGTGTTGCCCGCGCCAAGCAAGCTGAACCACGAATGGAGCTTTGAGCCGGGCGTCGTCTTCGAGGTGTGGTCTTGCAAAAAGAAGGTCGTCGAGCGGGAGTGTCCCGTCGGCACTTGGGCGGACACGTTCGGCGGACCGGGACTGGAGATGACGTTCGATGTCGGGGCGTTGCCGCGAGAAGGGCTGGAGCTGCGGACTCGTGCCGTGCACGACATGAAGTCGTTCGAGCCGGTCTGGTCGTCTGCGCACAGACTCGACAACTGGCAGGCGAAGGCCGGACGCACACTGCGCCGGTTTGAGATTTCGACCAACTCCGCGCCGATCCACGCCGTCGGGACGAAACGCCTTGTCTTCGGCCACGTCAACATGAAGCGCAAGAACCATCCTGCGCCGCCGGAGGCGACGGGCTGGGAGTGCGACAAGATGGACCCGCGTGGCTTCGAGGCGAACTTCGCTGGCTACATTGGGCGGCTCATCAAGGCGGGTGTGAAGGTTGATGGCATCCTTGTCGACAGCTGGGAGTGCGGAAGCCAGTCATGGACTTGGAAGATGGAGGACGAGTTCAGGAATCGCGCTGGCTACGCCCTCAGACCATGGCTGCCTGCGCTTTTCGGCTACATCCTCGGCAGCGAGGCCGAGACGGAGAAGTTCCTCTTGGACTGGCGAAACGTCTGCTCGCGTCTTGTCGAGGAGAACTACTACGGCACGATTGCGCGGCTTGCGCGGGAGCACGGCATGTCCGTCGTGTACGAGACGGCGTTTGGCGACGTGATACCCGGCGACATAATGCGCTTCTGGAAATACGCGGACGAGCCGATGTGCGAGTTCTGGAATCCGCACGACAACAACGGCTTCGTCGGAAGTTTCGACTTCAAGCCGATTTTGCCCTGCGCGTCCGCCGCGCACATCTACCGAAAGCGGCGCGTGAGCGCGGAGGCGTTTACAAGCTTCGAGCTGACGTTCGACGAGAGCTTCAAGGACTGGAAAAAGGTCTTGGACGAACATTATGCGAGAGGCGTCACGCATATCGTGTACAATACCTTCACGCACAATCCCGTCATCGGAGGCAAGCCGCCGTCTTCGAGCTACGGCGATGCCATCGGCTCTCCGTTCCTGCGCGAGCAGACGTGGTGGCCGTACCTGAAGCATTTCTCGAAGTACATCGAGCGTTGCGGGCGCGAGCTGGAGCGCGGCGTTCCGGCGGTTGACATACTCATGTACCTCGGCGACGACGTGAACCACAAGCCGTCTGAAAGCGCGATTCTCTTCGGCAACCGCTACAAGTACGACTACCTCAACAACGACGTGCTGATGAACGCGCTTGACTTCGTGGACGGGCGGCTGACGATAGGTGCGTGTCCCGGCTGCAAGCCGCAGACGGATTCGCCGACATACCGCGTCCTCTGGATTCCGAGAGGGACGTTTCTGCTTCCGGCGACGGAAGCGAAGATTGCCGCTCTGACCAAGAAGGGGGCACGTGTCGTGCGCGGCGATTTCGAGCCGGACTGGTCCTCGCCGGTCAAGGCGATGCTTGATATCGAACCATCACGCCTGCGCGGGTGGTATCAGCGGCGCGACGGCGACGAGAACATCTTCTTCGTAGTGGAGGAGAATGGCCGCGCCGCGTTCCACCGCGTCAAAAACGGAGTTTGCACGGTCCTTGATCCCGTCACTGGCGCAGAGCATAGTCCAGCGGCGTGGCGGGATATGCAGAAGCCGAATGTGAGTGCCGTCGGCATTGAACTTAGGCCAGTCGAGGACTATCCAATGCGCGCGACGAAGCGCATGTACGAGGGAACGGTCAAGATCGGGACTGCGGCACCGGAAGTCCGCCTCGACCTTGGAAGGGTGCGTGATTGGGCGACGGTTTACGTCGACGGGCAAAAGGTCGCCGACCTGTGGTGCGAGCCGTATGCATGCGACATTGCGCCGTACGTGAAGCCCGGACGGGAATCCTCCATTCGCGTGGAAGTCACGTCGACATGGTACAACGCGCTCGTGGAGGACGCGAAACTCCCCGAGAAAGACCGTTGCACATGGACGAAGTTCGGTCCGAAGCCAGACGCGCAGTACCATGAAGCTGGCTTCATCGGCCCCGCCACCGTATGCGCAGGCGGACATTGCAAATGAAATCGGACGCCGCCAACGATTTTAAAATTCGCTCTTGCGCGAATTGAGCCATATTTGGTATAATTTGCGCCGTTTTGCCGCGGAGGGTAGCGACGAGTGTCGCGAGAGTATGCGGTCAGATTACCAGAAAAGGCATAAGATGGATCAGATAAGGATCAAGGCGGAAGCGCGTACCGAACAGGGTACGGGCGCTGTCCGCCGCCTTCGCCGCACGGGGATGATTCCCGGTTCGGTGATGAAGATGAAGAAGGGCGGCACTGAGCTGATCAAGCTCCCTGCGCACGACTTCATGATGGCGACGCGCGGCCACGCGAGCAAGCAGCTCCTGGTCACGCTCGATCTCGACGGCAAGGAAGTTCCCGCGCTCATGCGCGAAATGCAGAACGA
>Ga0265298_10001218_pt1 | contig 38031 bp, 31 predicted proteins | sample AusTroGonzalo_MG_3_FD_193486 | JGI IMG/M metagenome (GOLD analysis project Ga0265298, IMG submission 193486) | Bovine rumen microbial communities from tropical cattle in Woodstock, Queensland, Australia - Gonzalo_01 | ecosystem: Host-associated > Mammals > Digestive system > Stomach > Rumen ...
ACTCAAATTGAGCTACGGTTCGCAGGGTAACGATAACCTCTTGACTATGGATGGTTATACCAACTACCATGTATGGGCTGACCAATACGTAGTTAGTGAGAACAACGGTGAGTTCGCTACTACGCTGTCTTACAAAGGTAACCCCGATATCTCGTGGGAGACTTCTTATAACCTCAATGGTGGTATCGACTTCGGCTTCTTTGGTGAGCGCTTGACCGGTACTATCGAAGGTTGGTGGCGTCGTACCGAGGACATGTTGTACTATCGTCCTGTTCCTGCTTCTCTCGGTTATAGCTATCTGCCGGTTAACATCGGTTCGGTTAGCAATGCCGGTATGGATATCGAACTCCACGGAGACCTCGTTAAGACACGTAACGTGACTTGGTCTGTTTACGGTAACTTGACATTCTTCAAGAATAAGATTTTGAAACTTTCGCCGGAATTGAACGGTCAGTGGATTGATGGTACCTACATCTATCGTGAAGGTGAGGGTATGTACAACCGTTATTTGCCCGCATACGCAGGTGTTGACGCTGCTACCGGTAAGGCTCAATGGTACATTGACGTACAGGCTACGGACGATGCAGGTAATCCTGTCTTCGATGACAATGGTGATCCTGTCATGATCGAAAAGGGTGGCGTTACGGATAACTTCAGCTTGGCTAATAACTCTTATCGTTATGAGTCCGGTGACATTCTGCCGAAGATCTATGGTGGTTTCGGTACGGAATTGAAGTGCTACGGTGTTGACCTCTCTGTTGCATTCAACTATCAGGCAGGTGGTCGCGTTTACGATACCGGTTATCAGAGATTGATGCACGCAGGTAGCTCCAGCGATGCCGGTCACAACTGGCATATGGACATCCTCAATGCATGGACTCCGACTAACACCGATACTGATGTTCCTGCTCTCAACGCAGGTGACTCCTATGCAAACGGAACCTCTGATCGTTGGTTGATCTCAAGCAACTATGTTGGCTTGCAGAACATCACCTTGGGTTATACGTTCCCGGCTAAACTGACGAAGAAAGCACACATTGAGAAGATTCGCTTGTATGCAGTAGCTGACAACGTAGCTTTGTGGTCCGCTCGCAAGGGTCTTGACCCGCGTCAGAGTTTCACCACGGCTAACTCGTTCTACTACTCGCCGATGCGTACTATCTCCGGTGGTGTAAGTATTACATTCTAATTAAAGAAAGGAGATTATTATGAAAAACCTAGTTAATCGTGCCTTTATGGCTAAGAAAACGATTAGTAAATATATATCTGTTCTCCTCGTAGTTGCGATGACCTTCACCGCCTGCGAAGATTGGATGAATGCCAACCCCGAAGGTGCAACCAAAACGGCAGACCAAAAACAAGAAGCAGCTGAGCAGAACCCCACTGCGGCTACTGCAGACATCGCTGCTATCTATGCGCAGTTTATTCAACTGTATGCCGGTCTTGGCGACCTCGGCTACAGCCGTCACAATGACTTCGGCTATGCTGCTATCTGTATGTTCATGGAAGAGCAGGGACAGGACTATGTTAGCCCGAATATCGGCTACAACTGGTTCAATTTCTCTGACTTCTCTAAGAACCGTGATAACTCGCTGACCACCACGTACGGCTTGATCAGCCACCTCGTTTGGAACGAGTATTTCAAGATTATTCACGCTTGCAACAATGTCATCGAGATTGTTGACCGTGAGAACCCGGGTGCAATGCGTCACGCTTTGTCGCAGGCTCTCGCAGTACGTGCGTTCTGCTATTTCCAATTGGCTCAACTCTATCAGTTTACCTATAGCGATGCTACCAAGGCTCTGCCTTGTGTACCTATCGTAAAGGATCGTATGCCGGCTGAGCAGCAATCGAACAACCCGCGTGCTACGGTAGAAGAGGTTTACAAACTGATTGTAGATGACTTGAACTATGCTTGTGACTCGTTGGACGGTTTTGTACGTGCTGACAAAGGTTACGTAGATCAAGCTGTTGCTTTCGGTCTCCGCGCACGTGTTAATCTGGTTATGAATAACTGGAAAGAAGCTGCCGCAGATGCTGACAAGGCTCTGACCCTTTCGGGTGCTTCGCCTCTGACTATCGACGAGGCTGGCGTTCCGGGCTTCGCAAGTGCAGCTGCACACAACGTAATCTGGGCTAATATCGTTGTAGAGACCAACGACATCGTACAGACCGGTATTATCAACTGGCCTTCGCACATGTCTTCGTTCTACGGTGACGGTTATACCAGTGTAGGTGCTACCCGTTGGATCTCCAGCAACCTCTTCAGCGAAATCGCTGCTTCCGACGTCCGCAAGGGCTGGTGGTTGGATGAGTCTCTCAACTCTCCGCTGTTGGATGCTCCGGGCTACAACGCTCTCAAAGAAGATATCCAAGCTGCTGAGACTCCGTACCAGAACGTGAAGTTCGGTACCGGTGACGGTACGGTTTCCGGTCTTGCTGCTGCTGCCGCTGACTGGATCCTGATGCGTGCTGAGGAAATGATCCTCATCAAGGCTGAAGGTCTGGCTCGCTCCGGTGGTGACGGTGCCGGTACACTGACGAACTTTGTTCAGGCATTCCGTGATCCTTCGTACAGCGTTGGTCAACGTGGATTGAGCATCGAGGATGAGATCTGGTGGCAACGTCGTGTTGAGCTCTGGGGTGAAGGTTTTGCTTGGGGCGATATCATGCGTCTCGAGAAACCGATTATCCGTTCCAACTCGGATAACTGGCCTGCTGAGTGGGCTACCCAGGATGTTCCGGCTAAGCACAAAGTGTTGCTGTGGAGAATCCCGCAGGCTGAGATCGAAGCTAACCAGGGAATTAGCGATGCTGACAACAACCCTGCTGTAACTTTGTAATATGCTAAACCATCTTAACAAACAACGATTATGAAAAAGTTAAATAAATATTTGCTCTTACTCGCAGCAGCCGTGTTTACTCTCACGGCCTGCGAGAAACCGGCAGAGCGTGAGTCTTCACCCGAAGCTCCGGTTGCTAGTGTGTCGTTCACCAATGGTGGCGAGGCATACGAATTGAATATGCAGAAAGAAGCATTGGAGCATACTATCAAATTGTATCGTACAACAAACATCGACCAGGCTGATGAAGTAAAACTGAAAGTTATCAGCACGAATGATGTATTTGAGTTCGACCCGGTGGTTAAATTCAAAGCTGGCGAGAAAGAGGTAGCTCTGGTTGTTAAATTCCCGAATGGCGAATCTGATAGCACTTATACCCTCGAATTGGCTATTCCGGAAGACAAAATCAATCCGTACCACACGGGTACAAGCTCCTATGCTTATGTTGTAAGTCTGGTTAACTGGACTGACCCGAAGCAGGGTGTCTTTGTAGACTACTCTCTTGGTTCGGTATTTGGTTATGGCCCGATTGCATTCTACGCGGACTACAAGTATGACCTCAAAAAAGACGGTTCTTTCAAACTTCGTGTTATCGATCCGTTCTACGTAGTACAAGACGGAACAGAAGCTCCGGATGAGAACGGTGTACTTCCGCATTTCCCGTACAATGCTGCTGCTGACCTGCTCAAAGTAGATAACTACAGCCTTGATATCTTTGTTGACAAAGACGGTAAGGCTTCCTTCCAGGATTTCGCTCTTGGTATTGACTGGGGTTATGGTTCTATTACGATCAATAACTTTAATGTTGAAGCAGAAGGTGCCGGTGCATTTGATGACTTCGTAGCTTTCGATCCGAACTCTAAACAACTTGTTACTGCTATGGGCGGCGATGCTTATGCTTATGCAGGATTTGAGTTCTTCTTTAGCGTAGATGCTTTCAAAAACGCATATGGTGCAGCTCCGGCTCGCGCTAAAGCGCCGAGAGCAGCTAAAGCGAACCGTAGCTTCTAATATGGGTTAGCAGTTTATCTGCTTATACAAAAAGGATTCTCATTCGTGAGGATCCTTTTTTTTGCAAAAAACGTCTTTGCCCGCATGGGCACGATCATTTTTTTTTTCAAAAAAATCTTGCATATATCAAAAAAAAGCAGTACCTTTGCGGCGAATTTTGAATTATAACGCGCCACGAAGCAATAAAAATGCACGTTCGTGGCGGAATATAACGCAATTATGAGTGCAATTATCGGAAGAGACAAAGAGGTTGACGAGTTAAAACAACTGGTTCAAAGTCAACGAGCAGAGTTTGTGGCGATTTATGGTCGTCGCCGTGTAGGAAAAACCTTTCTTGTAGATGAAGCTCTTAGAGAGGACATTACATTTCGCCACGCAGGATTGAGTCCTGTGGATGAGAATGGCAAAGCAAACAAGACAAAAGAGCAGCTGCTGCATTTCTATCATTCTCTACTGCTGCAAGGTTGGAAAGGAAGAAGTCGTCCAAAGAACTGGTTGGAGGCATTCTTCTTCTTGGAGCAACACCTACAATCTATTGATACCGGTGTGCGTCAAGTGGTGTTCATAGATGAGTTGCCATGGATGGACACTCCAAGAAGCGGTTTCATAACAGCGCTGGAGGCATTCTGGAATGGCTGGGCTTGTCATCGTCCCAATATGATGCTTGTCGTATGCGGTAGTGCCAATTCGTGGATGTTGGATAATCTGGTCAATAATCATGGAGGGCTATACGGTCGTACAACCTACGAGATCAAACTGACGCCTTTTTCGCTAACCGAATGCGAGCAGTTCTACGAAAGCCGCGGCATACAACTGTCGCGCTATGACATTGCGCAAGCGAACATGATTCTTGGCGGTATCCCGTATTACATGGGGTATTTCGCGCGCGGAAAGAGCCTTGCGCAGAATATAGACAATCTGTTCTTTGCACCAAATGCCAAGTTAAAAGACGAGTTTACAAAACTCTTTTCCTCTGTCTTTACGAATCCCGACGAGATGATGCGTATCGTGCGTTATTTGGCCACTAAACGCAAAGGATACACGCGCGAAGACATCGCCAAAGGTACGCATTTGAGTTATAACGGGGACCTCTCCAAATGGCTCAAGTCCCTAGCTGCCAGCGATTTCATTGTGAGTTATGTGCCATTCGGTGAAAGTGCACGCAACGTGCATTTCCGGCTTACCGATCCTTTCTGCTTGTTCTACCTAAAATTCGTGGATGGCCAAACGGAAATGGACGAAGCATTCTGGATGAATAATGTGGATTCTCAAAAAATCAATAGTTGGCGAGGCTTTGCTTTTGAAGACTTATGCCTGCGTCATATCGATGCTATCAAGCGTTCCTTGCAAATAGGAGGCATCTCATCTTCACAGTCTGCGTGGGCGGTTAGCGGAGACGATCAGCAAGAAGGCACGCAAATCGATTTGCTGATTTCGAGAAAAGATAATGTAGTGAACATGTGCGAGATGAAGTTCTATAGCGAAGAGTTTGTCGTACGATCGGACTACCATAAGAAACTAGTACATCGCACAAATGTTTTGCAACCCTATCTTTCCCGCAAGAGGGTCATTCATAGTACCTTGGTAACAACGTTTGGCCTGACCTACAATCAATATTCCGGTGATTTTACATCCATAGTGACATTAGATAATTTGTTTGATTAGGTGTTTGAACTGGAAATATCTCAAAAAGGATTCTCATTCGTGAGGATCCTTTTTTTGTGCGTATATGCGAAAAATGTTGTATTTTTGCATTTCGGGCGATAGTGCCCCAATAACTGCAAAAATTCAACAGTATGAGTAAAAATCGTAAAGAAACCTATGACATCACGATGGATGTCGTTCATGATGCACTGTCCAGAGTTAAGAATTTCTATGCCTCGCACCCTATGCCGAAAGAGGGAGACGGAGATAGCGTAGCCATCTACTTCAAAGTCTTTACAGAGGAATTTGTAAAAGGATGGAAAGACATCGAGTACCAACGACATGAGTACGATTACAACCAACAAATGACAGAGCATTCAGACAAAAGTGCGGCTACTTTACGCCGAATTTATAACAAATGACAGATTTATTGCAGCCTCGCTCAATTTGAGCGGGGTTTGTTTTTATTTACCTCTACCTTTGCATCGCCTTTCGGACCGGAGAGCCTCCGGACGCAGCCTGCCATTCGGGTAGCGCAAAGAGGATCCGTAAACTCCGAAACGATGTATTATGAATCAACAAATCCCACACGGGTTCATTCCTGTACCCAATCGGTTCGATGTGCCCTTCTGGGTTAAACCCGGACCCACAAAAGAACAAACACGCGGGTACCACATCCTCAACGGTCGCGGCGTGTTTATCAATCCTTCGTTCGTCACATCATCTAACTGCAAAGTTAAGTACAATGCCAGACGAAAACAACGCTATCTGCAATTCAGGAAAGCTTTCGGACATCACAACATCTACGTCTCTCATGCCGTCTATGCGGCAAAGAGCGGCCAGCCAGTCCCGGAAGGCCATCAGGTGCATCACCTCAACGGCATCACCGTTGACAACAGGCCCGAGAACCTCGTCGCTCTCTCTAAACCCGAGCATCTACGTTACGATGCCATCCAGCGGGCTCTCCGTGTCTGCGGCAGGCTCGATGCCATGACCCCGGATGAGATCCTCGCCGAGACCCAAAAACAACTCCGGCTTCTAAAAGTAGATCCCGATATCTTAGATAAAGAACCAACCAAATACGCTGACTACAATGAAAAATGAACCGACTCGCGCAATGATTATGGCGCATATATTTCACAAAGACAAACCGGGTTTTAAATGGCAGGATTGCCTGCGGCACGCATGGTATTTCGTGCGATTCCGGCGGTGGTTAACCGACCACGTAGTCAAGTTCACCTACTTCAAAAAAGACCGTACCATCCGTCAGGCCATCGGCACGACGAACCTCTTCTTTGTCCCGTTCGTCAAGCATCCGAAGGGGCCGGCGGACGACCAGAACAAGAGCTGTAATACGATCACGTATTTCGACCTCGAGAAGCAGGATTGGCGCAGTTTCGACATCCGCAATTTCATCGGCTACGTGGAGCTCTGGCCGAGTTTAAAAGAAAAAAGCATACGGCGAAGCAGATCGTTCGATTGAAAAGAAAAAAGAACCAAAAAAGAAAATATCATAGTATAAAATTATTATTATTATTTCGTAGTATAGTAGGTTAATAATAATAACTTATTGATGGATGATTATTTTTCATATATTTGGGAATTGTTAAAGTCGCATGGTGTCGTGCCGAACGAACAACAATTGGCGCGCGATGTGTGGAATAAATACAATCTCGAACAAAAACGCGCTATTTATCGTGCTATTCGTGATAAGATACGCGAAGGAAAGTTCGTCAATTATCATCCGCATCTCGCCATACACGACAATGCCCCCAAACCACCGCGGATAATAACCATTCCTGCCGAAAAATACTACGCTATTTACAATACACAAAACAACTGTAACGGCTGGGTTCGGACTTTCCTTCCCGACCAACACAAAACAGTATACGTTAAACAAATCTAAAAAACTTTGTCTATTGTCGTCGGATTGAATCCGACATATGATTTCGGACTCATTTCGGACTCGTTTCGGAGTCATTACGTACTCATTTCGGGTTCAGAATTTAAAAATCAACAATCATCAATCATGAAAATCCTTTTATCAAATCTATGTTTTTCCCTCTCCGGATCGCTCGGTAGGGGGTACGGTTATCATCTTGAACAACGCCTAAACGGCTGCTTTGCCAAACGCAACAGCAAAGGCTTCGTCCCGCCGGATGGTCACTGGCGCTTCATCGTTCTTTGTGCCGAATTGTCAGTAGGCGGTTTTCCTATGGAGGACATCCGACTATCACTTGACGAACTCCAAGACGCACTCGGCGAAGCCGGAATCCCTCTATCAGATCCCTCTTTGTCAGGTGCTCGCGACGTCAGACGCGAGTTAAACGCCCGCGATGTGTTAAACCTCAAAACGACATTTGGATTATGAAAGAGAAAGTTTATATCCTCGGGGACATCCTCCCCGAAACTCAAACGCGATATCCGCATATCGACCTCCGAAAGTTTGACGTCCTGTACCATGGATGGAGACAACAGGGCATTAGAAAGGGCAGAAATGCACAATTCTATACGACCGCTTGGAAGAGGGGATGGCTCGCTAAAAAGGACGCCGACGACCTCCGAAGATACATCGGTCTGCCCTAAAATTAAGTTTTCTTAACTCCGCGAAGTCACTTTTTTGGTGGCTTCGTTTTTTTGTATTACCTTTGCACCGAAAATCAAAAACACCATGAAAAACTTAACGCTACAACTCATCACGGCAGCCGTCCTTTCCATAGGCGGGCTTATCCTTCTCTTCTGCGGCACGTTCATTCAGCCCGAAGGGGAGATCGACGAATCGCTGCTCATCGGCTTCGGAGAGGTCGCCACCTTCGCGGGAAGTTTGTTCGGCATCGATTATCATTATAGAAACAAATACGAACACTATGATCACAATCCAACTAACCCGCAAATCCCGTCAGGGCAAAGCCGTTAGAGGCATCCTCCGCGTTCAGTACGAACTCTTCGGAAACGGCCAAGCTTATGAGTTTCCGACCCTTGAAAACGCTGACTACCTTATCCCGGAAGGCACGTACCCGCTTAAGATGACTTGGTCGCCTAAGTTCAAAAAAGAGATGCCTGAGATCTGCGACGTTCCCGAACGGGAAGGCATTCGGATTCACCTCGGCGCAACGCCCGAACACTCCACCGGTTGCGTTCTGCTCCTTAACGCTGGAGACCTCTACAACCTCAAAATCTTCATCGGCTGCGTCGAAAAATGGGAAGATAGCAAAGAAAGTTTAAAGTTGAAAGTAAATGATAAAAATAAATGACAAAATGGTAAATGATAAAATGAAAAAATCGAAGCGAAGCGACTTAATGCCCATTATCCAATTGCTCGGAATCCTTGTCAATCTCATCTTCAAGGCCATCCGACAGTACAAAAAGTCCCAAAAAGCGCAGGACTGAAAAGAAAGCGCGAAACGTTAAACTAACACCATGAAAAACACACAATTATGGCAAAATTAGGAGTGGGTCCCGGTGGTATCGAGACGATGTCCGGAGCACTGGCTAAACCCGTAAAGAAACAGAACCACTCGCACGGTAACTACCTTGTTACGGTTCACCGTAAAGCAGCTACCACGAACCCGATCTGTCAGCGTGCGTATGCCTTCCGTGCAGACACGTACAAACGTACCACGCCGCTGAGCGGAGACGAGACCGCGGCTCGCAACCGCTTCATCGAGGTACAGGCAGCTGTCCGTACCCGTGCGCGTGACCTGAGCAAGGTCTCTGCCGATCAGGCTGCGTTCCTCGCGCAGAAGGATCAGGCAGGCGGCAAGAAGACCATGCGTGCCTTCCTCTGGAAGCTCGAAGGCGACCTGTACGACCAGAGCCACTCGTAAGGCGAATGGTCGAAAGGCCAAAGACAAGGAAAAATCGTCCATTACGGGCGATTTTTCTTATTTCGGCAAGCCTCACAATGATGTTCATTACAGCACAAATTTTCTACATTGCACATAAAATGTCAATTTTTGCACATACATGCGCGCGAAATAATGTAACTTTGCGCTCGAATTAGGAAATCTAGTACGTATGAAGAATATTTTCTCTCATTTCAACAAGAAAGCTATATATAATAGAATAGCAGCAACAATGCTGTTTGCTGCTGTTTGTATCAGTGCGTGGGGAACGGAATATAGTTCAACACCGTTAGTTTCGTTGGATTTCTCTTCTTCTCTTCCAACCGTGTCCGGTGTGACGTATAATGGAGCATCGTATTCTTCTGGAAAGATTTCATGGTCCGGCAATTACTCTAAAGGAAGCCGTGATATACAAATTACATTCACAACTACCGGTAGTTCATTTAAAGTTGTTATAGGGCATGTGACATCAAGTTCCTCCATGACGTTTAAGTATGCGCTTGATGCCGGTTCAGCTCAAAATGTAACACTCACTAAAACGGGCACGTCAGATAATGTTGAAATATCAGCTACGAAAGGAAGCCATACCATTTCATTGGGTCCTGGCGGTTCTTCAACCCGTGCCGTAGTGACAAGCATTGCGATATATGACGAGGCCGGTAGTGGCGGTGACGTTACAACGCCGGTACTTCCGACCTTGACAGACCAGACGGTTTGTCCGGGAAGTGATATCGCTCCTTGGGATGCGACGCAGACCGCCAGTTTGGCAGAAGGCGAGAGTGTGGCTTATGAATGGAAGAAGCAAGGCTCCGAAACGGTATTGGCATCAACAGCTACGTTGGATTTGGGTTCTTCGGCCACCGCAGAGATGGCAGGCACGTACGTAGTAACGGCCACGGTTAGCAAGACCGGCTATACTTCGAAGTCGGCAAGCCAAGAAGTGACGCTAACCGTCTCAACGATAGAAGAACCGAGCATTTCGGCCAATAAAGCGGCCGTTTATCCGGGCAATAGCGTGACGCTGACAGCATCGTGCGCTACCGCCGGTGTGACCTGGAAATGGTACACGTGTACGAACGCAGCCGGTGACGGAGAGAGCGAGATAGGCGGAGCAACGAGCGAAGAATACACGATTGCCAGCGCCGGTTCGGTGGGTGTTTATTATTACAAAGCAAAAGCCACTCTTGTTTCTTGCGGTTCAGCGGAACATGTCTATACACTGACGGTAACGGCAGCGGATGAATGTACGAAGGAGTTCTGGTTCGCCAAAGAGGCGGATCGTCCTTCCGGTGCGGCAGAGGCTACCCATATCACCAATACGCCGAGCGGTTCATCCAGTGTTTCTTACACGGCTTCGATTGAAGGAACGGATTACACTATTAGCGGTAGCACGGGACAGAAGACGGGCAACATAACAATAGAGGTTCCCGAAGATAACTTAGGTACGCTGTATGTGGTGGTAGCCGGTTCAAGTAGCCGTACAATAACGCTTTCCAAAGGCGAGACGGAAATCGGTCAACAGACACCGGCGAATAGTACTTGGGGCGTATATACGTTTAGCGGATTAGAAGCCGGTACCTATAAATTGGTATCCAGCGGAAATATCAATTGGGGTATCCTTGCGCTTAAGTTATGCCCGACCATAACGTGTTCGGATGCTTTACCTGCTATCAGCGCGACCAATGATACGATTTGCGTAGGAGGCACCACCACTTTATCTGCCACGGGATATGAGGTCGGCGCTACGTTGCAGTGGCAAAAGCAAAACAGTACTTCCGGTGCATGGGAGGACATCAGCGGCGCCACGAACGCGACCTATGAGATTAGTTCGGCGGCTGCCGAGCATGCAGGTAACTATCATGTGGTAGCCACGAAAACCTGTTCCCGTACATCCGGCACGCTGGCGATAGCTGTTCCGGCAGAACCCGTCTTCAATAGTTTCTCCACCTCCCGCCGTGTTATGGAGACCCAGACTTTGTATATTAGCGATGTATCGGCTACCGATGCGGTCAGTTATGCATGGTACAAGAGTGCGGATGCTACTTGGGATGCCGGCGATACGGAAATCGGTACGGAGAAGAACTTGGCAAAACCGTCAGCAGGCGAAATAGCAAATAGCACCTATTACGTCTTCTGCCGCGCAACGAACAGTTGCGGAACGACGACATCGGATGCGATAGAGATTACCGTACAGACCTATGTGTCGGAGGACTGCGCCGTAGCGGGCAGCAGCGGTGTACACAATACCTATTACCAGAAAGATGGTTCGGCCGGTACGTTCGGTAGCGTGACCGAAGTACATATCAACAGTAATAACAAGTACATATACTATGTCGCGGAAAGCGGCTATTACTTCGCTACCGCCACCGTTAATGTAGCTGTTGCCAGTCAGACCAAACTACCAACTGCGGCATACAGCTATTCGACAGACGGAGGTTCCTCTTGGGAAGATCAGGCATTACCGGATATGACAGAAACCTATGAGGACCATGAGATTGAATTCCCGTCGAATGTAAATGCCTTCCGTATTGGTCGTCGTTTAGGAGATTTCGGAACCGGTAGTTCAACCATCTACATCCACCAAGTCTGCTTCACCTACAATGAGGATTGTAAGAAGACGGATGTGGAGCCCAGCGTGGAGACGGTCGATTATATCATTGGAGATGATTTTACAGAACCGACCTTTACCGTGATGCATGGTACAACAGCGTTTGATCCGCAGCCTACGATTACTTATACCTCCTCGGATGAGACGATTGCCACCGTGGACGAGGACGGCAAACTGGACTTCAAAGACAAAGCGGGTACGCTGGTCATTACTGCTTCGTATGCCGGTGATGCGACGTATTGCGCAAGTGAAGGCAGTTATACTATTTCGATTAGTTGTGGCGATGAGGCACCGAAGATTGTTGCCGCAGCAGGAACCAATATCGGCGGCTGTAACAGTTCGATCACGCTTCTGATGAAGAAGCAAGACGGTACCTCTGATTTTGCGGACGGTAGTTATCAATGGTACCGCGATGGTTCGGCGATTGAAGGAGCCACCGGCATGAGTTATGTGGTGAATGAAGTAGGCGTCTATACGGTAGAGCGTACGAACCTAAGCGGTTGTATCAGTCCGTCGAGCAATAAAGTAACGGTGACCAGCGACAGCGGTGATCCGGTGGTAGAGCGACTGACTCCGTTCCAGTATTATCATGCCGGAAAGACCTATACCGAGCAAATGAAGATGCGTCACCTGTTCGCTGTCAAGAACAGCGGAACGTCTGCCGCAGGGAAACCGTTCGACATGAAACTGTCGAAGAACGGCGGCGCAGCTACGGATGTGACGAGCGAAGATATGTTTGTGATGAACGCTGACACCGTGCTGTTGGATTTGAATAAGATGAGCGGCAAAGGGTATAACGCCGGTGATGAATTGGAATTGACCTGCTCGGCGATCGAGTGTTCCGGCGCAGTAAGTGCTACTTATACGAACACCATTACCATTCATGTCATAGACGATAAGCCCACCTTAGCGCTGATTTGTTCGGGTGTAAAATCGGATGGTACAGGAGATTTCTTGACCGGCTATGAACCGAAAAATTTGCTGCAACAGACGGGTAAGAGTTCATACTCGGGAGAGTGGTCGATGTATACGAAACTAAAGACGGTATATAATGTAACGCCTGTGAATGGTTATGCCAATTTTAATAAATTGAACTACGAGCCATTCGATATCCTTTTCCTGACGGACTTCCCGAAAGCCAGTACAAATGCAACAACACAGACCATATTGGATGACATGGCGGACTTGTGCGATTATCGTCCGTTATTTACGTTCAAGACGCACATGGTAGCCAAGAGTCCGTCCAAGTGGGCAGCTAAAGGTTTTAAGGCCGAGCCGACAGTACCGGCAACGTGCGCGTTGCGTTTGAATATTGTATGTTATGCCCATCCGATGTTCGCAGAGCTAAAAACCGATCCGGATCTTTCCATGATGAAAGATGCCGGAGATCCCAGCCAAATCGTCTATGAAATGTTGAGTGGAGAAGGTTATGAGACGAGAGACTTCAAACCACACCCGGACGGCGGAAACAAAACCATTAAAAAAGGTATACAGGGCTTCCCGATTGATGCCGCCGAAGGATTTGTGACGATAGGTTTGATTCATTTTAATGCGACAGCAGCTGATAATACACCGAGTACCGGCTATGTGACATGGACTCCGGGAAATAGTGATAACTTGCTTGTAGCAGCCGCTGAGCGTCAAGTGAATCCTGAGGCACGTATGATCTTGTTCTCACTCAATGCGGGAGCACATAGTAAATTAAATCCGACCGGCGAAGCGATTGTGATGAAGAGTCTCGAATACCTGTTGACGGATGCCGCAACGACGATGGCTGAATGTACTATCACTTTCACGAATGGTGAGGGTAACTCCATGAGCCAGTCGCAATATGAGGCTGCTTGTCCGGCTTGTACCGGAGAAAAAGGAGATGGCAAGTGGAGTACAGCTGCCAACTGGGGACCCGATTATATTTTGGTACCCGGAGAGAGTACAGATGTGAAAGTCAAAAAACCTGTGACGGTAGATATACCCAATGCCAAAGTGCGCAGTATACGTCTTGTAGAAAACGGACGTGTCACCATCCCTGCCGGTAAGGCACTGGAGGTTACGACTACCATTCGCCGCTTAGACGAGGTATTAGGTGCTATTCTTCCGACGCAGGAGAACGATTTGTCCATTGAGGCATCGGCTGACAGTAGCGGTACTCTCATTTTAAATAACAACGCAGGTGATACGCGGGCGAAAGTGCAATTCTACAGTAAGGCGTTTATTGATCATACGGACCCGGCTAAAGAGCCTAAAGGTGTCAAGAACTACCAGTATATCGGATCGCCATTCGCGTCTGCAAATGCGCTGCATAATTATTACAACAGTTACCTCTATTCATGGAATGGCTCCAAATGGACTGCCGTTCCCAAAGCAGCAAACATGACACCGTGGACAGGATATTGTATCACGCAAGAGAATGCCACGGTATATGACATGAGCGGAACGCTCGAACAAACCAACTCGATCGATATCTCCGTTCCCGCAGGAGCTGATATGGTCGTCGGTAACTCATGGACCGCACCGATCGATATCAATGCGCTGCAAGATGAAGATTTTGAGAATCTGCATAAGAATATTTATTTCTTCAATACCGGTGTAGATAAGGCTCATGTTTACGCAGCTGCAAGTACTCGCTATGAAGCCGGCAAATATATTACTGTACCGATTCATGCGGGAACATACACGGGAGACGATCGTATACCATCGCAACAAGGTTTCTTCGTTACCTCGGGCGGTTCTGCCGGAAAACTCCACTTGGATTATGAGAGGCATGTTCGTAAGACGACCCGGCCGGATATACTAAGTGGAGAGTTGCATGCTCCGAGCCGAAGAATGGCAAGTGCTAACAGTGAGCCGGAAGTGATGAAAATCAAAGTGAGCGGCGAGAATTACGACGATCTATTGGTGTTGTTGGCTCGTGAGGACTTCACGAATGGACTGGATGAAGGTTGGGACGGAGACAAATGGGACGGTAACGCGGCATCGATGTTCCTCTATACCTTGGATAACAGAGGCGTTGAAAACAGCGTTTCTGCCGTGCCGGAGCTCGAAGGAACAATCGTAGGTTTCCGCGCCGGCGAAGATGAAGAATACACCATGCATTTCGAGTGCCTCAACACGGAAGAGATGTTCTATCTCTTTGACATGGAGACCGGTACTTATGTCCCGATAGCGGCTGGCAATACCTACCGCTTCATGACGAGTGACAAAGAGAAACATGAGCGCTTCTTCATCACCCGTACCAACCCGCAAATAACGACCGAGACGGGAGAATTGGAAAGCAGCGAAAAGGGCAAGGTACACAAACTGCTTATAGAGAATCAGATCTATATCCTCCGCAGCGGAGAGTTGTATGACTTGACCGGCAAGAAGGTTCATTGTACCAACAGAAAGGAGGCCGCTCAATGAAAAGGTACCGCATACAATTGGTGATGGCATTCATCGTACTTGTGTGCGGTGTATCGTTGATGGGATTGGTCTATATCCTGTTCAACAACCATTCTGAGCCGATCACTCCGGGTATTGTTGTGTCGCATCCATGTCCCGTTGCAGAACCCATGCAACCTGCTCATCGGACACTTATTTCACCGAGTCCCTCTCGTTGGGTACATGCGACCGTTCCGAGTTATCAACCGCATACCACTTCAAGTCCTTCGGTACCGACGATGCCGATGCGCGGACTGTATGAGACCAGCCGTGCGCAAACTCACTCGGTAGGCGGCGGAGGTAACGGGTACGGTATAGCCGCAACGTCGAACGCTTCTTCTGCACGAGGTATCCAATACGGTTCGACGGCCATGCCTTCCACCTCATTCATCGCGATGGCCTCCAGCCGTACGATAGCGCAGCCCGGTTCTGTTGATGCACCGCAGCTGGCACGTATATCTTCATCTCCGAATCGTGTCCCCGGTACGCCGGACGATGAAGAGGAGGAAGAAGAAGTACAGCAGCCGATCGGAGACGCATTGCCCGTACTCCTGCTTTTGGCAATGACATATGCCGCAGTATTAGGCGCTCGGCGAACAAGAAAGATATCCCCTAAATCCTGAAAAATGAACGAAAGTTGAACAAAAGAATGGCATATGCTTGCATATGTCATTTTTTTTTTGTACCTTTGCGCACTTTTTTGGATTATGGCGAATAAACGTAAGATCATTAATGACCCTGTTTTCGGGTTTCTGTCTATTCCGAACGAACTCGTTTATGACGTGCTGCAGCATCCGTACGTGCAGCGTCTGAACCGTATCCGGCAGTTGGGTTTGTCCTATCTTGTCTATCCCGGAGCTATGCACAGCCGCTTCGGACACTCGATCGGAGCCATGCACCTGATGCAGGAGGCGATACAGTCGCTGAGGCTCAAAGGCGTTGATATCACCCCGGAAGAAGAGACTTCTGCGATGATAGCGATTCTGCTGCACGACATCGGACACGGACCTTTCTCGCACGTGCTCGAGCACACGCTTGTGGACGGTGTCACGCACGAAGATATCTCCTTGCTCATGATGCAGCGCATCAATATGGACCTCCACGGACAGCTCGATATGGCGATAGCCATCTTCAAGAACGAATATCCCAAGCATTTCCTGCATCAACTCATCTCCAGCCAATTGGATGTGGACCGCATGGACTATCTGTGCCGCGACTCGTTCTTCACCGGCGTGCAGGAAGGCCGCGTAGCCAGCGAACGTCTGCTCAAGATGCTGGATGTACGCAATGACAAACTCGTGGTCCAGATCAAAGGTATCTACAGCGTGGAGAAGTTCCTCGTTGCCCGCCGGCTTATGTACTGGCAGGTCTATCTGCATAAGACTTCCGTGGCCGCTGAGCAGCACCTCATCAAGATCCTTTCGCGAGCGAAGGAGTTGGCGAGAGGCGGTACAGACCTATTTTGTTCGCCTTCGTTACGCTATTTCCTCTATCAGCCGGTGACATTTGATATGTTTTCTCCGACGAGCGAGGCACTGGACCAGTATGCACTCTTGGACGATAACGATGTGCTGTCTGCCATCAAGGCTTGGATCTCTTCCGACGACAAAGTGCTCAGTGCTCTCAGTCGCAGTTTTATCAACCGCCAGTTGTTCCGCGGACAATTACTCGACGCTCCCCTGACAGACGAACAGAAAGCGGCTTTGAACAAAGAGTACGCTGCTGCCTTGGGTATCAGCGAAACGGATGCCGAATACATGTGGTCGGAACATGTATCCACCAGCAATACCTATTCCGAGAAAGCCGACTCGATCGATATTCTCTACTCCGATGGTACGGTGCGCGACATCGCTGAGGCCAGTGAGATCCTTGACCTCGCCGCCCTCACCCGCAAACCGATCAAGCGATATTTATTCAAATATCGCGTTAAAGAGTTAAATGGTTAAAATGGTTTTTATTGCATAAAAACGTTAAATTGTTATGAGTTTTAGTGCCCAACAAATAGCAGCCTTATTAGGCGGAGCGTTGTACGGCAATGCCAATGCCATGGTGAGCGACGTAGCTCCCATTGAGCAGGCGCAAGCCCAACACTTGGCCTTTATCACGGACGAGAAATACCTGCCGTTCTTGGAGAAGTCCCAAGCAGGCGTCATACTTATCACACGAAGTCTCGTGGAAGGCAAAATTGCTTTTCCGGAAGGAGAAGGGAAAGCCGGTCCTGCCATCATCCTCGTGGACAACGCCCGCGGAGCGATGGGACAGCTGCTCCAGATGGTATCCAAGGCCATGAATCCTCCCAAACAAGGCATCGAGCAGCCTTGCTTCATCAGCGAGACCGTCTCCGTACCCGACGATGCGTACGTAGGAGCGTTCGCCTATATCGGCAAGAACGTGAGCTTGGGTAAAGGCGTGCAAATCTATCCGAACGTCTTCATCGGCGACAACGTCACCATCGGCGACCATACCATCCTCTACGCAGGCGTCAAAGTGTATGCGCACTCCCGCATAGGAGCCGATTGCATCCTGCACGCAGGTGTGGTGATCGGCGGAGACGGATTCGGCTTTGAACCCGACGCACAAGGTTACAACCAAAAAATACCGCAGATCGGCAATGTCATCATCGAAGACGACGTTGAGATAGGTGCTAACACCACCGTGGACCGCGCCATGATGGGCAGTACGATCATACGCCGCAATGCGAAAATAGATAACCTCGTACAAGTCGCCCATAATGTCGAAGTAGGCGAATCAACCTTCCTCTGTGCTCAAGTGGGTATCGCCGGCAGTACGAAGATAGGCAAGCACTGTATCCTGACCGGACAGGTAGGCGTCGCGGGCCATATCGAGATAGCAGACAACTGCATCTTCGGTGCTCAATCCGGCATCTCCGGCAATGTCCGCAAACCCGGTCTGTACATGGGTTCCCCGGCTATCGATGCCTCTATCTGGCGCCGCGCCGTAGTACGATTCAAACAATCAGGACAAAGATGAAACAACATACAATCAAACAATCCTTCACCCTCAGTTCAGTAGGCCTTCATACGGGTCTGCATATCACCGCTACGTTCAATCCTGCGCCGGCGAACACAGGTGTTTGCCTTCGTCGCGTGGACTTGCCCGGCCAGCCTTGCCATCAGGCATTGGCGGATTATGTGTCGGGAACAGAACGCGGTACGGTGCTCGAACGAGGCAAATGGAAGATATCAACCGTTGAGCACGCACTCAGTGCCCTTTACGCTATGGGAGTGGACAACTGTATCATTGACGTGGACGCTCCCGAGATGCCCATTCTCGACGGTAGTGCCAAATTGTTCATCAATGAGATACAGCGTGTCGGACTCGAAGAACAAGACGCGGAGCAGAATGTATACGTCGTGACCGAACCCATCGAATATATCTCCGAGCACGGACACTTGATGCGTATCGAGCCTTGCGACCATTACGAAGTGGATGTCACCATCGCTTTCCAATCCAACCTGCTGCGTGAGCAGCATGCGACGCTCAAAAACCTCGCAGACTACCCCCGCGAAGTAGCAGCAGCGCGCACTTTCTGCTTCGTCCGTGAGATAGAACCCCTCCTGCGGGTCGGACTGATCAAAGGCGGTGACCTCAAGAATGCGCTCGTCATTTACGAAACCGAACTCTCGCAGTCCGGTATGGACTATATCTGCGATAAACTGGGGCAGCCTCGACAGGACGCTACCAAATTAGGATACCTCTCGCCGCTTAACTACCCGGAAGAACCCGCGCGACACAAACTGCTCGATGTCATCGGCGATTTCTCGTTGCTTGGCTTGCGCCTGCAGGGACGTATCATCGCCTACAAACCCGGACATACATTCAATACGCAATGTGTCCGCCGACTAAGAAACCAAATCATTAGTGAATAATATGATCTCTCCTTTAGCATATGTGAGCCCGAAAGCACAAATCGGGAAAAACGTGACGATAGATGCCTTCGCGTATATCGATGATAATGTGATTCTTGGCGATAACTGTCATGTGTTTCCGCACGCCGTTATCGGTTGTATCCCGCAGGACCTTAAGTTCCGCGGCGAAGAGACATGGACCATTATTGGCGACAACTGCGTGATGCGCGAGTTCGTCACTATCCACCGCGGTACAGCCAGCAAAGGCAAGACCGTTGTCGGCAACAACAACCTCATTATGGCGTACTGCCACGTTGCACACGACTGCATCCTGCACGATCATATCATCATGTCCAACGCCACCCAATTGGCGGGCGAAGTGGAAGTCGACGACTTCGCTATTATCGGCGGCGGCTCACTCGTTCACCAGTTCAGCCATATCGGTGCGCATTGTATGATTCAGGGAGGCTCCAAAGTGAACAAAGACGTGCCCCCTTATGCCATCGTGGCACGCGAACCCATCGCTTTCTTCGGGATCAACTCCGTCGGACTCAACCGCCGCGGTTTTACCCCCGAACAGATTCATACCATTCAGGAAGCGTACCGTATTATCTATCAAAGCGGAATGATTATGACCAAAGCGCTCGACGAAATAGAAAAGACTTTGCCGCAAAGTGCCGAAAGGGACATGATACTCCATTTCGTACGCAATTCCAGCAGAGGAATTGTACGAAATTGATATTTGAAATTTGATATTTGAAATTTAGAATATGGAACAAGAGGAAAAAAGTCTCAATTTTATTGAGCAAATCGTAGAAAAAGACCTGGCAGAAGGAGTGAACAACGGACGTATTCAGACCCGTTTCCCGCCGGAGCCCAACGGATACCTGCATATCGGACACGTCAAAGCGATCTGTTTGGACTTTGGTATCGCCGAGAAATACAACGGAGTCTGCAACCTCCGCTTTGACGATACGAACCCTGCCAAAGAGGATACCGAATACGTAGAAACTATCGAGCGCGACATTCGTTGGCTCGGTTTCAAGTGGGGACAGATATACTACGCCTCCGATTATTTCCAGCAACTCTATGACCTCGCGATCATGTTCATCAAAGCCGGTAAGGCTTACGTAGACGAGCAGACCGCCGAGCAGATAGCCGAGCAGAAAGGAACACCTACCGAACCGGGTGTGGCTTCGCCGTTCCGCGATCGTCCCATCGAGGAGAACCTCCGTCTGTTCGAAGCGATGCAGCGCGGTGAGATTGAGGAAGGCAAGATGGTTCTGCGCGCCAAGATCGACATGGCGAACCCGAACATGCACTTCCGCGACCCGATCATGTACCGTATCATCACGTCTCACCCGCACCACCGTACCGGCCGCAAATGGAATGTATACCCTATGTACGACTTCGCGCACGGACAGAGCGATTATTTCGAAGGCGTAACGCACTCGATCTGTACCCTCGAGTTCGAAGTGCATCGTCCGCTATACGACTATTTCATCGACCAGTTCAGCGGACCGAACTTCTGCGGACTCTCGCCATACGGACCGGACTATCGCCCCAAACAGCGCGAGTTCAACCGACTCAATATCACTTATACCGTCATGTCCAAGCGCAAGATGCTGCAACTGGTCAAAGAAGGTCTTGTTGCAGGCTGGGACGACCCGCGTATGCCGACCGTCTGCGGTCTGCGCCGACGCGGATACACGCCTACCGCGATCCGTAACTTCATGGATCGTATCGGATATACCAAAGTGGAAGGAATGATTGATCAAGGCCTTCTGGAGCACTGTGTGCGCGAAGACCTCAAAGAGACCGCCCCGCGCGTGTGCGGCATCTTCGACCCCGTCAAACTGGTCATTACCAACTACGAAGGACCCGGCGAGACCATTATCGCAGAGAACATCGACGGGCACGAAGAACTCGGAACACGCGAGATGAAGTTCGGACGCGAGTTGTGGATCGAGCGCGGAGACTTCCTCGAAGAAGCAGACAATAAGTTCTACCGTCTTTCCCCGGGAGGACGCGAAGTGCGCCTCAAAGCATCCTATATCATCCAGGCTACAGGCTGCGAGAAGGACGTTAACGGTAACATCACCACTGTCTATGCTACCTACGATCCGGATAGCAAGTCCGGTACGGAAGGCGGAAACCGCAAAACCAAAGCGACTATCAACTGGGTAGAGTGTAACTCGGCCGTTGATGCAGAAGTGCGTCTTTATGACCGTCTCTTCGCCGTCGAAAACCCCTCCGCAGAGGAAGGTGATTTCCGTGATCTGCTTAACCCGGACAGCCTCAAGGTTGTGACCGCTAAAGTGGAAGCATCGCTCGCCAAGAGTCAGCCGCAAGACCACTTCCAGTTGCTCAAACAAGGTTATTTCGTGGTTGACGACGACTCAACCCCCGAGCACCTCATCCTCAATCGCACCTGTTCGCTCAAAGATAACTACTTGAAGTGATGCGCACACGCGTCTACAACGACAAAGAGCAAATCTTCTGCGAATGGCGGCATCGCTGGGTGCGGCTGACACCCGAAGAATGGGTTCGCCAGCAGTTGCTTCACCGGCTCGTGGAGCAACTCGGCTATCCGACTTCGCTCATTGCCGTTGAGGTACCGGTGGAAAAACTGTCAACTGTCCATTGTCAATTGTCAACTAAACAGCGCGCCGACGCCGTCATCTATGACCACGCTTTGCAACCGCTTATGATTATCGAATGCAAAGCCGAGACTGTACCGCTGACGCAAAAGACATTGGACCAAGCAGTCACCTATAATAGAAAATTGAATGTGCCTTACCTGTTGCTACACAACGGAATACAGACATTTTTTGTACATGGAACAAATACTTACACTTCAGGAATCCCTCGATACACCGACCTTTTACGGGGTGAATAACAGTAACATCCTTTGCCTCAAGAACCAGCATCCCGACGTGCGTGTGGTAGCGCGAGGCTATCAAGTCAAGGTCACCGGTGCAGAGAAAGCCATCGAGCGCTTCGAGCAGTCGTTGCATCTATGCGAGAACTTCTGTATTCGCAATAACCGTCTTACCGAGCAGGACATCCTCCTGCTTCTCCACGGCGACAAACCGCAAGAGCGCGCTACGGACAACCTCATCTTGCATGGCGTGAATGGCAAGTCTATCTACGCGCGTTCTATCAATCAGCAGGCACTCGTCCGTGCGTACGAAGACAACGACCTGCTCTTTGCCGTCGGACCCGCCGGTTCGGGTAAGACCTACACCGCTATCGCGCTTGCCGTACGCGCGCTGCGAAACAAGGAAGTGAGACGTATCATCCTCTCCCGTCCGGCGGTTGAAGCAGGCGAGAAACTCGGATTCCTGCCGGGAGACATGAAAGAGAAAATAGACCCCTACCTCCAGCCTCTGTACGATGCTCTGCAGGACATGATTCCTGCATCTAAACTGACTGAGTACATGGAGAAAGGGACTATCCAGATCGCCCCGCTCGCTTTCATGCGCGGCCGTACGCTCTCCGATGCTGTAGTTATCCTTGATGAAGCACAGAACACAACTGCCCTCCAACTCAAAATGTTCCTTACCCGACTCGGTATAGGCGGTAAGATGATTGTGACGGGAGACATGACGCAGATAGATCTGCCGCCGACCCAAAAATCCGGACTACGCGACGCTATGGAGCGGTTCAAAGACATCAACGGTATCCGTATTATCGAGTTCAACGAGAAAGACATCGTCCGCCACCCCCTCGTCAAGAAGATCGTAGCGGCGTATGGGAATTAAGAATTAAAAATTAAAAATTAAAAATTAAGAATTTATACCATGAAAAAAATTCGTTTAGCCATTTTAATGGCTCTTCTTTCGCCTTTCGCCCTTAGCCTTTCGTCCTTACAGGCAGGCGTAACAACGTACACCTTTACGTCGCTGAAATGGGCGAGCAAGGTTGATGCTACCGTCTGTGACGGTGTCCATGACGGTTGGACATGCAACAAAGAAGCCACCGAGTATGCCGCAGGACGCACCGCTGCAGACGGGCGACTCTACTCGCAAGGAGTAGGTGTCAAAACAGGAACTTCCGGCGCAGGCGCTACTTCTGTGTTGGCGTTCGAAGAAGTTCGCCGTATAACGGTCAACTTCTGCCAGAATAGTTCCAAAGGCAAGGGCGTTATTCACGTGCAGGTCGGCGACAATGACCCGCAGACCATTGTCGTGACCAAACCAGCCAAAAGCGGTGACGGCGTTTGGAACAGAGACTCGGTCCTCACGTATGAAACCCCGCAAAGCGGCAAAATCAAGTTCTGGGTGGACTGCACCGAGAACGCGATCTATATCAATACCATCTCCATCCGTTCGGCGACCGGCGGCAGTTCTGTCTTCACGATGGATACCTACCAACTCGTCACCGCGGTCGATCAACTGCAAGACTCCGACCAAGTCATTTTCGGTGTCTATAAAGACGGCGTGAACTATATCATGGGTTACTACGACGAATGGGAGTCGGTCAATAATATCCATGCTATCAAAGGTCGTTACTCTGCAGACCGCTCGATGGTTGAACCCGACGAAAGTGCGATCTATACCTTGCGCATCGCTGAACTGGATGGCAAGACAGCGTATATCTTCCAAGACGAATTGCGATACGAAGAGGCATATTTGGTGGCCTCGGGAGGCAAGACAAAAAACCGACTCGCCTTATGGACCGATGTGGTGAGCGACAAGTCCTACGGTAACTACGGTTTCTGGGATATCGAAATCGAGAACGGAGGCGAATCGGTCATTACCAACTTGGGTAACAGCGATGCCAAGATCATTCAGTACAATGCGCAAAACAACCCGACTATCTTCGCTTGCTACAAGGACCGTTCGCAAACTCCAATCTGTCTCTACCGGCGTGTAGAAGCGATGGGGGATGTATCCGCTATCGTGGCGCCAATGGTCAATTTCGGTACCACCATCGAGACCTCGGGTAGCCGTACGATTGCCATTAACGCCAACAAACTGAGCCAAGATATCTCCGTGAGCCTCAAGAAAGGAAACATCTTCTCGCTTTCCGCCACGACCCTGGATCGGGATGGCGAAGACCTGACGATCCGTTACGCCGACGTAGCTCCGGGACATTATATCGACACCATGGTCTTTGTTAGCGGTGAGACACGTGCAGAAGCAGCGGTGCTCTTGACCGTACAAAGTCTGCTGACCGTGGCCGAAGCCGTGCGCTCCGAAGACCACGCGATCGTCTATCTGAAAGATGTTGTGGTGACCAAGAAATACGACAACTATATCTACGTTCGCGACGAGACAGGCTCGATGCTGCTCTTTGACCGCGGAGACGGAACTACCGGCAAACGGTACGGCGCGGACCTCAAAGCCGGCGACCCGCTGTCCGGCGTCACGGGACGATTCATCAACTATTTCGGTGTACCCGAGATCTCTCCTTCCGAGCAGTTCAACGTAGGCAAGAACAGCGAAGTGCTGCCGGAACAGGCGCCTGCAGTCATCGACTCAGCCGACGTGTGCCGGTACATGGTCTTGGAGCAAACGGTTGTCAACGGTTGGACTCAACTGAAGTACAAAGGCCATACCTACGCCGTGGAGAACAAATTCAAATTGGCTAATTTCATCAAAGATGTCCCGACCCGTACCTATGTCATCGTCAGCTACGACCGCGACGTAGTCACCCTCTATATCGTGGCGCAGGAGACTTATCCGGACCAAGAAGGCATCGATGAAATCAACTCGCAGCGCACGAATCAAAACTGTCTCGTGCTGCGAAACGGTGTCGTGTTGGTGGAGACAGAAAAAGGAATCTTTACTTTACAGGGAGAACAAGTAGTCGAAGGCTTCTAAGGCTTCGTCACGGCTGATAACCTGATTGATAACGGGTTCGCCGATATTGCGTATGAGCGTGCAGTTGATCTGAGCTGTACGCTCGTTCTTTTTGTCCTGTTTCATCAGAGTAATCAACTGCTCGCGGTCCGAGCACTTGCATTGCGGACGACCGTAATAATGAATCATTAACTGCGTCAACTGCTGCAACGGCTCTTTCGGACATCCCAGTTTAGTCACACTCAAATACAACTCCGCTATCATCCCGTACAACACAGCGTATCCGTGAAGCCATTTACCATTTGACCATTTACCATTTACCATTTGGACTTCTTCCAACGCATGTCCGAAGGTGTGACCGAAATTAAGCACCTTACGGAGCCCCTTCTCGAGTGGGTCGGCTGTCACAATACTTTCCTTCGCGCGCACGCACGATTCTATTAAAGGAGTAAGCGCCGCTATATCCATCCGCTCCAGATCATACCCCAATAACCGCTCCCATAAAAAGTCTGTACTCTGTACTCTGTATTCTGTACTCTCTATCAACCCCGTCTTCAACATCTCCGCAAAGCCGTTGAGGAATTGTTGCGAGGGTAGGGTAGCCAGCCATCCCGGCCAAATAAGCGTCTCGACAGGAGGGGCAAAAACACCGATACTGTTCTTTAACCCGTGATAATTGATGCCCGTCTTGCCGCCGGACGAAGCATCCACCATCGCTAAAAACGAGGTCGGGATATTGACGTAGTCAATACCGCGTTTGTAGGTCGCAGCTGCAAAACCTGCCATATCTGTCAGTACACCGCCGCCTACTGCGATCAACAGACCGCGGCGTGTCATTCCTTGCTCAAACAGGAAATCCCATATACGTGACACGCTGTCCATTGTCTTAACCGTCTCGGAGATATCCATTCCCATAGACCGATCCATCGGAAGACCCAGCGTTTCGGTAATATGCGGGACACTGCGGTCATAAACAACCGCGATCTGTTCCGGATCATATTCGGCCAATATCGGCACTAAAGTACTATGCAAATCGCTACAAAACATGTTATCGGATGCAAAAATCGCTGCAAAGGTACGATTTTTTTTGCATATATGCAATTTTTTTTGTAATTTTGCAGCGGTTTTTAATTTGGCTAATTATGCGCAAAGGCTTATTGATATGGATTATGTGCGTGGTAGCGTCTGTTTCCGTTATGGCGGACGATGTCGTTTATATCACTACGGACCAGTTCCGCGCACGAGTGTTTGATTATACGAAGAACAAGGATTGGGTCTATAAGGGCGACAAACCCTGTGTTATCGATTTCTATACTACTTGGTGTGGGCCCTGCAAACGCTTGGCTCCGATCATGGAGGAACTGAGCCAAACTTATTGTGACCAAGTCGTGTTCTACAAAGCCGATACGGAGCAGGAACGCGAACTGGCGTATGTGTTCGGCATTAATTCGATTCCCCAAGTGCTGTACATCCCCAAAGAGGGTAAACCGCTCCTTCTCAAAGGCTTGTATCCCAAAGAGGAAATCGTGAAAATCATTGATGAGTTTTTGCTCAAACAATAATCGTACATGCAAGTAGAATTTGTGTTATTGATATTGTCGCTGCTGTTCTTTGTCAGTATTATAGCGGACAAGATAGGGTATAAGTTCGGTGTCCCGGCCTTACTGCTGTTTTTGATAGTGGGTATGGTCTTCGGCTCGGACGGACTCGGCGCTTTGGTAGGCGGCGAAGGAGTGCGCATCGACACCAATAACGCGGAAGCGCTCAGTACGGTAGCGATGTGTATCATCCTCTTTACCGGTGGTATGGACACCAAACTGAGTGACGTCAAGTCGGTGCTTGCTCCGGGTATCACGCTTGCCACACTGGGCGTACTGCTCACCTGCGGCATCACCGGTATTATCATCTATTTCATCTTCGGCTGGCTCAATGCCGTTACGACCGTTTCAATATGGATGGCTTTGCTTATTGCCGCTACCATGAGTAGTACCGACAGCGCCAGCGTCTTCTCCATCATGCGAACCAACGGCATCGGGCTCAAACATGACTTGCGTCCGTTGCTTGAACTGGAGTCCGGAGCCAATGACCCGATGGCCTATGTGCTCACGACAACCCTTATCGGCGTGGTACTCTCCGGTTCGGCTCAAGTGGACGGATTGCCTATCGTGCAGACTATCGTCATACAACTCGTCATGGGAACGGTCCTCGGTTGGGTGTTGGGAGAAGGACTTGTGCAACTCATGCGCCGCGTCCAACTCGCCAACGAAGCTCTCTATCCCATCATGGTCCTTACGGCCTGTATCTTCATCTTTGCCATTACCTATTATCTCAAAGGCAATACTTACCTCGCCGTGTATGTCGGCGGACTGATCATAGGAAACAATAAGTTCACCCGCAAGCGCCAGACCAAAGCGTTCTTCAACGGTCTGACATGGCTCAGCCAACTCGTCATGTTCCTTATGCTCGGTCTGATGGTTCGCCCCTCTGAGTTCCTGCACTTGAACGTGTGGCTGCCCTGTCTGATCATTAGCATCGTCATGATCGGTATCTCTCGTCCTATCGCTGTGTGGGCTTGTATGAAGCCCTTCAGCCGTTGGCGAACCCGAGATCGTCTGATGCTCAGTTGGGTGGGACTAAAGGGCGCTGTGCCTGTCATCTTTGCGGTTATGTGTAAGGCCGAAGGAGTGCCTAACGCTGATATCATCTTCAATGTGATCTTCCTCTGTACGATCGTCTCATTGCTCGCGCAGGGAACGTCCCTCACCACGATGGCCAAATACCTCAACCTCGCTACACCGCCGCAGGAAGCCAAGAAACTGGAGCATTTCGATATGGATCTGCCGGACGAGATCCAATCCACCGCACGCGAGACCGAAGTGACGGAGAAGATGCTGGCGAAAGGTAATACGCTGCGCGAATTGCAGATTCCGCCGCACACGCTTGTCATCATGGTCAAACGTGGCGAAGACTTCTTCATCCCTACCGGTGCCAGTGAATTGCACTTGGGCGACCAACTGCTCGTCATTAGCGACAAGGATGCCGAAGCAACCTTCAAACAAATGACCAACGAAGCCGAAGAAGAAGCGCTCTGGAGAGCGGAGATGCGCGCCAAAGCGAAAGCTCGCTGGGTCCGCGCTACCAAATGGGTGCATAAGAAGCCACAATTATAAATCATAAATCATAAATTTGAAATGAAAAAGACCACCGTCTTTTTAACCGGTGCCACCGGCACGATGGGCTACGCAGGCATGACAGAGATCTTGCGTTTCCCGGATAAGTACGAACTGCGTATCTTGGCTCGTCCGAGCAAGAAGAATAAGGAACTCCTTGCTCCGCTCATCGCTAATCACTCATCGCTCCACGTTATCTGGGGTGACTTGACGAACTACGAAGATGTGCTCAAAGGTGTATCCGGAGCGGATATCGTACTGCACGTGGGTGGTATGGTATCGCCTCAAGCGGACTATCGTCCCAAAGCGACCCTGCGAACCAATATCACGGCAGCGAACAATATCACCAAAGCCGTTCTCGCGCAGCCTGAAGACCAACAACCCAAAGTGGTCTATATCGGTTCCGTTGCACAGATGGGAGATCGTCGTGAACCGCTGCATTGGGGACGCACAGGTGACCCGATCTGTGTCTCGGCATACGATCATTACGGTCTGACCAAAGCGCAGGCAGAGCGTATCATCACCGATTCGGGCATCAAGACCTGGGTCTCGTTGCGTCAGTCCGGCATCCTCTATCCCGCTATCCTCAAGAACTACGACCCGATCATGTTCCATGTGCCGATTCGTGGCGTGCTGGAATGGGCTACGGTAGAAGACAGCGGACGACTCCTTGAGCGCGTGTGCCGACCCGAGGTGCCTGAAGAGTTCTGGAAAAACTATTATAACATAGGTTCCGGCAAAGAGTATCGCCTGAGCAACTACGAGTTCGAAGTGCTGCTCCTTGATGCCATAGGATGTCCCCGACCGGAGAAGATCTTCAACGCCAACTGGTTCACCACCCGCAATTTCCACGGCATGTGGTATATCGACGGAGACAAACTGGAGAACTACCTCCATTTCCGTGCCAACGTGCCCGTCAAAGAGTACTTCGCGCAGATGGCAAAAGCACCTTCGCTGCCTTGGGGCATTAAGTTCGCCGCCAAAACACACATCGCCAAACTCTTCCCGCATTGTGTCAAAGCTGCGATGTGGTTCATGGCCAACAGCAAAGAGCACGGTACACAATGGTGGATCAAGAACAACGTGGAGCAGCGAATACACGCCTATTACGGTTCGTTGGAGGCCTATAAAGCGATTCCCGATTGGAAACATTCCGATGTCAGCCACAATAGCGAGGAAATAGTACTGCTTAACCATGGATACGACGAGACCAAACCCCGCGAGCAGTTCACCATTAAAGATATGCAGCAAGCAGCAGCTTTCCGTGGCGGTAAATGTTTAAGCAAATCCATGACTCAAGGCGATTGGGATACCCAACTCGAATGGCAGGATGCCAACGGAAATACCTTCATGGCTTCTCCGCGTCTTATCTTGTTGGGCGGTCACTGGTCTCCCTTCGACATGCCTTTCCCTTACGAAGAAAAGGACTACGCGAAGCTGAATCTATCAACTATCAACTATCAACTATCAACTATTCCTTGGCATTGGGACCGCGTAGCCAAACAAAACCCCTTCTTCGCGGAACTATGGGCACCGCTCCATGACAAAGACGAAGATAATATCTACGGTCCCGAGATTTTCGAAGGCTGGGAGAAATAAATCATCAATCATAAATCCAAAATCATCAATCACCAATGAAAAGATCTATTTTATACATCTGTCTTCTGGCACTATCTCTCCAATTGAGCGCGAAGACGCAGAAATTTGATGTGTACGAAAAGGCACAACTCGTCTCCGCATTGGAGCAGATTGCTTCCATGAACGCCAAAGATATAGCCTATATCTATATTCACGGCGATATAAATGCCTCCACCCTCAAAAGCGGTGACGGCAACGTCATGGCGAGCACCTTGCGAAATATACACTTCGTGGGCGTCAATGACGACAAAGGAAACCGTGCTACTCTCCGCATGGAGATGCAGTTGCCCAAAGGTACACAAGACGGCTCGGGCTTCTCTCTCCACTTCGAGAATCTACGCCTTTGCCAGACACAAGGCGTATGGGGTAATAGCAAGCACTTGATGAACTTCAGAGATCAGGACATGCACTGGATAGATACCCTCGAGTTCGTCAACTGCGAACTGACGGATTTATGCCGATCCCTCTACCGCGCGGAGACACAAGACCAAGAAAACAGTCAAGGTACACTCCGTTTCTTCCGCATGGAGAATTGCCAAGTCCATAACGGTAGCCGGCAGACCAATGCGATGCCTTTGATCTATCTGAGCCAACCCGTTGGTGAGATGCAGTTTGTCAACAATACATTCTATGATTTGACCTATCTCAACAGTATTGTTACCTTCGGCCAAATGCCCAAGAAACAAGAAACGGTCTTTCGGTTTACCAATAATACCGTTTGCGCGTGGAGCAAAAAAGCACTCTTTGATATGACGTATGCCAATGTGCAAAACGAATACCATATCAAAAACAATATCTTCCTCTTCCCCTACTGGGCAGACGACAAGAACAACCGCTTCGGCGATACCAAAGACGAGCATGACAACATGACGGATTCTGACTCCGGATTGTCCAACGGTATCCTCAAGTCCTCTGAGATTGAGGACCGCTTGGTACAAGGACTGGACCTTACCGTCATTACCGCAGGACTCGTCCAACTGGAAAACAATATCCTGCTGGGATACCGCTACCAGAATGTAGATGATAAGGTCATTCCTATCGGAGATAATTACGATGAATCGAATCCTTTCTCCTCGATGTCCATGAAGGATGCCGGACTCGAATGGAGTGATTTCTACAATGTAGAGGACGATAAGTTTTTGATCCTAAAATCGCATGCCATCTATACGGCCGGAAAAAACTACGAACCTATCGGAGACCGTAATAACTTCGTTAACTACTTCCCTCAAGCCGTCAAACTGAATATCAGTGTCAGCGGTGGAACGGATGTGACCTTCTCGGTATCACCCGAACAGGAAACTTACTATGCCGGCGATGAAATAACGATCACGCTCTTTGACCATAACAACGCGCTTCGTCAACTCAATACTTTCAAGGGATGGAAAGAAGATCAATCCAAGCAGACCGTGCGGAAAATTTAACTCACGGGCGACCTTACCCTCACGGCGGAATATGAAACCGCCTTGGATAATATCCTGTCGTTCTTTGATTTCGCGAAAGAACCCGCGGAAGGAAGGGATAAGATTTCAAGCTACAAAGCAGATCTCTTTGCTCCGGGACACCAGGCGGTTGCTACGGTTGAATTTTTTAACGGTTCGGAATATGAAACGGCCTCTGGTTCGGAGAAAGTCTTCAATTGGCGCAACAATAAGTTCGACGAAGATCCCGTAGACCAACGCGTGTGCGCACTTGGGCGTAGGACCAGTGAAGAGTTGGTCAACGCCAAAAAACCGACAACACTCGTCTTCCAATTCTCCACCAAAGGACTCAGTTCGATGCGTTTCTCTGCCTTCTGCGGTACCGACTTGTACGGCTATTTGACCCAATTGGCGCAGTACTCGCTCGACCAAGGCAATACCTGGAACGACTTGACACAAACCGACTTAGTCTCCAGACCATGCGTTATCGTCGGTCAGCAAACCGAAGACGGACTTATCTGGGGATGGACCGAAATACAGGGGATGCTTCCTCAAGAGGCGGAGAACCAAGAAGATGTCCGTATCCGCATTATCGGTGACGCCGAAGGCGCGACCGTCGATAATGGTACTTCGAGTGTTGAAAAATCCAATATGTTCGAATATGTGGCAGCGGTATTCATTGAACATAGTGTGCCCAGCGAAGGACTCACCGATCGTACCTCACGGATAGATGAACAAGGTCAACTCATCTTCCATAACGGCCAGCTCTTCATCCTCCGCGCCAACCAACTCTACACCCTCACCGGACAACAAATGCAATAATGTATTTTGATGAATTAGCGTTATCGGACGAAGTGCTGGACGCCTTGTGGGACATGCATTTCGATGAGTGTACTCCCGTTCAGGAGCAGACGATACCCGTTATCCTGGAGGGGCACGATGTCATCTCCTGTGCCCAGACGGGTACGGGCAAGACAGCGGCATACATCCTGCCCTTGCTGACCAACCTCGCTTTCGACGATCACGACCCCGATAAACTGAATGCCATCATCATGGCTCCCACGCGCGAGTTGGCGCAACAGATAGACCAGCAAATGGAAGGGTTCGGTTACTATGTGCCGTTCTCCAGCGTCGCTATCTACGGCGGTAAGGACAACGGCGCTTGGGGCACGCAAGTCACGGGACTCCAGAAGGGCGCAGACATTGTCATCGCTACCCCGGGACGACTGCTCAGCCAAATGAACATATACGATATCGACTTCTCCGGCGTGAAGTATTTCATCCTCGACGAAGCCGACCGAATGCTCGATATGGGCTTCTACGACGATATCATGACTATCGTGCGGCGGCTGCCTAAAGAGCGCCAGACGATCCTGTTCTCCGCTACTATGCCGCCGAAGATCCGCCAACTGGCGAAAACGATCATGCATCACCCCGTTGAAGTGCAGATTGCTGTTTCCCGACCGCCCGAGACCATTCACCAGCTGCACGAGTTCGTCAACGAAGTGGAGAAACCCGGAAAAGTGGTAGAGTTGTTAGCCGGACGCAGTTTGAAGAAAGTGATTATTTTTGCCGGCAAGAAACAGCGCGTCAAGGATCTCACGCGCACGTTACGTTCCTTAAAGATAGACGCGCGCGCGATGCATAGCGATCTGGAGCAGAAAGAACGCGACGAAGTGATGCTGGATTTCAAGAACGGTAAGATCGATGTGCTGGTAGCCACCGATGTCGTTTCGCGCGGCATTGATGTGACGGATATTCCGCTGGTTATCAATTATGATGTACCCCATGCGCCGGAAGACTATGTGCACCGCATCGGCCGTACCGCGCGGGCGGAGAACAGCGGAGAAGCGATGACACTGGTGTCACCGGACGATACACGATATTGGAAACGGATAGAGCGGTTCTTGGACCCGACTAAAGGTGACGAATCCGCCACTCGTTCGGGTAGAGGTTATTCAGGCGGTTCCCGACGTTCTTCGCGAAACCGAGGGGCACACCCTCATAGGTCAAAAGGACGAGGCCGAGGGGGACATTCGAAAGGCTCAAAGCCTCGGTCCGCAAATAACTAAGCGCCTGCTCACGCGTCAGCGCTACATTCGGAAAGGCTTCCTTACGGAGGTCTTTCGTCATTGATAAACTATGCTGCGGCGCGATACCGCGACCGCGTTCTTCTGCCAAGCCGAAGCCCGTCGAGATACAGGTCAACTGCGTGGAAAACCAATCAATGATCTCTTTGTATTTGAGCGGATACGCCGTTGCGAAACGGTCCGAATAACGGATGGCCCATTCGTCCGGATGCTGCAGCCAACTGCGCATCACCGGTAGGTACTCCGGATGAGACAGATTGTTCTCTTTCTTCGGCGCTTTGATCTTAGACGGCTGAGGCAACTCGTCAAACTTGCGCAACGCGCACAGATAGAATCCCTCGCCTTTCGTCTTATGCGGATAGAAATGGTAGCCCACCGATCCTTCTACAATACCCCATTCCGGTTCGTAGTCGATCGGCAATATATCTGCTCCGAGGCTCTCTGCCATCCATTCGACGTTCTTCTCGTTCTCTTCTTCGTTGAACGTGCAGGTCGAGTACAGCAGCAGTCCACCCGGCTTGAGAGCATCCCAGACATCCATCAGGATCTTACGCTGCCGCTCGGCACATTGCTTGACCGCTTTCATACTCCATTCGGAGCGCGCCTGCTCGTCCTTGCGGAACATGCCTTCGCCCGAACAAGGAGCATCGACCAATATACAATCGAACAGATGCTTGCATCGCTCGCCGTACTCCTCCGCCGTGTTATGCGTCACCACGGTGTTGCCGTTGCCCCATTTCTGGATGTTCTCCGAGAGAATGAAAACGCGTTGCCGAACCACTTCGTTGCTCAGCAACAGACCGTCCGAACCCAGATACTCACTGATGAGCGTCGATTTGCCGCCGGGCGCTGCGCATAGATCCAGCACGATAGAGGAAGGGTCCAGATACTGCTCCAACGCCTGCTGAATGAACATCGACGAGGCTTCCTGCACATAGTAGCAGCCTGCGTGAAAAAGCGGATCCAACGTGAACTGCGGACGCTTCGACAGATAGTACCCGTCGATATGCCACGGCACTTCGTCCGTGTCGCAGTCAAACGTCAGCACATCGAGCTTCGAATTCAGCCGAATAGAGGTAACAGGCTCTGTCTCCAGTGCCCGTATCAGCTGGTTCGCTTCCGCCCCCATCTGCTGATGCATACTCTCTATAAAATCAACCGGCAACATAATCGGGTACAAAGGTACTGCTTTTTTTTGACATATACAAGAATTTTATACAAAAAGTCATATTTACTTGAATTTTTTGCCTGTCTGGCGTCTCTGCTCCTACTTATTTTTCTAAAAATCCTTCAAAAAACTTGCATATGTCAAATATTTGTAGTATCTTTGCAGCCGCAAAGATGATGATTGAAGTCAAACCCTACATAGAGCACGCGGTATTGGTGGGCCTCATAACACCTAACCAGCCGGAAGAGCGGACCAAGGAATACCTGGATGAGTTGGCTTTTTTGGCCGACACGCATGGTATTGTGCCCGTCAAACGCTTCACGCAGCGGCTCGATCTGCCGAACACAGCGACGTATGTAGGCGAAGGCAAACTCGCAGAAGTTGATCAATATATCCTTGAGCATCATCCCATAGATGTTGTCATCTTCGACGACGAACTATCCCCACGGCAGATACGCAATATCGAGAAAGCGCTGAATCACAAAGGTCAGCCAGACGTGCGTGTCATCGACCGAACGATCCTCATTTTAGAAATCTTCCTCCAGCGTGCGCAGACTTCGTACGCCAAGACCCAAGTCGAAATGGCGCACTTACAGTACATGCTCCCTCGTCTGACCCGCATGTGGTCGCACCTCGATCGTCAGCGCGGCGGTGGAGGTACCAACCGTGGTATGGGTGAGACCCAGATAGAAGCCGACAAACGGGTCATCGGACAACGTATTGCATTGCTGCGCGAACAACTCAAGACCATTGACAAGCAAATGGCCACCCAGCGCCAGCACCGCGGGAAGATGGTTCGCGTCGCACTTGTCGGCTATACCAACGTCGGCAAATCGACGCTGATGAACCTGCTCTCCAAATCGGAGGTCTTTGCCGAGAACAAACTGTTCGCAACCCTCGATACCACCGTCCGCAAAGTGACGATCGAGAACTTGCCTTTCCTGTTGAGCGATACCGTCGGGTTCATCCGCAAACTGCCCCATCACCTAGTCGAGTCCTTCAAATCGACGCTGGATGAAGTACGCGAAGCGGACTTGCTCGTACACGTAGTGGACATCTCTCACCCGAACTTCGAGGAACAATACGAAGTAGTGCAACAGACCATCTCCGATATCTGCAAAGAGGACAAGCCGACGATTGTTGTGTTTAATAAAGTGGACGCGTTCACCTACGTGCCCAAAGAGGAGGACGACCTGACACCCGTTCAGCGGGAGAACCTGTCGCTCGAAGACTTGGAGAAGACATGGATGGCTCGGCTCGGCGAAGATTGCATCTTCATCTCCGCCAAAAATAAAGAGAATATCGACGCATTGCGGGCGCTGATGTACGACCGCATCAAAGCGATCCATATCCAGCGCTACCCCTACAACGACTTCCTCTTCCAAAAATACGAAGAAACTGAAAACTGATTACTGACAACTGAATACTAACAGTTAAATTTTTATTACCATGAACGAAGAATTGAAAAAAGTAATGGAAATCGCGGAAGTATGGACCCGCGAACCGTTTGACGCGGAGACCCGCGCACAAGTAAAAGCGATGATGGACGCTGAGGACAAGACCGAACTCATCGACGCTTTCTATCGCACCCTCGAATTCGGTACCGGCGGTCTGCGCGGTATCATGGGCCCCGGCACGAACCGTATGAACAAGTACATCGTTGCGATGGCTACCCAGGGTTATGCCAACTACCTGCTCAAAGTACAACGCGAAGGCGGATTTGACCATGTACAGAACGGCCGCGTCGCTGTTGTGGTTGGTCACGACTGCCGTAACAACGGCCGTCTCTTCGCCGAGACCGTGGCTAACATCTTCTCCGCAAACGGAATCCAAGTGTACCTCTTCGAGTCCCTGCGCCCGACACCGGAGTGCTCCTTCGCTATCCGTCATCTCAAATGCCAAGGAGGTGTGAACGTGACCGCTTCGCACAACCCGAAAGAGTACAACGGCTACAAGGCATACTGGGAGGATGGTTCGCAAGTGCTCCAACCGCACGACCAGGGTATCATCGATGAAGTAAACAAAGTGACGCTCGCAGATGTGAAATGGGAAGCAAACAACGACCTCATCGAGATCATCGGCGGCGAGATGGACTATGACTACATGATGGCAGTTAAGGACGTCATGATCGACCAAGACTCGATCCTGCGTCAGAAAGACCTCAACATCGTTTATACCCCGATGCACGGCGCCGGCCGTCAGATCGTGCCGCTCTGCCTCCGCAGCTGGGGCTTCCAGAACATCCACGTTGTACCCGAACAGATGGTTATCGACGGTAATTTCCCGACAGTCGTTTCCCCGAACCCGGAGAACGCAGAGGCTATGACCCTCGGTATGAAACTCGGTACCAAGCTGGGCGCTGACCTCGTTATCGCTTCCGACCCGGATGCGGATCGTATCGCGATCGTTTGCCGTAACGACAAAGGCGAGTGGGTCATCATCAACGGTAACCAGACCAACATCATGTACCACTACTACATCATCAACAACATGAAGCGTCTGGGCAAGATGCGCGACGATATGTACATCGTTAAGACCATCGTGACCTCCGAGCTCATCCGTAAGATCGCGGATGCACAAGGCGTAACGCTCACCGATGAATATACCGGCTTCAAGTGGATTGCTAACCGTATCCGTATGTGGGAAGGCAAGCGCAAATATATCGGCGGTGGTGAGGAGAGCTTCGGCTTCCTGCCGTACGACGCTGTTCGCGATAAATGCTCGCCGTCCGCTATCTGCCTCATCTGCGAGATCGCAGCCTACGCAAAGGATAACGGTATGACGCTGTATGACTACCTGCTCAAGATCTACGAAGACTACGGTTTCCAGAAAGAGACCACGATCAACGTCGTTCGTCCGGGTAAGACCGGCGCCGAGGAGATCGCACAGATGATGGTAGATTACCGTTCTAATGCTCCGAAGGAGATCGCAGGCGAGAAAGTCATCAAGATCAAAGACTTCAAGCTCCTCAAGCAACAAGAGCTCAAGGACGGCAAGTGGGTAGAGAGCCCGATCGAGATGCCGCTCAACGCTACTTCGAACGTACTCCAGTACTTCACCGAAGGTGGTCTCAAGGTTTCTGTTCGTCCGTCAGGAACCGAGCCGAAGATCAAATTCTACTTCGAGATCCCGGTTAAGTCCGGCAAACCCTTCACCGGCGCAGACTACGAGCGTTGCACCGCTGAAGCCGAAGCTCGCGTTCCCGCTATCAAAGCTTCCCTTGGCTTGTGAAAAATTGCATGACACAGTTGGCACTCTTGGCACTCTTCCGCCAAATTGTGCCAACTATGTCAAGTGTGTCATGCAAATATTTAATTAAAGAACGCTCTCGCGACTGCGTGGGCGTTTTTTTGTAAAAAATCGCTCTTTTATTTGCATATGTCAGAATTTTTTACTACCTTTGCAGTCGCAAAAAGATGGCGTTATAGTTCGCCATTATAGCGAAGGATACCGAGGTGATATATAGGAATTAATAAAAGACTAAGGGGTATTAGCCCATTCCA
>Ga0265298_10001219_pt1 | contig 38017 bp, 26 predicted proteins | sample AusTroGonzalo_MG_3_FD_193486 | JGI IMG/M metagenome (GOLD analysis project Ga0265298, IMG submission 193486) | Bovine rumen microbial communities from tropical cattle in Woodstock, Queensland, Australia - Gonzalo_01 | ecosystem: Host-associated > Mammals > Digestive system > Stomach > Rumen ...
AAACGGCAAACACGCGTGAGAATATTGCATCCTGACTAAAGTTGAGCATGTAATTGGTGTAGGCACGAACCTCATAGAATCCGCTGGGCAGACCTATCACTCCACGTTTCTCACGGGCCTGTGATGTAGCGCCGTCAACAAGGCTTATCACACCGTCGGCCTGGCCGCCCACCAACTTGAGTTTCTGCTGCTTGAGTACCACGCCCGTGGGTGATATCAGGTCCACGTAAAGGACTTTGCTCTGAGCACGCTGCAGTGTAGTTGCGTTTACCACATAGGCTTTGAACCAGATAGCCTCACCGCTATAGTATGACGTGTTGTCAAACTGCAGGTAGACCTTCTCCTGCGGGAATATGCTGTTGAACTGGTGTATGTTGCCGGCAAACCGCAGCAGTTCACTGGTAACAGAGGCAGACTCACTCGGGTCCTGCCCGTCAAGATTCTCTGCACTTACAATAGTAAAGGACAGGGCTAAGGTTAGGGTTAAAGTAATCAGTTGTTTCATTGCAACAAAGGATTCAATTATAGTTGGATAGGAGCATATCAGCAACAGCTGTCCCTGACTGCTTCTTTTGCAAAGAAAAGAAAAAAAATATTAATCAACAAAGAAAATGTGTTCGGAATTAAACATGGTTCTTAATCATTACCAGTCCTGATCCAAAATATACGGAATGCCGGATGGGGTGATTCCGGCTGCCGATATGTTGAAATGCTCGGTTATGGAGTTATTATAGAACTCTACGGTGGCCTGCCCATCGGTGTCCGTTATCACATTGGGATTCCAGTAGAGGGTACGGCGGTAATCAACATCACCAAATACAGGACCATCAGGATATTCGGGGGCATAGAACTGATAAGGACGGGAGTAACCGTCTACGGTAGTAACGCGTTTGTTCAGGTTGAACAGCTCAGACTTGGTAGTCAGGTCACGTCCATCCTTGACGCATATATCCACCACTATTCTACGATGGTTCATAGCCTCTGTCATAGAGGTAATACCGCTATCAACCCTACTGACAAGTGAATCCATAAAGATATTATAATAGGGACTGTTTGCAAACAGCGGACATATCCGTTGTATATCCTGAACGTATACAGGACGGTCATATACCAGAATACTCGTTATATCCCTTGTATCTATTTCAAGTGGATCCGTTACATCTTGTTCTACCGTGATGGTATCATCAAACAGGCTGATGTATATAAACCTTTGGCTGTCGTGAAAGTAGAAAAAAGGTTCATATCCGTTGATCCATGTAGCTATTAATTCTTTCGTCATTGAACGGTACCGATCCATTAATTTGAAATTTGTCATTCTTAATACATCATAGCCCTTTTCAAGCAGATAGGTATAAAGGGTAGTAGAGTATTCGCCTTTATCCAATTCCATCTCAACCTCCTTGGATACATCATATGCCGTGAACGTGAAGTAATCCACGTACATGCGTTCATCATCAATATCCACATCGGGTAGCAGCAGACCGGTATTCTCATTTATGACAGTGGGCAGATTGTCATCTTCAGTTTTCTGCGTACTGCCACCTCCTGACTTGCGGTCTTCCTGACGGCTACTGAATATCAGTTCCTGGGGCTGGTAGGCACGGATGGCCGGGAACATGGAGCGGTCAAACACTATGCGGGCGCCGGCTCCTAACAGACGTTTCTTGGTTATATGGGCGTCTATTGACAGTCTGGCCTTATCATAGAACTCAGCGCCAATGTCAAACCCAAAATAACCGTTTGAGTCTGTCTTGCAGTTGTAGGTCTCCGTGAGGGTTTTGTCGGCCGGCATCAGGGCGCCCAGCACTTCTATGCCCTCTACTGGTTTGCTGCCCGATGAGTTCATCACCCACCCGCTAAGTGTGAGTGATTTCTCTACGCGGTGGCGTTCCGTGAACTCTTTCTGGCCGGTTATGGTCTGCCAGTCATAACGCTCCCAACCCTGTACCAGCATCAAGAGGTCAAGGGCGGCGTCACGGTCAGGGTCTGTGGTGTCAAAGTACCACGATGGGTTCTCTATGTATCCTCTTAGGTCGGATGAGAGGAGCATGGATGTACGCAAATCATCGGCCAGCAGGTTGTCCTGCCCACGGGTGTCACGTACGGAGAGGCAGAATCGGTCACGGAAGGGGTTGCCACGACCGTCCAGCAATTGGAACTTAAGGTTTATCTTTTCAAATGGTGAGTAATTGTCTTTGTCGGGGGTTACTTCAAGGCGTGGTGTTTGCATGGTCTGGCTATGGTGGTATACGGCACGACTGGCGTACAGGGTGCCATCGGTGTCAAAGATATTGATACGGCACACACCTTCGGGGATGCCGTCCATGGAGCGGGTGATACGGGTGTTGCCATGCCCGGTTTCTATGGTGCAGAAGTCTACTATCTCACCCCTGCAGGTCAGGGCCATGCCCAGTGGTTTGTCCATAAGTCCAGGGGTGCTGCTTATCTGCAGGGTCAGGCTGTCTGTCGGGCTGGTGCTAGCCTGCAGGCTGATACCCTCCTGCTCTACTTGTGGTAATGTGAATGTGTGTGTCTTGCCTTTTACTGTAAGGGTTACGCTTATGCGGCGGTCACGGGGGGTGACGGTGAATGAGCCCATGCCGTCATGGATGGTGCTGAATGTTATGTCTGTTCCGTCTACTCTGCCTTGAGCGTCTATGCCCAGGCCGGTGTTATCGGTTACCTTGAAGGCTACGCGGTTGGGACGGTCTGCTACGAGGTGGCCGCCTTCGGGGTAGAACGCGCAGTTTATCTTGGGTAGTTTCTCTGTCTTGGGGCGGGGATCGGAGGGTTCGGTCTTGCGCAGTTTTATGACCGGGGTCTCGGCGTAGTAGTTGCCGTCTTTCTCGGGCAACTCATAGACGGCGAATACGCGGGAGAATATGGTCTCGGGGTTGAAGTTGAGCATGTAGTTGGTGTAGGCGCGGATCTCATAGTATCCGCCGGGGTATCCCAATGCGCCGCGTTTGTCACGGGCTTGGGCCGTGGAGGCGTCTACCAGGGTGATCACGCCGTCGGCCTGGCCGCCTACTATCTTTAGTTTCTGCTGTTTGAGCAGCACGCCTGTGGGGGATATCAGGTCTACGTAAAGCACCTTACTCTGAGCACGCTGCAGCGTGGTGGCGTTCACCACATAGGCTTTGAACCAGATGGCCTCACCAGTGTAGTATGATGTGTTGTCAAACTGCAGATAAACTTTCTCCTGCGGGAATATGCTGTTAAACTGGTGGATGTTACCTGCAAACCGCAGCAGCTCATCCTCTGCCGTATTCTTGGCACTCAAACAGGGAAAGACAAGAATTGAAGTCAGTAAAGTAGCAATCAGGTGTCTCATTGCAACAAAGGATTAAAAAGGGCTAATATTAAAATAACACGGATTTACCAGTCCTGATCAATGACAAACGGGGTTCCGCCGGCAGTCAATCCGGCGCCGCTTATTACAAAGTTCTTTGAGTAGCTGTTATTGTAGAACTCAACTCGGGCATTTCCGTCATTGTCTGTTATCACATTGGGGTTCCAGTACAGTGTGCGGCGGGCATCAATATCGCCCTCTATACCACCTGCCGGATATTGGGGAGCGTAGAACTGTACAGGCTCGGAGTAACCAATAACCTTGGTCTTTCTCTGGCTCAGGTCACGGATACTCTTGTATGACAGCAGTTCATGATCCTCCTTAACAAGTATGTCTATAAGATAGACCTGTTCATACTCGGTATACATCCTATCCAGACTATCTATCCTGTTGAGTTCAATAATCGGCATGAATTTCAGCAGATCAACCTTTCTCATCGGCCTCTCGTATACAATGATGCTTTTTACATCAATCATATCTATGAGCATCGGAAAATCAAACGGTTTCTTACGCGGAATGTACTTGGAACTGTTGTGGATATAGTACTCAATCTTATGCCCCCTGATAGTATATTGCTCTTTATCATCCACATCAACCGGAACGCCCTTGCTCAGCAGGTAATCATACAAGAAGGTACTGTATTCGCCCATGTCAAGCTCCATCTCAGTATCCTCCTCCACATCATATGACACAAACTCGTCATAGTTCACAGTAGCACGGTCCTCATCTATCTCAACCTCATCCAGCACTATACCCAGGTCTTTCTTTATCACCCTGGGCTGGCCGCCATACATTACGGTCTGGTCCTGGGTTTGAACCAGTCTATTACGTCTATCATTATGGTTAAGGTCTATCTCCTCTTTTGTGAATATGCGGGATGCAGGCATATCGGCACGTTCAAAACGTATCCTTATTCCGGTGGGATGCTTTATCTTACCGCTTGAGCGCTCTCTTGTCAGACGGATTCCCATCTCACCCTTTCCGTAGAAATCACTCAAGTCAAATCCGAAATAGCCATTGGTATCTGTCTGGAACTTAAAGGATTCAAAACGGTTCTTGTTCTCATCTGGGCGGAATGAAGCTGATACCGTAACCTCTTTTACCGGTTCACGTTTTACATATGAAAGTAGCCAGCCGTTCATGGTAAGGCTGTCCTCTATCCTGTGGCGTTCTACAAACTGTGTCAGGCCAGTCATGTATTTCCACTCGTATCGTTCCCACCCTTGTACCAGAGTGAGCAGGTCTAAGGCTTGACGATGCTCCTGGTCATTTGATTCCAGATACCAGGCTGGCTCATGGATGTAACCTCTAAGATCAGATGAGAGCAACAGGTTGGTCATGAGGTTATCGGTATGGCCTGTACCGTAGTCGGTATGGTCACGGACAGAGAGGCAAAAACGGTCATGTAAAGGGTTGCCGTTACGATCAGTTATCTTAAAGTTAAGCACCTCCATACTGAACGGCTGGCGCGACAGACTGTCAAGCGACAGTGTTACGGTGGGACTCTGGAACTCCGGGTTGTTATGGAACAAACTGCGTGATGAGAGTATCTTGCCGTCCTGATTATACAGGGTCATACGGCATACGCCTACGGGCCATAGGGAGCTGTCCAGAGTGAGTTCCACACTGTCACGCGTTCCGGTTTCTTCAAAGTATACCAGATCACCACGGCAGGTCACGGCCAGTGCCGTGTGCTCGCCCACGCGGTCGGCGGTACGGTGTATGTTCACATTCATGACAGAGTCAGCTGGAGAGGAGGCTATCATTGTATAACCGCTCTTTACGGATTTTGGAAGACTGAAACTGTAACTCTTGCCCCGGGAATCTATGAATTGTACAGTTTCACGGCCATCCGGAGTGATCATGAATGAGCCCATGCCGTCATGGAGGGTGCGGGCGGTATCTCTGCCTCCGGTTACTATATAGCCGTCTATTCCAAATGCGTCCGGACCGGTGGCTTTAAAGGCTACGCGGCTGGGAAGGCCCTGAACCAGGTCACCGCCCTCGGGATAGAAGCTGACGTTTACTCTACGCAGTTTCTCATCATCGGCGGCATCATCACGATCTTCAATTTCAAATATCTTGTCTTCCTTTAATATTACACATGCCTCATCATACTCGCCTTCCAGCTCGGGTTTGGTATAGACGGGGATTACACGTGAGAATATAGCCTCCTTACTAAAGTCAAGCATGTTCTGGGTATAAGCCCTTATCTCATAGAAGCCACTGGGGTAGATGGTCATGCCGCGTTTCTCACGGGACTGACTGGTGCCTACGTCCAGCAGTTTGAACGCGCCGTCACACTGGCCGCCTACTATCTTGTGTTTCTGCTTTCTCAATACCTCTCCGTTTGGGGCAATCAAGTCTACATACAGCACTTTACTGGGTGCGTTCTTGAATGTGGTGGCATGGGTCACGAATGCCTTGAACCAGATGGTCTCACCCTGAAAGTAAGCGGTGTTGTCAAACTCCAGGTAGACTTTCTCCTGTGGAAATATATTATTGAACTGATGAATGTTACCTGCAAAACGCATAAGCGCATTTGTGGGGTCAAGTGATTCATAGGCTTTCTGTTTCTTTGCCTTGGCGGCATAAAGAAACGGAACGGACAAAACTAAGGTCAGTAAAGTAGTAAATAGGCGTCTCATTGCAACAAAGGATTCAATTATAGTTGGATTGGAGCATATCAGCAACTACCATCCCTGACTGCTCCTTTTGCAAAGAAAGAAAAAAATGTTTTAACCAACAAAAATGTTATGTCCAGAATATAATAATGCATTTATTCTGTCACTTTTACCAATCTTGATCCAGAATGTACGGAATGCCGGAGGAGGTGATCCCGGCAGCCGATATGTTGAAGTGCTCGGTTATGGAGTTGTTGTAGAACTCAACGGAGGCCTGACCTATACTGTCTGTAATGACATTGGGGTTCCAGTAAAGGGTGCGGCGGTAATCAACATCACCAAATATAGGACCATCAGGATACTCCGGGGCATAAAATTGGTATGGACGGGAGTAACCATCAACTGTGGTAACGCGCTTGTTCAGGTTGAATAGCTCAGACCTAGTACTCAGGTCACGGCCATCCTTTAAAAGGATATCCACCAATACCCTACGCTTAAAAATTGCCTTTTCATACCCTCTTCTGATCAGAGAATCCGTAAAAATCTGATAATAACTACTCTCTAAAAAAAGAGGACATAGCTGCTGAAAGTCTGTTACATAAACGGGATGGTCATATACAATAACGCTTTTTATATCCCTTGAGTCTATCGTAAAAGGATCTAAATAATCCATTTCCAATGTAGCAGAGTCTTCAAAGAAACTGGTGTATTTATACTGTTTGCCATCATGGACATAAAAGAACGGTTCGAACCCATTTATCCATGACGCCATTATCTCTCTATTTATTTCTTGTTTAAAAACACCTATTCTCAAAACATTGTATCCCTTTTCTTTCAGATAGCCAAACACATCTGTTGAGTATTCTCCTTTATCCAACTCCATTTCAACCTCCTTTGATACATCATATGCCGTGAACGTGAAGTAATCCACATACATGCGTTCATCATCAATATCCACATCGGGCAACAGAAGACCGGTATTCTCATTTATGACAGTGGGCAGATTATCTTCAGTTTTCTGCGCTACGCCACCTCCTGACTGCCGGTTATCCTGACGGCTACTGAATATCAGTTCCTGAGGCTGGTAGGCACGGATGGCCGGGAACATGGAGCGGTCAAACACTATGCGGGCGCCGGCTCCTAACAGACGTTTCTTGGTTATATGGGCGTCTATTGACAGTCTGGCCTTATCATAGAACTCTGCCCCTATGTCAAACCCAAAATATCCGTTGGAGTCTGTCTTGCAGTTGTAGGTCTCAGTGAGGGTCTTGTCTGCCGGCATCAGGGCACCCAGCACTTCTATGCCCTCCACGGGTTTGCTGCCCGATGAGTTCATCACCCACCCGTTGAGGGTGAGTGATTTCTCTACGCGGTGGCGTTCCGTGAACTCTTTCTGGCCGGTTATGGTCTGCCAGTCATAACGCTCCCAGCCCTGTACCAGCATCAAGAGGTCAAGGGCGGCGTCCCGCTCTGCATCGTCGGTGTCAAAGTACCACGATGGGTTCTCTATGTATCCTCTCAGGTCGGATGAGAGGAGCATGGATGTACGCAAATCATCAGCCAGCAGGTTGTCCTGGCCGCGGGTGTCACGTACGGAGAGGCAGAAACGGTCACGGAAGGGGTTGCCACGGCCGTCCCGTAGCTGGAACTTAAGGTTTATCTTTTCAAATGGTGAGTAATTGTCTTTGTCGGGGGTTACTTCCAGATGGGGTGTTTGCATGGTTTGGCTGTGGTGGTATATGGCGCGGCTGGCGTACAGGGTGCCGTCGGTGTCAAAGATGTTGATGCGGCAGACGCCTTCGGGGATGCCGTCCATGCTGCGGGTGATACGGGTGTTGCCATGCCCGGTTTCTATGGTGCAGAAGTCTACTATCTCACCCCTGCAGGTCAGGGCCATGCCAAGGGGTTTGCCGGTCAGTGTGGGGGTGCTGCTTATCTGAAGGGTCAGGCTGTCTGTCGGGCTGGTGCAGGCCTGCAGGCTTACGCCCTCCTGCTCTACTTGTGGTAATGTGAATGTGTGGGTCTTGCCTTTTACTGTAAGGGTTATGCTGATGCGGCGGTCTCCGGGGGTGACGGTGAAGGAGCCCATGCCGTCATGGATGGTGCTGAATGTTATGTCTGTTCCGTCTACTCTGCCTTGGGCGTCTATACCCAGGCCTGTGTTATCGGTTACCTTGAAGGCTATGCGGTTGGGACGGTCTGCTACGAGGTGACCGCCCTCGGGATAGAACGCGCAGTTTATCTTGGGTAGCTTCTCTGTCTTGGGGCGGGGATCGGAGGGTTCGGTCTTGCGCAGTTTTATTACCGGGGTCTCGGCATAGTAGTTGCCGTCTTTCTCGGGCAACTCATAGACGGCGAATACGCGGGAGAATATGGTCTCAGGGTTGAAGTTGAGCATGTAGTTGGTGTAGGCGCGTATCTCATAGTATCCGCCGGGGTATCCCAATGCGCCGCGTTTGTCACGGGCCTGGGCCGTGGAGGCGTCTACCAGGGTGATCACGCCGTCGGCCTGGCCACCTACTATCTTTAGTTTCTGCTGTTTGAGCAGCACGCCCGTAGGTGATATCAGGTCTACATACAGTACCTTGCTCTGGGCACGCTGCAACGTGGTGGCATTCACCACATAGGCTTTGAACCAGATGGCCTCACCAGTGTAGTATGATGTGTTGTCAAACTGCAGGTAGACTTTCTCCTGAGGAAATATGCTGTTGAACTGATGGATGTTGCCGGCAAAACGGAGCAGTTCACCGGGCACATCGGAATAAGATTCATTACCACCACCCTCTGCATATGCGTTTGCAAACGGGATAGTAAGGGCTAGAGTCAGTAAAGTAGTAAATAGGTGTCTCATTGCAACAAAGGCTTATTTCAAACAGGAAAACAGACATGTTATCTTCACACGATGATACGCAAAGAAACAAAAAAAAAAGCCAATCAACAAGAGAAATGTTTTATAAATAAAAACCATTGGAAAAACATTCAATAGAGCCAATTGTGGCTTGTGAAGGATAAAATTATCCGGAGGATGAAGCCTCCGGATAAAAAACGAAACGAGCTAAACTATTATCGTATATTGTTATTTGCACTAATATTATAGTGTGTCGATTTGATGTAATTATGTTTTAATAATAAAAATATGTTTCAAATCCACTACCACGGCCATAAACATAATGAAGTCGACCACCTTCACTATACTCAGGGCCAAAATCCCATAGCTCACCCCAATTTATATAAGGTTCATTTGTCGGAGCAACGATGAAATCAGCATTAGCCCTTGGTGTTCCACTATTAACAACTGAAGGCCAGAGACCTATACCAGTCATTGATACAGCAGTATAATCTGAGAATATGAGTCCTCCACCCATCAAAAAACCACCTTCAGAGGTAGACCATATTATATCATTGACTGCATCGTGGACCTCTGCAAAGAGATTAAACCACCAACCTTCTTCTATAAAAGAGCAACCATAATGGCCCAATGACTCGGCCCATGTAAACGATTTAAAAGGAGATGCTTTAGTGAAAGAAGCCTTCTTTGACGACATTTCTTTCAGGGTTTCATTCTTCTCTAATGCAATAGCTCGTATTTCATCAATATCAATTTTATCTGCTTTTAACAATATCGGATATGCTTTCTTTAAAGACTCCAACAAATCCAATGCGGATGCACAAGAGTCTGTCTTCGCATATACACGTTTGCCATTTATCACGCCACAAACTTCCATTTGAGTCGTATCAACAGGCTGATTCATTATTTCCACCATATTATAACATGCAATTACGTAATCCACATATTCTTGTGACATTGCAATCTCATATTTAGTAGAATAATCCAGGACCTCAGCATCTTCCAGTCCAAAGAATTCATCTTTTGAGCAACTTGAAAAAACGAGTGATCCAAGTGCACAGACTACTATTCCAGCTAACGTTTTAATTTCTGTTTTCATACTAATAAAAATATTTAATAGACTTATCTAACAATACAGTATAATAGAAGCTCGTTGTTTATTTGAATTGATTATCAATCATATTTCCTTCAATCATCATAATGTGATACTACTCTTTCTGCAGACGATATCATCTGATTTAATTGTTCCGAACGAACCTTAACAGGTTTCTCAAGTATCTCATAAGCCATTCTTAAGGCATTGACAGTATCTCCAGATAAACCATAAATCATCATTTTCCTATACAATGGTTCAAAGCGACACGGAATCATGTTATAAGCCTGATTGCAAGCAATAAGCGCACTATCCATTTTCCCAATTTTTGTATAATTATCAGAGAATAGTATTTGAACATAATAATCATTCCAGTATTTGGAACATTGTCTTAATAGAGCAAGGCTCTCCTCATAACGCTGTACGGAATTTAATTCTGCAGCAAAATTGTACATGAAAAAGGGATTGTTTCTCATTTTATATTTCATATCCTCATAATATGGCATCATTCTGTTGGCTCGTCCCATATCTGATCGTTTTGAAATTTCTGTCCATTTCATGTCATAGTACATAGTTCTAAGAGAAATAGTAAGTACGCCTAACACCAATGAGGCGGCTAAGGCTCTAACATATCTGGGAATAACCACCCGTTTGTCTGATTTATAGAATGCCGGAGCTATTGCAATAATGCATAATAACCACAAAGCATCATACATAAACGGATATGAGAATTGGCACATGACAAATACCGATGCAACAAAAGACAAGCCCAGGACCTTAGTCTGTCTGTCACTCTTGAACAATTTCCAAACAATCCATACTAAAAGAAAAATTGCCACTGCAAAGCCAACTAGTCCATAATTTACCGTCAACTTAATATATTCATTAAATGGTTGAGCTGCATTATCAGCAAGCATAACAAATGGAGAATCCGGATTAGCATGGAAATAATTAGCTTGTGCATTCATATAACTACTTTCAAATCCGTATGAGCCATAACCCAATAATGGACGTTCAATAATCATTTCAACACAACGAGCCCATATAAACAAACGGCCATCAGCAGAATCCTGTTTTAGATAGTACAACACTACAAGTGATGATACAACTATTACAAGAATAGGCATCCATACCCAACGGTGTGTATTAATGAAGAACGACACAGCATCAGTAAATGCTAAAATCAGCACAACAGCTGTACATATGGCTAGGAATCCCATTCTAGAACCTGCAAGGATAACAGACGTAAGGCACAATATTGATACAACTAATGATAATACTTTGAGCAGCTTTCCGTTGTCTTTATTAAAACACATAATAAAAACAAACGGGAACATGGCCGCCTGTACTGTGGCAAAACCTGCGGGATTCTCAAATGTACCTGTTATAGGAAAAGCCCTATGATAAGTTGGCATAATGCCAAAGTACTGCAATAAGCCATGAACAGTAACTAGCAGGCATACAACAGCTATACCATAGTGTAAACCACGTGATTTAAGTGAATCTAACAATTTCTGCACCCCTTTGCGCGATACCAAGCAGACAAATAGAAGTATGAGTGACGATATAAGCAGAAAAAAGGATTTAGGTTGATTAAGGTACTCCTTAAATAATCCGGAGGTAATAAACACACTTCCGAATAATATTAAAACAAGCAATACTCTTATCATATACCGATAATTTGTTACGCGTTATACATTTTTAGGTTTAGAGTATCAATAATAGAAGCATTCGTAATTATTCAGACTGCTATAAACGTAATGGAGTCTATTTCCTTCTGTGAATTCACCCCCAAAGTACCATGGATCAATATTTGAATTTCTATCAATATAGAAATCAGCTTCAGCTAAAGGTGAGCCTTGGTTAATGACACTTGGCCATGGCATCTCGCCATAACCAATCATTGAAACAGCAGTGCCGTCGCCAAAGAACAGACCTGCACCTAATTTATCACTATTATAGCTTTCTCCAGTAGCCCATATTGCATCATTAACCGCAGACCAAGCAGTTGTAAAACAACTGAACCACCAGCCTTCATCTCCAAATGATGCTCCGTAATGACCATTTGATTCAGCCCAAGAACAAACATTACCCCAAGAGAACCATGTTTTAGTTTCACGGGGCAATTTTGCTGCTATATCCTTCAAAGCTTCATTATTGGCCAAAGCTATCTCCTGAATTTCTTTGAAATCTATATTATCAGCCTTTTGCAAATCAGGATATAGTTTCTTTAAGTTTTCAAGTAAATCAAGTGCAGAAACACATGTACCATTCATAACATACAGAGGTTTTCCATTTATTTCTCCCTGTATTTCCATTTCTGTAGTATCAACAGGTTGTAGCATTGTTTCTGTCATATTGTAACTTGCAAGTGCATAATCAGCATATGCCTGTGACATAGCGATCTCATACTTAGCGGAGTAATCCAGGACCTCAGAATCCTCCAGTCCAAAGAACTCGTCTTTTGAACAGCTTGAAGCTGCAAGTGCTCCAAGGATGCAAACAGCCATTCCGGCTAACGTTTTAAAATTTTTTTTCATAATTGGTTTGTTTAAGTAACTAGTTACAGTCTATGATAAGAGCTGCTTGTTCTTTTTAATTATTACCACCACTCAATATCCTCAGGCCCGTGATAGATGAAAGGACGTTCCTCTTTTCCACCCGAATGGTTCTTGAGCCAAAGCAGGCAGTTCACGGGTACGTTATCATATTGCAATACGTTATCAACCGCTGTCCTGCGGCCCAAAGATTTCCAGATACCTCTGGAACTAAGATAACGCAGTTCATATTTCTGTCCGGGATGGATGTCATTGTCATCACTACGTGGGATAATGCGGACCGATGCCACAGCCTTTGGGGTCTTGAAATCCATTCCCACCCAGTTGCCGTTGGGATTCAGGCCCACCTCAAAGTTTGTAAGCCAGTCATTGTCAAAAGGCAGGAGAACGGTATCGGGCGTAGCCTCGATGTTTGCTATCGGAGTACCGGTCAACATCTGGCCATCCTTGTCAAAGAATCCAAGCTCGGCTATGCTGCCGTATGTGCTGTCGGCACTCATATAACGCCAGTAGCGGTATTTGCCAACCGCATCAAGCTGTATCTTGTCAGGGATATCGGTTGAGCTGATGGTATAAAGCGTACGGGCATCCTTGAAATCGGCTCTGTTGGAGCACTGGATACGGCCTCCAAGCAGACGGCAACGCATCTCCATATCCTCAAGTGTCTGGTAATACTTGCGCTTGAGCGTAACGCTGCGATGGCTGCTGTTGTCACATGTTATGTATTCAACATCACCGTTAGGATGCAGGATAAAGGGATTGCTTATGGGGGTAAAGGCCACCCCGTCATAATCAAGGGCTATATAGAGCATGTTTCGGCCCATTTTCTCAAAATGCGCCTTACCGCGTCTAACCGTACCAAAATCAAGGACTCTCCAGGATCCGTCACTTACGGCCGAGAACATACCTATATAGACATACTTGTCCTTTGGCCTGGCATGATCAAAAAGCTTGACATCAATATCCGATGTAAGGTTGTAGTGGTCTGTTATGTCATGCTCGCAAAGCTCAAATTTATACGGATGCTTGGCGGTCTTGAGATATTTCATGACACGACGGTTGATGGTGTATGAAACCCTGAGTACCTTGGGGAACCTGTCACTTGGAAAGAACTGCTTTCCGGCAGGCTCAATAAGGGAGTTTATGGTTTTCTCCTCCCTACCCTGGTCAGAAAGGAACACATACCAGCTGTGGCCGTTATTGTTACGGCCCCACAGCGGTACGCGGTCAACACAGCAAGGAAGAGAGAGACTGCGGAACGTACCAACACCCATATCCACAAAATTACGGCAGTCACCGTATGTCATCTTGATCCATGTATCGGCACTCAGGAACGGGAGTCCGTTTCTCTCTTTCCAGAATATGACGAATTTCATATCCAGTTCCTTTATATGGATCTCATTACGGACTGTCTCTATTGCTCCGTATATGGTGTTGCGTGCCACGTCAGTTGGCGGCAGTATACTTAAGCTGTCTGTATAATGCTGGGGCAGTATATCACGCCAGGCATCAAAACTCTGTTTCTCTGTCACCTTGTACGGCAGCAGCCAGTCGCGGAACTCTTCATAAGTAAGGTGTTTTGACCAGGGCTGTGCTTTCCACTGCTCAAACGCCTTGTCAATGCTGTAGATAAGGTACTCTGATGTCATTACCTCTACGTCCGATACCAGATCCTGGGCTGCACGGGCATAGTATTTGTCACCTATCTCACGCAGGGTGTCACGCTGCCACTCAACCGTACCGGTGCAAAGAATATCCAGAGCCTTGTCATAGAAATCATTCATGGCGTCCATGTTACGGTATGAGTAATGGGCGGGCATATTGGCAATAAGATACTCTGCCGCAGCCAGTTTCTGGGGGTCATTATCCACAGTACGGTAATGTTCCAGAACGGTCTCAAGCTCTATACGGTTGTCTCCTGCCGCTTTCAATGCCTCACGCAGCATACGGCTATCCTCTGAGCATGATGCAAACAGCAGTGCTATTACTATTGAGAATGATATGAGTCTTTTCATAATGCGCAGTTTTTCCATTTATCAAGAGAGGCAGAACTGATAGTGTCTGCACTTATGTATTCCACACTTCCATCCTTATGGAGAATGAACGGATCAGTTATCTCTATGAGACCGGTTCCATCATATCCCATTATGGTGTACAGGACCTCACGGCCCATATCATTGAAGCAGGCCTTTCCGCCTTTTATCTTTCCAAAATCCACAATCTGCCAGGGATTGTCGTCTTTTCTTACGGCCGATGCTATATACACGTACTTGTCCTTAAGATGCTTCTTTACGGCGTTGTCAACCGGCAGACTCAGGTTGCTTGTAAGGAAATACTGTCTTGTCACATCCCGGCGGTTAACCTCAAATGGGTATTTGTATTTGGATTTACGTAAATACTCCTCACGCTCACGGTTTATAGAATATGTGTTGCGGTACACCTTAGGACCGCGCTCATATGGAAAGAATCCCTCACCTATCTTGGTCTTGAAATCCCACTCAGTGGCAAGCTGGTCACCACGGTCGGATAGTATCACCACCCACTGGGTTGATGCGTTGCCTCTGGGACCCACCGGAGTCTCATCCAGAGCTGCAGGCACTCCCAGACTGCGCATAAGCAGAGCCAGCATCAGGGAGTAATCTGATGCAGTGCCATAAGTCATACTGGCCTGCAGATGGTCTGAAAGAAGCGGCAACACTGTCGCATCGTCCACGATGTGACGGTGAATATGTTTGCCCGTATACTCACGCACTCCATCGGCCACCTCAACCACATTGTAGTACTCAGCATCGTTCTTGTATAATGTACGCTCTTCAAGGCAAGGCGCACAAAAACGGGCATACAGCGTATCACGCCAATGGTCCTGCGCCTGCAGCTCGGCAAACTTGTACGGCAGGATCCACTCCAGATACTCGTCAAACGTAAGATGTCCTGTCCAGGGACAGGTGGTCCACTGGGCGTATGATTTGTCAATGTTGTCAATAAGAAAATCAGCCTTAATTACCTGGGCATCAGGTACGGTATGGCTTGACAGGTCTCTGTATTTCCGTGCGGTTATGGCAAGAAGGCTGTCATGCTGCTGCTCCGGTGTAAGACTCTTGTCTGCCAGGATACGGCCAGCATAGTCATAATACTCATGTATCCGCTCATCGGCATATGAGTAATGGGCCGGCATGTTCTCAATTAGGAACTCGGCAGCACGTAGTTTCTGCGGATTGATATCGGTATCCCGATAATGATTTAACACAGCCTCCAACTCTGTACGGTTGGATCCGGCTTGATTCAACGCACTCTCCATGGTTGAACGGGTGGTACACCCAGCCAGGAGAGCGGTGGTAACAGTTAGTAGTAATCCTCCTCTTCTCATAAGTATATAATAGGTCAGCATCCAACAAGCCACACAACGACAGCCGGCACCTAACTCAGTAGGCGCGACGTCATTGGACAATCAAAGATTCGGATTTATAAATAGTTACGAAACGGAAATGATTATTTCACAAAGAAAATTCGTAACTTTGCGGCTCCAAATCTTAGAACAGTCTACATCTATTCTTAGAATTTGGATGAAAGGACGAATCACGTTAGCTTCCTACGGCAATAGACGCGCGTCGTCCTTTCTTAATTATCCAAATTCTGTATCAACCAAAGGGTACAACAAGTTTGAGCCGATATTTCCAATATCGGAATCAGTAGAACTTATCAAAAGGGGTTGTGTACAAATAAGGAGACGCAACGCACAAGCCAAGGACCACTGACTCACAAACAAATTGTAACGTTTGATTCACTAATCAAACATCGCAAACGTAGTGCATAAATTTATAAAAAACAACTTTTTTTGCAAAAAAAATTGGGCCAGAGGTATGCTTTGGTCCCAAATGACCCTAATTAATGCTAATAGGGCCCTTACTTGTCCTGAATACTCTTGAGCCAGAAACGACCTATTATGGGGTTGTCATCCTTCTGTGAGGAGTGAATTACGTTATAGGCATCCAAAAGCCTGGGATCGGAGGGCTTGGAGCCGTCATCTCCAAAATTGGCATACATGGGATCGATGACCGTGTACACGCAGTTATCGTAACCTGCCGATACCTCACTGAGTGGTAACTTCTCCCAGAATTTCAGCCCTTTGAGTGAATAGGGGTTGAATATCCATGAGCTACCGGTCTTCTTGTCATGAATAAAGTAGTCATAGCTGTTTCCTGAAAGCAGCATGCCCGTAATGAAATCGCGACACTCATTAAGATAACGCAGATAGTATATTACGCCATGTGTGTCAAACTGGACCTGATGAGGCAGTTGTCCGGTCTCTACCAGGTCGCTTACAATATCATCAGGCAATGCCTTCTCTGACGGCACGACAACCTTGAGATACGGTATGCAATCAATGCCGTCAATCTTCCAGGCCAGGTTCCTGATGTGTGATGAGTATAACAGACCGTCATTTGTCCATTTACCCTCCGCATGCTCCTTACTCTTGACGAATCCCTTCTCAATATGCTGGTCATTGCCCTTTATGAAGAGCCTGTAACGGCCTATGCTGTCTGTTTCATAATTCTCAAAAAGGATACGGTCTTCCAAGCAGTATGCGGTTGTGCCGCCTATGGGAACTCTCATCTCACCGCAATACTCTCCGTTAATTGCATCCAGAGCCAGTATCCGCTGCTTGTAATTGTCAAACAGGTACAGCAATCTGTCTGACACGGAGATGGAGTTGGCGTTCAGATACTCGTAATGCGCACGTCCCTGGTTTACCTTGAATACGGTGTTTCCATCCATATCAAAGCAATAGACTCCATTCTGGGTTATGGCATACATATGGTTAAACGCTACAACCAACTGTTTTATATCGCCCATCATGGCACCGTCAGGAGTCTTGAGCGGGATATAGCGGACAGAATCCACCATATCACTCCAGGACAGGGTGTCATATGACTCACCAAAGGTCACCACATACTTAAAATCCTCTGTTGGGAGCTCATCATTACTGCAGTTGCAAACTAAGGCCAAAAGGCACACAATGCCTACATTGTAAACAAGTTTCTTCATTTTACGGACTATTGAACATTAATTGGTTATTGTATTTTCTGTGCAATCTTTCTGGCTTTATCCTGCAGTTTCTCCAGATTCTTTATGCGATTGGCATCACTGGGATGGGTACTCATGAATTCCGGCACGGAACTGCCCCCTTGGGCCGACATTTTCTGCCACAAAAGCGGAGCCTGGGTTATGTCATAACCGGCAATTGCCATTATGTACAGGCCTATCTCATCGGCCTCATACTCATGTTTGCGCGAGTAAGGCAGCAGATAACCGTACTGGCTGCCCACGGCAAAGGCCGCCTCAAACAGAATCCGGCCGTTCTCTGACGTCTTCTGCTCAACCACCTGACCGGCAACGCTGCCCACAATGCTGGCAAGAGCCTGCTGGGTCATTCGCTCATTACCGTGACGGGCTATGGCATGCGCCATCTCATGTCCCATTACTACTGCCACCAGGTCAGGGCTGTCCAGTAGGGACATTATGCCCTCATAGAAAACCACCTTGCCGCCCGGCATGCAGAATGCATTCATCTGGTCATCCTGAACCAGCTTGAAATCCCAGTTTATGCCGTCAAGCACGCTCATCTGCCCCTGGCTGGCCAGGTATTTGGAGAGCGCATCGGCCAGACGTACACCCACATTCTGTACCATTTCAGACTGTTGTTTGTTGGCCGATATCTGGGTGGTAGCCATAAGTTCATTGTATGACTCATCGGCCAGCGCGGTTATCTCACTGTCCGAGTACAGAAGCATGCGGTTACGTCCGGTAAACGCCACCGTGCTGCATGACAGCAGCATGAGCGCCGCCAATGCATATGCGAATAGTCTGCGGATTTGTTTCATTGCTTAATCTTCGGATTCAAGGATCTTCTTTATCTCCTCATCAGTCTTATAGAGTTTATCCTTGCAGAACTTTATTAGCTCACGGGCCTCCTTAAGGCTGTCACCTATCTGGTCTATATCCATCTTGTTCTCTTCAATCCTGGATACTATCTCCTCCAGGCGTTTCATTGCTTCCTCGTATTTCACTGTATTTATGATTTTATAGGTTAATAATCATATTATCTCACTCTCAACCGTACCATCAGGGAATGTAGTGGTAATGCGGTCACCTTTATGCAAGATAGCCACACCATTTACCACATGTCCGTTAAGGCGGGTCATTGTATAGCCACGCTTGAGTATAAGCACCGGATCGGCTGCCGCGATACTCTTATCCATAAGCTCCAATTTGTGAATCTGGGAGGTGATTACATTGCCCACACCGGTCACAGCGCGGTTCCACAGGTTTTCAAGTATCTGCTCACGGCGCACGCGGGCGACCGCGAACAGCGACGGCAACTTCTGTGTAAGTCTCTCTATTCGTAGCTTTTCGGCATTCATTCTCTCCGTTACGGCATCGCTCATGCGGCGTGTCACGTTCTCCAGTTCCAATGCGGTATCAAACACCTTGTTTATAAGGAACTCGGCAGCGGCAGTGGGGGTCTTGACCTTGGTATGGGCCACCACATCGGCAACCGTATCGTCACGTTCATGACCTATTCCGGTTATTACAGGGAGCGGAAAATTGGCTATGTTGAATGCCAGCGCATATGAGTCAAAACAGCTCAATTCACTCACGGCACCGCCACCGCGAATTATGACCAGCACGTCAAAGTCATCACGGCGGCGTGCCACGGCATCCATGGCCTGTATCACACTGCGCTCCACATCATCACCCTGCATGAGCGCAGGGAACAGCTTCACGTAGAACCTGAATCCGTATACGTTATTTGACAACTGGTCACAGAAATCACCGTAACCAGCGGCTGTGGCCGATGAGATCACGGCAATCCTCTGCGGCAGCGCAGGTATGTCCAGCTCACGGTTAAGCCCTATCACGCCGTCTTTTTCAAGTTGCTGCAGGATCTCCCTGCGGCGGCGGGCCATATCACCCAGGGTATAAGTGGGGTCTATATCCTGTACATTGAGCGAGTAGCCATATACCTCATGAAATGTGACGGTGACCTGCAGCAGCACTTTCATACCCACCTTAAGGGTCTCACCTGTCTGCTGCTCAAAATAGGGTTTTATATGTAACCATGTATTACGCCATACGTTGGCTTTGGCCTTGGCCAGGAAGGTACGGCCTGTAGGGTCTTTCTGGACAAGTTCCATATAGCAGTGTCCCTGGCCTGAGGGGCTGATTCCGCTTATTTCCGCCTGTACCCAGTAGGCATCGGGCAATTCAAACTGGAGCGTGCTCTTTACGCGTCCGTTAAGTTCAAGGAGAGTCAATGGTTCCATAGTATCAACTGTTGTCTGTTTCTGTAGGTTCCTGTTGTGAGATATGGCACAGTACCAGCACATCGGACGCCTGTAATACCGTATTGCCGTCCGGGATGGTGTTCTTGTCACCTCTTCTTATCATAACCACCACACCGCCATCCGGCCGGTCATAATCCATGATTCGCTGGCCCACCCACTTGCTGCCGGGTTTAATTGTATGCTCCTCAAGGAACGTGTGGTTATCCTCAAAGCTCTTGGTTATGATGACCACGCTGTCACCTTTCTTTATCTTGGTATTACCGCGGGGCAGCACCTTCTGGCCGTCACGCAGTATCATGGCTATGAGCAGGTTCTTGGGCAGTCCCAGTTCACGTATCTGCTTGCCCTCCCAGGCACTGCCCTCCTTTATGGTTATGCGCCCGAACTGGACATCGGTATCCTCAACATAGTCATTGAATGTCTTCATCACATCCACGCTGTCATCAATCATATCCAGCCACCCGGCAACAGCAGGCAGTAGCGAGCCCTGTATCGTAATGGACAACAGGACTATGCAGAATACTATGTTGAAAAGGTCAACATTCATATCCGATACCGTTCCCGTAGCCATGATGGCAAACACGATGGATGCGGCACCTCTGAGCCCCACGAATGATACAAGCATACGTTGTCTGAACCTGTACCCCTTACTGCGTGAGAACGGAGTGAGAACCAGACTGACTGCAAGCGGACGTGCCACAAACAGCAAGAACGCGAATATTATCAGGGCCGGGACAATTACCCTGTGCATCATGGCCGGACGTGCCAGCAGACCCAGCAGGAAGAATATGAGCACCTGCATAAGTCCAGTGGTGCCGTCAAAGAAGGCCACCAGGTTTTTCTTGTCCTTGAGGTCGGCATTACCCATTATGATACCGGCCAGATAGGCACTCAGGTATCCGTTTCCACCCAGGAATGACGGCAGGGCATATGAGAGTATGGCTATGGCAAGCACAAAAAGTGATCCGTAAGCGGTGGCGCGTGAACGCATCTTTTTGAATATGTGTACTGCAACAATAGCTATCAGCCAGCCGCCCAGCACGCCGAACAGGATCTGCCCCACAAGCATCAACGCCACTCCGCCTCCCGATGCAGTTCCGCTGCGCAGTGACAGCATCACCATGGTAAGCATGTATGCGAACGGGTCATTACTGCCGCTCTCAACCTCAAGCAGCGATGCCGTGTTGTTCTTGAGACCAAGTTTGCGTGAACGCAGTATGGAGAACACCGATGCAGCATCAGTAGATGCAAGTACCGATCCCAGCAGCAATCCGTCCATCCACTCCCATCGGAGCGCATAATGGCAGAACACTCCCACCATTCCTGATGTAAGGATCACACCAACACTGGCCAGCAGGCCGGACTCAACCGCCACACGGCCGGCACTCTCCCATCGGGTGCCGAATCCGCCGTAGAACATTATGAATATGAGAGCCACCGTACAGGTCTGCTCCGCAAAATCCATATTATCCAGATGTATAGGGATAAGGCCGTTGTTTCCGAATATGATACCCAGCACTATGAAGGCCAGGAGAGTAGGCACACCAATCCTGTTCGTGACATGGTTCAACCATACACAGATCAGGATTACAAGGCCTATGAGTATCAGAAACAACGTCATGTTGCAAAGATACAAAAAACAGACTTCCTTGTACCGTTATGGGATATTTTTGGTTCAGGTCTACAGACCTTCCCTTTTTATCTCCAGAACCTCAAGATTACGGAATGTCTTGCCCTCAATTTCCAGACGTACCAGTGTACGTACTTTTTGCCACCCCTGCAGGCCGGCGGCACCGGGATTTATGAACAGCATGTTGTATTTCTTGTCATGCATCACCTTAAGTATGTGCGAATGGCCGCAGACAAAAAGATCCGGAGTCTCCAGCAGCAGCTGTTCACGGACGGCGTGGTCATAATGGTCAGGTGACCCGCCTATGTGTTTCATCATGATATTGGCGTCCTCCACCTTGAAACGGTACAGTTCAGTGGTGGAGCGGCGTACATCCTGTCCGTCACAGTTTCCGTATACGGCACGCAGCAGAGCAATCTTTGAGAGACGCTCCATTATCTCATAAGTGCCTATGTCACCGGCATGCCATATCTCGTCACACCCCTGCAGGAATGTGACATAGCGGTCATCCCAGTAGCCGTGAGTATCGGACAGGATTCCTATACGTTTCATATTCCCAGACGCTCCTTGGCCAGTGCCACAATCATCTCGGCACACTTGTCATAACCGAGAGTGCTGCTGTTAAGGCAGATGTCATAAACGGCTGGGTCACCCCATGTGCGGCCGGTGAAATAGTTGTAATATGATGAGCGTTTGTGGTCTATGTCTTCAATAAGCGAGAGGGCCTTGGACTCTGTCATACCCTCATCGGCATGACGCAGCACGCGGGCCACGCGGTCATCCTTATCGGCTGCTATGAATACGTTGAGCAGGCGGTCGCTGTCACGCAACACATAGTCTGCGCATCGGCCTATGAACACACAGTCCTCCTGCTCATGAATGTGCCGGATGGCATCACTCTGCATCTTGAACAGGGACTCGTTGCTCAGGTAATTGGCGGCAAATCCGTTACTGCTGTTAAAGTGACTCATAAAGAGAGAGCGCAGTCCGCGGCGGGTCTTCTCCTCATCGGCCTCGTCAAAGAACTGCTCGCTGAATCCGGTATTCTGGGCCGCTTTCTTGAGCAGGTCGCGGTCATACACCTTGATACCCAACTGCTCAGCTACCAGAGCTGCCACGTTACGGCCACCGCTGCAGAACTTGCGGCCTATGCATATACAGTAGTGTTTGTCCTTTTCCATATTATGCCATTTTTTTGAGTTTCTTTACTTGGGGAATAAGCAGGGATACACCCAGTATCACTGAGAGGAAATCCGATGCCGGCATGCTGTACCATATTCCGTTGATGCCGTAGTAACGCGGCAGAATGAGAAGGAACGGGATAAGCAGGAGCAGCTGGCGTGACAGGGACATCAGGATTGACTTGCCCGGCATACCTATGCTCTGGAAGAAGTTACCCGTAACCATCTGTGAGCCTACCAGCGGGAATACCAGAAACGTGAGTTTCATACCCGTCATGGCTATGGCGGTAAGCTCGGGGTCATCGGTAAAGATACGGATGCACATACCCGGCAGGAACTCAGTGATGGCGAATCCCAGCGTGGTCACTATAGTGCCAAAGAACATAGTCAGATAGAGAACCCTGAGCACGCGGTCAAACTGACGCGCACCGTAGTTGTAACCTGCAATAGGCTGCATGGCCTGGTTGAATCCCATCACCATCATGACTATGAGGAATCCAAAGCTGTTCACGATACTGTATGCGCCTATAGCCACGTCACTGCCGTACTTGAGCAGACCGCGGTTTATGAGCAGCACCACAAAGCAGGCGGCGGCGTTCATAAGACAGGGTGAAAGGCCTATGGTGACGATATTCTTTACCAGGTCTCCGCGCAGACGGTAGGTGCCACGCTGCAGATGTATCAGCTCACTCTTGTCAGAGAGTTGGAAACACTGCCATGTGAATGCCAGCACCTGTGATATCACGGTAGCTATTGCAGCGCCCTTGATGCCCCACTGGAACACCATGATAAAGAGATAATCCAGCAGTGTGTTGAGCAGCACCGTTCCTATGGTGGCTATCATAGCCTTGTTGGGGTGTCCGGCGGCACGCAGTATGCAGTTTATACCCAGATAAAGATGGGTGAACGCGTTTCCGGCCAGGATAATGACCATATACTCACGGGCATAGCCGATGGTCACATCGGTGGCACCGAACAGTCTCAGTATGGGGTCTATGAAAATGAGAGCCAGCAGTCCGAACGATACTCCGATGAGTATGTTCATGGTCACGGAGTTGCCCAGCAGCATCTGAGCGCTCTTATGGTCTTTCTGACCCAGTTTAAGTGAAATCATTGTGCCCGATCCCACGCCCACCATTGAGCCCAGCGCTGCCGACAGGTTCATGAGCGGGAATGTCACGGCAAGCCCCGAAAGGGCCATAGTACCTACGCCGTGCCCTATGAACGCACGGTCTACGATGTTGTAAAGTGATGATGCCAGCATGGCAATCATAGCAGGAACCGCATATCTTATGAGCAACTTACCAACCTTGTCTGTGCCCAGTTCCTGAGGTGTCTTCAATTCAGCCATTTAACTATTCTATATTCCGGTGCAAAGTTACAATTTTAAGGGGTTGGTTGTGTCCCCGGTTCTGCCAATAAACCCCATATTGTCTTAACTAATTTTTAACGGGGCGGATTAAACTTTTGGATTTTCCGGATATCTTATTTGTGACGACAGAAATTAGTTTCTAACCTAAATAACAAACAAAATGAAAAAGATTTTATTCGCAATTGCAGCTCTGATGGTATCTACACTGAGCTTTGCACAGGGATTTGGCGGCGGTTTCGGCGGCGGCCAGGGTATGAGCATGAATCCTGAGGATATGGCCAAGCGTCAGGCTGACCGTCTGAAGGAGCAGCTGGAGCTGACACAGGTTCAGTATGACTCAATCTACAACTACTACCTGGCAAGCAGCAAGGAGCAGGCAGCTCGCCGTGAGCAGATGCAGAACGGTGGCCAGCCCGAGCAGCAGGATATGCAGGCCATGATGGAGCAGATGCAGAAGCAGCGTCAGGCTCAGGAGGAGAAGATCAAGTCTTTCCTGACCGATGACCAGAAGAAGAAATATGATGAGGCTCAGGAGCAGCGTCGTCAGCAGCGCCAGCAGGGCGGCCAAGGTGGATTTGGCGGCGGCATGGGCGGCTTTGGTGGCGGTATGCCTCAGGGTGGCCAGGGCGGCGGACGTCCCCAGGGCGGTCAGCGTCCTCAGGGCGGCCAGGGAGGTGCAGCACCTCAGGGCTTTGGTTTCTGAATCATCCCAATCAAACAAAACAGGTGGACCGATACGGCTCACCTGTTTTTTTTTATAAATTCGCGACCATGAAGCGCCTGATTACTATCTTATTTTTACTGTTATCCTTTTCTGTTGCATACGCACAGAAAGCCAGGAAGAAGAATAATGACAAACCTGTGGACCCCACTCATGAGCTGATGCGGTTTGCAGGTAACATTCACCAGTTCAACAGCATATTTCCCCAGGAAAAAGTATACCTGGAGTTTGACAACACAGCATACTTCCAGGGTGAAACCATATGGTTCAAGGCATTCGTAACACACGCCACCACACTTAAACGTGCACCCAGCAAGGTACTCTATGTGGATTTCATAGCACCTACCGGACATGTGATAGAGAGACAGAAACTCAAGATCGTGGCCGGCCAGTGTGACGGCGCCATCATCCTGGTTGACGCAGCCACATCGCAAGCCCGTGAAAGACGCGGTATGGTAGAGTATCCAAGCGGTTTCTATGAGATAAGGGCCTATACGCAGAACATGCTCGATTTCAGCAAGGAGGCCATATTCTCACGTGTAATCCCGGTTTACGTAAAACCCAAACGCCCCACCGATTTTGAGAGCTCATACGTGGTCCTTGAGCAGGATAACCCCATGATACGCAGCATCCGCGATGAGGCCGATGAGAAAAACCACAAGATTGACGTGGTGTTCTACCCCGAGGGCGGAGACCTTATTGAGGGACTGCCCTGCAACGTGGCTTTCAAGGCCACCGGAAAGGATGCTCTGGCCATAGACGGATACATATTGACCGGCAGCGACACCGCACGTACCATACATGACGGAATGGGATCATTCCTGATCACCCCTGACGGATCAGATGCCGTACGTTTTGTAACCGCCGACGGCAATAGTTCCCGGTTCAGTCTGCCCACTCCCAAAAAGAGCGGCTATTCAATGATTGCCACCTCTGTTACCGACACTGTCATGAATGTGAACATACGCCGTACCGCTGACCGCGTAGACGAGCACACCGCACTGGCCGTGACATGCCGCGGTGACCTGATATACTTTAAGGAGATTGAGTCACGTGACAGCATTGAACTGGGCATAGACTGCTCGCACTGGCCGGTAGGCGTATGCCGTATGACATTGTATGACAAGAAGGGTATGATACTGTCATCACGCAGCCTTTTCCATAACAATGCAGAGTTCCGCAGCCCCACCATAACACTCATCACCGACAGTCTTTCACGCCAGCCTTTCAGCAAGGAGATCCTGTCACTCAAACTCACCGACAAGGAGGGTAACCCGCTGCGTGACAGGTTCTGCCTGTCAGTTCGTGACGCAGGTGATTTTGGCACCGGAATGTCTGACAACCTGATGTCCAACCTGCTGTTGTCATCGGACCTGAGGGGTTACATCCATAAGCCGGCATGGTATCTGGAGGCCAATGACCAGGAGCACCGTGAAGCCCTTAACCTGCTCACTCTGGTTCAGGGTTGGGAGCGTTATGAGTGGCAGTACATGACCGGCCAGAAACAGTTCTCCGAGAAACACCGTGTAGAGGACAGCCTTACCATGAACGGTTGGGTACTCTCCTACTCCAGGCGCAAACCGGTGGACGGAGTTGACGTGTATGCATCGGTCATACCAAGTGACAAGAGCAAGTTTGAGTCATTCCAATATCACACTGACACCACCGGCTATTTTGGTTTTGACCTTAGCGACTTCTACGGCAAAGCCAAGATGACCATAAGCCTTATGACACACAAGCGTAACGGCAATGCCAAATACGAGACCAACACCCGAATCAAGTTTGAGCGTTCCGATATGCCCCAGTCCCGTCCGCTGCTTAAGCAGGAGATTGACCTGAGCCGCAATAACCGCAAGGTGGTTGACCCCACAGCCAGGGACACCAAGAAAGATGACGGCCTGCCGCTTGTCATCAATGAGGACCTTGGCATAATGCTGGATGATGTGGACATCACCGAGGAGCGTCAGTTTGTGGACTATGACACATTCACGTCATGGGATGCCGAGAAAGAGTCCGAGATGGAGCTGGATATGGGCGAGTATACCACCGATGTTGAGGGATATTTCCTGGAGAAAGGTATCAGGTTTGAGGAGTATCCGGCCTTTTTCTATGTGCACAACCAGGAGAAAGTGCTGGACAAGAAGCCTTTTGACGACCCCATGAGCATTGATATGATTGACGTGAAGAGCATCATTGTCTATGATGACGGCATGTATCCCAAGCACTTCACAGAGTTCACTCCGCTGCTGTTTGACTACCACCGCAGCCGTGGGGAGACATCGGATTTTGTAGTTTGGATAGACACCACATGGAGCAAGTACCGTCTGGTGGACATTCTCATAAAGCCAGACCGCGACCTGCTGTCATACAAGGATATCCGTAACCTTAGCCGCCGTATCACCAGCGTTGACGGTTTCTCTACACCGGTTGAGTATTACGGGCCGCAGTACCCCGAGGGTGCCGTATACGGAGATGTTGATGCCCGCCGTACCGTTTACTGGAATCCTAATGTGATAACTGACAATGAAGGAAATGCCCGCGTGGAGTTCTACAACAACAGCTTCTCCAAGCGTTACACCATCAGCGGCGCCGGCATCACACCTGCCGGTACCCCCTTCATCCTCAACAAGAACTGGTAAAATGTGGAAAAGGGGACTGTCCCCAATTTCACATTTTTCTAGAACAGGCTGCAGCCAATCAGAACCAAAAGCTGCGCCGTAAGAATACGCAGGAACATTGTAAGCGGATAGACCGTTGAGTAAGCCACGGCCGGAGCATCGTGCTCAGTCTGGGCGTTGGCGAATGCCAGTGCCGGAGGATTGGTACTTGCACCTGCCACCAGACCGATAATGCTGTAGTAGTTCATGCCGTGACGTTTACGTGCTATGAGCGCAACCACAAATACCGGAATCACAGTAATGAGCAGGCCAGCCAGCATAAAGGTGAGTCCGTCACCGGACATTATGGTCTCAACAAATGTGGCACCTGACTTGATGCCCACACTGGCCAGGAACAGGGCTATACCCACCTCACGCAGCATCATCAGGGCGCTTGCCTTGGTATAGGTAACCAGACCCAACTTATATCCGAAACGGCTTATGAGGATAGCCACAACCAGCGGACCGCCGGCAAGACCAAGCTTAAGCGGCGTGGGGATACCGGGTATTGTGAGTGGAATGCTGCCAAACAGCACACCTACAAGAATTCCTATGAACATTGTAGCCAGGTTGGGAGCATCCAGACGTTTCATCTCATTGCCCACACGCTGAGCCACGGCAGCAACGCTGCTGGCCTTACCTACAACAGACAGACGGTCACCTATCTGCAGGACCAGACTGGCCGATGCAAACAGCTCGGTGCTGGAACGTACCACGCGGGTGATGGTCACATCATATACGCTACCCAGATGGAGCTCACCCAGAGTCTTGCCGTTGAGTTTCTCCTTGGTAACCACGATACGGCGTGAAACCAGAGGCTCAGCACTTTTTGCGCTGTCCCACTCAACATCTACCAAAGATCCCAATATAGTACGGATGGCCTCACCGTCATCTTCGGCGCTAACCACGCAGAGCTGGTCACCCAGATGAACCACAGTATCCCTGTGGGGAGTGATCACCTCACCCTCATGCAGCAGACGTGAGCATATGAACTCACGGTTTATCAGGCGGCGCAACTCAAGGATTGTCTTGCCGTCCAGACGCTCATTGGTCATGGCAAGATACTGTCTCATGGGTTTGGTGCTGGTATCCTCCTTCTTCATGTTCTCCAGCTCCTCATTCTCCTTGTCATCCTTGATGCGGCAGATGGCCTTGACTATCATCGGCACCATTATCACGCCCAGAACGGCAAGCGGATAGGCGCAAGCATAACCGTTGGCAATCTCTACGCCGGTATTGCCCATCTGACGCAGAGCCTCCTCGGCGGCACCCAGACCGGGCGTATTGGTAACAGCACCGCTCAGCACACCCACAAGCATGGGGAAACTGTCGGGGTTGGACCTGTCAAACAAAAGGAAATATGTACCGATGGCCACTACGATGTTCAGTACGATCATGAGTACCGCCAGACGGTTCATCTTGATGCCACCCTTAAGGAATGAGCTGAAAAATGACGGACCAACCTGTAGTCCCAGACTGTAAACGAACAGTATCAGACCGAAATCCTGTATGAAACTAATTGTCTTTACGTTTCCGGTAAACCCGAAATGAGCCACCACGATACCGGTAAAAAGGATGAATGCCACGCCGAAGGATATGCCCCTGAACTTGACCTTACCCAGCATTACGCCTACGGCAATCACAAAAGAGTAGAGTAAAAGCAGATGAGCTATAGATTCTGTATCAAAAAGCAAAGATTTTATCCAATCCATTATTCCTCAACGTTTTAGTCGGCAAAAATTATCGTATCCTTTTATTTTGGGTGCAAAGTTACTCACATTTCATTCATATTATCCATTTGTCCACCCTTATTATTCCTTAAAAAACTAATAGATATTCGGGAAATATAAATTCTGTCTTTAACGATAGGATTAGTAAATCTAATTATTTATCTTTGTCAAGTCCCGCCTTGAGAGCGGCACAACCTGATTACTGACTAACTATCAAACAAGTTGCATTTTATGTCAAAGTACAAAGAAAAACTCTTCTCAGAGTTCCCCCCGGTGTCTACCCAGGAGTGGATGGACAAGATAACCGAGGATCTTAAGGGAGCCGACTTTGAGAAGAAACTCGTGTGGAGAACCAACGAGGGATTCAAGGTGCAGCCTTTCTACCGCCAGGAGGACCTGGAAGGCCTTGACACCGACACCAAACCCGGAGAATTTCCTTACAAACGCGGCATCAAGGCCAGCAACACATGGCTGGTACGCCAGAACATCAGCACCAAGGACATCAAGGAGGCCAATGCCAAAGCTCTTGAAATCCTCAACAAGGGTGTTGATTCACTGCGGTTCTGCTGCTGCGGCCGCCTTATAGAGGGTGCAGAGCTTGAGGCACTGCTTGACGGCATCTACGCTGACTGCATTGACCTGAATTTCAGCACCAGCCCGGAGCTGGCATGCCCGCAGGCACAGGCTCTGGTTGATTACTTCACCAAGAATGGTTATGACCTGAGCAAACTTACCGGATCAATCAACTACGATCCCATAGCCTACATGCTCAAGAACGGTATCGAGTGCGGTCTGGAGAGTGCATCCAAACTGGTTGAAACGCTCCAGCCCATCAAGAAGTTCCGTGGCCTTACGGTATCGGCCAACCTGCTTTCTGACTCAGGCGCGTTCTGCTATCAGGAGCTGGGTTACGCACTGGCCTGGGGTAACGAGTATATGCGTTCACTCACCGAGGCCGGCATTCCTGCCGATAAGGTTGCCAAGAAGATACAGTTCAATCTGGGCATCAGCTCCAACTATTTCATGGAGATTGCCAAGTTCCGTGCCGCCCGTATGCTTTGGGCCAAGATAGTTGAGGCTTACAAGCCCGAGTGCCACTGTGATAAGAAGCAGGAGGACGGCATTTGCCGCTGCGCATGCAAAATGCAGATCAACGCCATAACATCCAAGTATAACCAGACTCTGTTTGACCCGTACGTGAACCTTTTGCGTTCCGAGACCGAGGCCATGAGTGCCGCCCTGGCAGGTGTAAACTCAATCACCGTCACTCCGTTCGATGCCGCATACCAGAGCTCCAATGAGTTCTCGGAGCGTATGGCTCGTAACCAGCAACTGCTGCTCAAGGAGGAGTCCCATTTTGACAAGGTGGTTGACCCCGCCGGCGGTTCATACTACATTGAGAACCTGACCGAATCCCTGGCTGAGCAGGCCTGGAACCTGTTCCTCCAGATTGAGGATGAGGGCGGTATGCTGGCACTTGTCAAGGCCGGCAAGGTTCAGGAGGCAGTCAACGCCACCAACGCCACCCGTCATGACAACGCCGCCAAGCGTAAGGAGTCACTGCTGGGTACCAACCAGTTCCCCAACATCAAGGAGATGTCCGATGGACGTGCACCCAAGGCCTGCGGCCGCTGCTGCAAGGCACAAGGCAATCCTACCATCGCCACACTTGACCAGTCGCGCATAGCATCCCAGTTTGAGGAGCTCCGTCTGGCAACTGAGGCCAGCGGACGCCGCCCCAAGGTATTCATGCTTACCATAGGTAACCTGGCCATGCGTCAGGCACGCGCCCAGTTCTCGGGTAACTTCTTTGGCTGCGCAGGATACGAGATTATTGATAACCTTGGCTTCAAGACCGTTGAGGACGGAGCCCAGGCAGCACGTAAGGCAGGCGCCGATATCGTAGTGCTCTGCTCAAGCGATGACGAGTACGCCGAATACGGTCCCGCCGCATTCAAGGCCGTAGGTGACAGCGCAATCTTTGTGATTGCCGGTAACCCCGCCTGCATCGATGACCTCAAGGCCGCCGGCATTGAGAACTACGTACATGTACGCTGCAACGTACTTGATACGCTGAGAGACTTTAACGCAAAGCTTAACATCAAATGATCCGTAGTATGAAACCTGATTTCAAGAACATCAACATCAAGGCTGCAGCTCCCGCCGGAGCGCTTTGCGGCTGCAAGACAAAGGCAGGTGCCGATGAGATCTGGAAGACTCCGGAGCACATTGAGGTAAAGCCTGTATATACCAAGGAGGACCTGGAGGGCATGGAGCATCTGAACTATGCTGCCGGTATAGCTCCTAACCTGCGTGGTCCCTACTCGACCATGTATGTGATGCGTCCCTGGACCATCCGTCAGTATGCCGGATTCTCCACGGCCGAGGAGAGTAACGCATTCTACCGCCGTAACCTGGCCGCCGGTCAGAAGGGTCTGTCAGTTGCATTTGACCTTGCCACCCACCGCGGTTACGATGCTGACCACGAGCGTGTGGTTGGTGACGTAGGTAAGGCAGGTGTTTCCATCTGCTCGGTCGAGGATATGAAGGTGCTGTTTGACGGCATACCTCTTAACAAGATGTCAGTCTCCATGACAATGAACGGTGCCGTTCTGCCCATCCTGGCTTTCTATATCGTGTCAGGTCTGGAGCAGGGTGCCACACTTGAGGAGCTTCAGGGTACAATCCAGAACGATATCCTCAAGGAGTTCATGGTGCGTAATACCTACATCTACCCGCCTAAGTTCTCCATGAAGATAATAGCCGACATATTCGAGTACACATCTCAGAATATGCCCAAGTTCAACTCTATATCAATCTCCGGTTACCACATGCAGGAGGCAGGTGCCACCGCCGATATCGAGTTGGCTTACACCCTGGCCGACGGTATGGAGTATCTGCGTGCAGGTATCAACGCCGGCATGAACATCGATACGTTCGCACCGCGTCTGTCATTCTTCTGGGCTATCGGTACCAACCACCTGATGGAGATTGCCAAGATGCGTGCAGCCCGTCTGCTCTGGGCCAAGATCACCAAGAGCTTCGGCGCCAAGAACCCCAAGTCAATGGCTCTGCGTACACACTGCCAGACCTCCGGTTGGTCACTCACCGAGCAGGATCCGTTCAACAACGTTGGCCGTACCTGCATCGAGGCTATGGCAGCAGCACTGGGTCACACCCAGTCACTGCACACCAACGCTTTGGACGAGGCCATAGCACTGCCTACCGATTTCAGTGCCCGTATTGCCCGTAACACCCAGATTTACATCCAGGAGGAGACCAACGTTTGCCGTGAGGTTGACCCGTGGGCAGGCTCATACTACATTGAGTCTCTGACCAACGAGATTGCCCACAAGGCATGGGAGCACATCCAGGAGATTGAGAAACTGGGTGGCATGGCCAAGGCCATCGAGACCGGTCTGCCTAAGATGCGTATCGAGGAGGCAGCTGCCCGCACCCAGGCCCGTATAGACTGCGGTACCCAGACCATCGTAGGTACCAACAAGTACCGTCTGGATCACGAGGATCCCATCGATATCCTTGAGATCGACAACACCGCAGTACGCAACCAGCAGATTGAGCGCTTGAAACAGCTCCGCGCCAACCGCAACGAGGCCGATGTACAGAAGGCTCTTGATGCCATTACCAAGTGCGTCGAGACCGGACAGGGCAACCTGCTTGCACTTGCCGTCGAGGCCGCCAAGGTGCGTGCATCACTGGGTGAGATTTCATATGCCTGCGAGAAGGTTGTAGGCCGTTATAAAGCAGTAATCAGAACAATTTCAGGCGTGTATTCATCAGAAAGCAAGAAAGACGCAGACTTTGAGAAAGCCTGCCAGCTTACAGCAGAGTTCGCAAAGAAGGAGGGCCGTCAGCCCCGTATCATGATTGCCAAGATGGGTCAGGACGGTCATGACCGCGGCGCCAAGGTTGTAGCCACCGGTTACGCCGACTGCGGTTTTGACGTGGATATGGGTCCGCTCTTCCAGACTCCGGCCGAATCGGCCCGCGAGGCTGTTGAGAACGATGTCCACGTACTGGGCGTCTCCTCACTTGCCGCCGGACATAAGACCCTGGTTCCGCAGGTAATCGAGGAACTCAAGAAACTGGGCCGTGAGGATATCATGGTAGTTGTAGGCGGTGTAATCCCCGCCCAGGACTACGACTTCCTCTACAAGGCAGGCGCCGCCGCCATCTTCGGCCCCGGCACCAGCGTCGCCAAGGCCGCTGTGCAGGTAATGGAACTCCTGCTCGCTGAGTAACGCAAAGGGGACGGTTCTAAACGCGTTGGGGACGGTTCTGTTCGCGAACAGAACCGTCCCCAATGCGTTTTGCTCACTTAGCCAACCTTACTCTCAAATGCGACAGGTTTGCAACGCTCCTTTCTTGAATAGGAATCTGTACCGATTTACCTTTGCCTCAAACTTTATGTAGCAATCATTTCAATAAAAACTATGAAACTTTTATTATTAGCAACTGTATTCACTGTTATGTTCGCAAATTGTTTACATGCTCAAGGAGCCATAGAGCCAGCCCTGGAAGGTGTTATCTGTGATGCTATCTTTATCTATCCTTTGATCAGCGATGCTGAGATAGATGAATTACCATCTTACGCGCAACTATTCTGCTATCCCACTTTAGTGGTAAACAATATTGTTATTACCGATAAGTCAATGATTGATTGTTTTCGGAATCATTATAGATACTTATACGACAAAAGATTAATAATAAAGATCAAACTGATTAGTGTAAAGAAAGCTCAAAGAAAAGGTTTCTATGATGTTTCCCCTGACGGAGCTCTAATCATAAAAACCAAAAGGAACTTCTACTTTGATCTCGCAAACTGCGGCTTCTATGAAAGAGAATGACACAAAATAGCCATCCTTAAGAATGGCACAAGGGGACAGTCCCCCCTGTGTCGTGAAAAAAAGAGTTGATGAAAAGCTAGTGTAGACTTATGAGAAAGATGTATCTTTGTAATTAGTCCTAACAATAATTGAAAAACTAACTACAGTTTTTGTTTATGTATAAATTCTTGATTTTTGCCATGGGAATTGTTCTGTTCCCAACATCTGCTTTATGTCAGAAAGACACAGACAGAATAAGTATTACCAATAGTTTAAGTGTCTCTTATTCGTATTTGCCTATTGAATATCCTTCCAATACATATGAAGCTGATGGTGTAGGCCTGAATTATGAATTTTCTGTCTCTCCAATGAATTCCAGGTTTCTTTTTATGACAGGAGCCGGTATCTCATATTGTCTCCATAAAAAGGACTATGATGAAAGAATTCCATTATTAACGACAGATTACTATACATATACGCATCATGCCATAGAGTATGTATTTCTGTCATTCCCTATTAAGTTGGGATTTAAGTTGGTAGATAAAGGTGATTTCACGTTGGTTCCATATTTAGGACTCTCTTTTAAATATAACCTTTCCTACATACAGAAGTATTCATATGATTCTAATACGTATTCTAACACGTTCATTGATGTATATAATGACGACCTGTATGAATGCGATGCCAGGAGGACTATACTTCAATATGATATGGGGTTGGAACTAGGATACAAACACTTTTATGCTACCGTTAATTATAAAGAAGATGATGAAAGTTTGTATAGTACTTTGATGTACAGTTATGTTCTTTCGGTTAAAGGTTTGTATGCTCCTGAAAAACTTCATATGTGGAGTATCGGAGCTGGTTTTAGGTTTTAACTATCAGTTTTAATAAGATTATGAAATACTCAAGATTATATATTTTTCTATTGGTGTCATTCCTGTTATTGAGTTTGTCCGGTTGTGTAAAAGAAGACAATCTGTATCCGGATTTGAATAATACAAGCTGGTATGCAGGGGAAGGCAGTAATAAAACTTGGATTTCTTTTACAGATAAGGAGGTGGTCCATCTCTACGGTTCAGATACTATTTACTCAGGTATTTACCGGAAGGGTAGCACTTACGGAATTAATTATTATTGCTGGACAGATTCTATTCATCATAAAGAATACAAAGTGTGCAGCTATGGTCATGCCCATCTTATGATGTCTGTCGATGTCGCATATGATACTCTTGATCCATATGAACCTCATATGGTGGTAATACCGGTAGATTATTATCTTACAAAAGAATAATTCAGAGCATACAACCTCCCTTTGCGTTATTAGTTTTTTACGCGTAGGGGACTACGCGTAGGGGACGGTTCTGTTCGCGAACAGAACCGTCCCCTTTGCGTCAACACCTTTGTGTTATTGTTTCTTTGTCTTGGAGATTGTGACGGCAAGGCAGGATATGCAGACTGTTGACAGGATGTTGCCCGATGAGACTGTTGAGCCTACGGTGGTGAGAATGGAGACGGCAGCCAGTCCTGCACAGAGCGCCATAGCAATGATGACAAGTGTGTTAATCAGTTTGAGTGATATGGATGCACCCTTCCTGGTCTTTATTATTGCAAGAATGAACGCGACTGAACCTATGATTATGGGCAGCATATTCAGATTGTCCAGTAAAGCGGCCAGGTTGTCTGTCTGAGCCATACGCATTACTATTCCGGCCAGGATACCGATAAGACAGAGTCCGATAAGACCCATAAGCACGTATGTTACCCATTTTGACTCAAGCTTGCGGGGCTTGCCGGTAGCAGGGTCCATGGCCTGACCGTTGTACTTTACCCTGATGGCAACTGAGCGTATAAAAGCTGCCATGAAAAAGATCAGGAGCATAGCCAGCACGAACATAACGCCGTTGCGGCCTTTGGTAAGGAACCACTGAATGGTGAACACCGCCCAGAAAACAACTATCGCAATGCTGCCTCTGATAGTGTTCTTGTTATACTGTGACTCCTTCTCTGTAAGGGTCTTAAGGTCATATGATCCAAAATCCTCCTTAGCGGTTTTTCTAAGGAAAAAGATCTTGTACAAAAGGGTTGCAAGCCAATAGACAGCCAGCAGTATGGAACTGAGCATAGTAAGGTCATTCTCAGTATACCCGTGCCATGCAAAGAGCGGGATAATGAGGAGGTTGGACCAGATCAGTCCCTCCTTGGTGGTTTGGCGCATATTGGTCAACTTGTCAAACATGATCTCGCGGAGCTGCTCATCGGATACTATCTCCTGGCCGTCCAGACGCTCGTCAATCTTATTGTATGTTGCCTTGAGCTGCTCCAGTTCAAGGAGTTCATTATTGTTCTGTGTCATAGTTTTAAGTATTAATTGTTAGACATTGATTTGAGTTGTTCCTTGATGCGGAACAGTCTGCTTGTTACTGCCGATGTGGATATGCCCACAATTGCGGCAATGTCATCATAACTCATACTCTCCAACCACAGAAGGATAATGGCGCGGTCAAACAGCTCAAGCTTGTTGATCCGGTTATACAGCATCTTGATCTGCTGGCCCACTTCATCGGAATCATTCATCACATCCTTGTCAATCGCAAGTGGGATAGTCGCAACACGCCTTTTATTGTTGCGGTCTATGTTACAGCAGGTATTAAGGCTCACCTGCCATATCCACGTTTTGGGGCTGCAGTCCCCGCGAAACTTGGCAAAGCTTTTCCACAGGCTGATCAATACTTCCTGGAAAAGGTCATCTACCTCAGTAGGATTGTCCGAGAAAAAGTAGCATACCGTATATATTGTCTTACGGTACTCGCGGACCATTTTTGTGAATTCTAATTCCTGTTTATCCATCTGTTTTGGAGTTTGTTCATACAATTAGTACCCAAACTCTCGGATTCCTTTCGGGAAAAATCAAAAAATTATCATAATCTTGAAGAATTGTCTGCCAGGACGTCGTGAACAAGGGTTGTAACCATCTGTTTAAGGTCATCCATGAACTGCGCCGGCTGGTACTGACCGCGCTCTATCTCACGCAGGTGCTTCTCCCAGATACCTGTAAGCTCGGCACTCTTAAGCAGCTCCTCATGGATGAGGTCGATAAGTCCTGTGCCCGTGGGTGTGGGATACAGGTTCTTCTTCTCCTTACGCATGTACCCGCGTTTATATAAGGTCTCTATGATGGCGGCACGTGTTGAAGGACGGCCTATTCCGTTCTCCTTCATGGCGTCACGCAGCTCCTCATCGTTGACCAGCTTACCGGCCGTCTCCATGGCACGCAGCAGGGTTGCCTCGGTGTAGGGTTTGGGCGGTGTGGTCCATTTCTCCTGCAGCTCAGGCAGGTGCGGTCCGCTCTCATCGACGGTGAACTGGGGCAGTATGCGCTCGTCATCATCGGCCTTTTCATCGGTCTTTTCCTTATCAAAAAGGACACGCCATCCGGGCTTGAGTATCTCGCGGCCGGTGGTTTTGAACTCGGCGCGGCCGGCCTTGCCAAGCACCGTGGTCTGGGCGTAGAGGCAGTCGGGATAGAAGACGGCGATGAATCGGCGTGCTATCATGTCAAACACGGCGCGCTCCTGCTGGTTCAGATTGTTAGGATAGACGCCGGTGGGGATGATGGCATGGTGATCTGTCACCTTGCTGTTGTCAAACACCTTCTTGGACTTGGGCAGTTTTACACCCTCAAGCGGGGCGGTGAACTGGGCGTAGTCCTTGAGACCCTTTAGTATGGCGGGGCACTTGGGATAGATGTCATCGCTCAGGAACGTGGTATCCACGCGCGGGTATGTGGTAATTTTCTTTTCGTAGAGTGACTGGATGGTCTTGAGGGTGTCATCGGCCGAGTAGCCGTATTTGCGGTTGCACTCCACCTGCAGCGACGTGAGGTCAAACAGGCGTGGGGCAAAATCCTTGCCTTCCTTGCGGGTTACATCGGTTATTACAAAGTTCAAGGGGCGGATCTCTTCCAGCAACTGCTGGCCGTCCTCAATCTTGGTGAACTTGCCTTTTGTATATGAAAAGGTGGTGTCGCGATAGACGGTCTTGAGTTCCCAGTACTG
>Ga0265298_10001220_pt1 | contig 38001 bp, 30 predicted proteins | sample AusTroGonzalo_MG_3_FD_193486 | JGI IMG/M metagenome (GOLD analysis project Ga0265298, IMG submission 193486) | Bovine rumen microbial communities from tropical cattle in Woodstock, Queensland, Australia - Gonzalo_01 | ecosystem: Host-associated > Mammals > Digestive system > Stomach > Rumen ...
GATCTGCCGCAGGTGGAACTGGTGGCCAAGATGATGGGAAAGGACCTGAACGATCTGGCGGATCTTGAACAGGTCGGCGCGAAGCATGATGCGTCCGGTGAAGTGATCTATGAAGCGGAAAACCTTTCCAGTTCCGAAAGCCGAGCCTTTGATTTCAACATTCACAAAGGTGAGGTCAACGGGTTTACCGGACTGCTGGGTTCCGGCCGGAGCGAGAGCGTCCGGGCGATTTTCGGGGCGGACCGGGTGACCGGCGGTAAGGTGAAGGTGAAGGGCCAGGAGGTCAAGATTTCCAAGCCTCATGAGGCCATGAAGGCCGGTATCGGCTATCTGCCGGAAGACCGGAAAAAGGACGGCATCATTAAGGACCTGAGCGTGCGGGAGAACATCATCCTCGCGATGCAGGTGATGAAGGGTTTCTTCCATCCGATGAGCAAGAGCCAGATGGAAGCCTTTGCGGATGAATATATCAAGGCGCTGAGTATCAAGACGGCCAGCCAGGAAACGCCGGTGGGCAGCCTTTCCGGAGGCAACCAGCAGAAAGTGATCCTGGCCCGGTGGCTGCTGACTCACCCGGACTATCTGATCCTGGATGAGCCGACCCGCGGCATTGACGTGGGTACGAAGCTGGAGATTCAGAAGCTGGTGCTGAAACTGGCCAATGAGGAAAACATGAGCATCACCTTCATCTCCTCCGAGATTGAGGAAATGCTGCGGACCTGCAGCCGGCTGATCGTCATGAGAGACCGGAACATTGTCGGCGAACTGACCGGGGACCAGCTGACACAGGCTCAGGTCATGAAGACCATTGCGGGAGGTGAACAGTAAGATGAGTGCGGTGAGGAAAGCTACAAAGAAAAGCGGCGGCCTCGGCCAGCTGATGATCCCGCTGGTTGCGCTTGCTATTCTGGTGCTGTTCAACCTGATCCGTGATCCGAGCTTTTTCAGCATCAGCATGGCAACGAACAACAGCGGCAACCAGGTGCTGAGCGGCAACCTGATCAGCATTATCGACAGCGCAAGCGGCCTGGCCATCATCGCCATGGGCATGACGCTGGTCACCGCTGCCTGCGGCGGCCAGGATATCTCCGTCGGCGCGGTGGGCGCGATTGCGGGCGCCTTCTTTGTAAAAATAGCGAACACAGACAACGGTATAACAGGCGGCTCATTTGTTCTGGGAATCATCGTATGTATTCTGGGAACGATCGCTTTCATGATGTTCAATGGAACACTTGTCGCGGTATTTAAGATCCAGCCTATGATTGCAACCTTGATTCTTTTCTCCTGCGGTCGGTCCATTGCGTACTGGATCAACGGCAGTGCGACCCCCCAGCTGAACAGCCCCATTATTGATGCGCTGGGCAAGACAATTCCCGGAATTCCGATCCCGACCCCGATCTTTGCTGTTATCCTGATGGCGATTCTGCTGGCGCTTGTCTTCAAATTCACCAACCTTCGGCTTTATACCCAGTCCGTGGGTATCAACCAGGGAGCGGCCCGGCTGAACGGCATCAACCCGACGGCCATCAAGTACCTGAGCTTCGCGATCCTGGGCGTATGCGTGGCTGTTGCGGCGGTCATCGGTGTCAGCCGGCTGCATCAGCTGAACCACAAGACACTGCTGGTCGATATCGAAATGGATGCCATTCTGGCGGTTGCCATCGGCGGCAATAATCTGGGCGGCGGCAAGTTCCGGCTGCTGGGCAGCGTGCTGGGTGCCTATATCATCCAGATGCTGACGACCACGCTGTATGCCATGAGCGTCGCGCCTGAGAATGTGAAGGCTTATAAGGCGATCGTAATCATTATTATCGTGATAGCCGGATCTCCGGTGATCAAGAGCAAAGTCTCGATGCTGGTCAACCGGATCAAAGCAGGCAAACTGCAGACATCAGCAGCGAAAGGGGTGGAGTAAATGAAACGAAGAGAACCACTCAACAATACCCAGCTGCTGATGACCATTGCCATCGGTATCTTCTTCGTGATGTATATTGCCGCCATGATCTTTATGGGCGGCGGCTTCCTGAGAGTGCAGCAGGTATTTGATCTGCTGAACGATAATGCGTACCTGATTACCATTGGCTGTGCGCTGACCATCGTCATGATTGGCGGCGGCATCAACATCAGTGTCGGCGGTGTGATCGGCCTGACGGTGATGTCTTGTGCTTTGTTCCTGAACGGATCGGCCCCGCAAAACGCCTGGGGCATTATTCTGACTTTCCTGCTGGCGTTGGGCATCGGCCTGGTTTTCGGCTCTGGTATGGGTTTCCTGATCAGTTACCTGGATATCCAGCCCTTCATCGTTACGCTGGCCGGTATGTTCCTGTCCAGGGGCTTGACAACGATGCTGTCTGTGAACCCGGTGAAGGTGACAAATGAAGCTTTTCTGGGCTTGTCCAAGACCAAGATCGAAATTCCTTTCCTTGGTTATGTAGCCCAGAACGGCAATCTGATCCCGGCCAAACTGGAAATCGGCGCTGTAGTAGCTCTTCTGGTTGTCATCTTATCCTTCCTGATGCTGCGTTATGTGAAACTTGGCCGGAACATCTATGCCCTGGGCGGAAACCAGCAAAGTGCTCTGATGCTTGGTATCAACGTGAGGCGGACTCGCTTCCTGAGCTATGTGATCAGCGGTCTGCTGAGCGGGTTAGCTGGATTCATTTTCCTGATGCATAAGCCTGCCGGTAATGCAAGCGTAGCTATGCGGAGCGAGATGGACGCCATTGCGGCCTCCATTATCGGCGGAACCCTGCTGACCGGCGGCGTGGGTAACGTAATCGGCACTTTCTTTGGTGTCATGATCCTTGCAACGATTCAGAAGATTATCGGTCTGAGCGGCTTGAATGATTCCTGGTGGCAGGACATGGCCAGCGGCGCGCTGTTAGGGTTCTTCATCCTTCTGCAGAGTGTGGTGCTTAGCAGCCGGGAAAAGACAAGAGCGAAGAGAGCATCGGCTCCGGCATTACAAAAGGGATAAACCACTACGTATCCATTACAGGCTGTCACCTGAATCAGGCGGCAGCTTTTTTCATGCTGATCTCTGTATTGAAATTTGCTCCGAATGGGAATAATGATAACTGAATTTCGGGAGCTGTATGGTACGCCCTTGCTGCTGGGTGAACCTGAGCGCACTGGGATACTGATGAAACCGAAAAAGAGGGCATGGTATGCGGCGATGATTTACTCCGCAAAGATGATATCGTCCCGGAGACGATAAAGGGTAGCACCGCACTTTTTCCGGCAGAAGAATCCGATCCATTCATCGATCGACATTTCGCTGTCAAAGAGAACCTTTCCGTACCGGAGACCGCCGATGCGTTTGCCGGTACGGTTGCTGTCCATGGAATGAACGGTGTTTGTATCCGGATCATAATCTGAGATGAAGATCGCGCTGTGGGCGCCTTTGCCGCCGGAGTAGTCACCGGTCATCTGGAAATAATCCCCCTTCTTTGCCTGCTTCATGAACTCTTCCGCCAGGGCACGATTTTCTTCCTTGGAAAGCTTGGAGTCGTAGAGAAACTGGGCGGCTTCCACAAAGGGATTGCCGTCGGAAGCGGGTATTTCTTCCCAGCAGTAACCGTAGGCATGGGGTTTGCATTGCTTGGCAGGCAGGTTGTTGGGAATTTTCAGTTGCTTGTCCGGGTATTCCGCCATGCGGTATTTATCCCGGGTCTGGCGGAAAACATAAACGGTAAAATTTTTGCAGACGTAGATATCGCCTTTGTAGTGAGCGCGCTGCAGCTTACCGTCGGCCTTCTCATAAAGCTCTTTTCCGAGCGCGATGATATCATCGATAAAGGCGTCCCGGGCTGTATAGGAATCAGACCCGGGATTGTCTGTTTCTTTTTCGCTCTCCGGCTCTTCCTGACCGGATTCATCCAGCAGAACCTCTTCGACAATCCCTTCATCTTCCTCGGCAAAGGCGGGAAGGAGCCCCCCCAGGGAAAGCAACAGCAGGGAAAGAATCAAAAACAGGCCAGGGAGGCGCATTCTGTATTTCATCGGAGCGTTTCCCCCTCAATCAGCATACCCGGTACGGTGATCTGACGCGGAATGTGGGTTTCGGGATCAGCGATTGCTTCCAGCAACAGATTGAAAGCTTCCCCGGCGATGCGGGCCGTATCCTGACGGTAAGTGGTCAGACAGGGGTGCATCATCCGGCTCATGCGAAGGCCGTCATATCCGACCAGACTGACATCGGCCGGAACGCTGATGCCCCGGGCGGCCAGCTGCCAGAGGGCCCCGAGGCAGCTGGAATCATCCGGACAGAGAATGCAGGTAGGTTTTTCCTCAAGCTGCAGAAGTTCTTCGATGATCCGTACGCAGTCAGCCGGATCATGGAAATGCCCTTCCCGGACAAAAGACACAGGAACCCGGATCCCAAGCTCCGCACAGATCTTATAGAAGCCTGCCATGCGTTCACGGCTGACTGTCCCCTTGTCTCCCTGAATAAAGGCGATCCGATGATGACCGAGGCTCCAGGCATGGCGGACGATCTGCTCAATGCTGGCGCGGTTATCGCTGATCACGCAGTCACAGCCTTCATAAACATGATCAATAATTACCGTGGGGATACTGCCGGAGGCAAGACGAATAATACCGGGATCATCATAATCAGCCTGCAGGACAATGACCCCGTCCAGACTGCGCTGCCGCGCATGTTCGTAATAACTGTTTTCGCTGCTGCCGCTCCGGCTGAGAAAAGTCAGATCGTAACCTTTTGTATCCGCCTCGCGGCGCAGGTCATCAATCAGGGAACTGAAGTATTCGTGATTCATCCGGTCTTCATAGAGAATACCGAGATTATAAGACCGGCTGGTTTTCAGGGTTTTCGCGGCGACGTTGGGGAAATACCCCATTTCCTGCGCAGTCCGCCGGATAAAGGCGGTCCGCTCCTTGCTTTCGTTTGTGAGACCGTTGAGGGCCCGGGATACGGTGGCGACAGAAACCCCGCAAACATCCGCAATATCTTTCAATCTGACCATGTGAATCACCCCTGATCAAGAAAAATGCAAAAAATGAAATCGTTTACGGGAAGTATCATACCGTAAACGTTTCCGAAAGTCAATCAGGGGGGAGATTAGGGGTTTTCCGATCGCCCCCAAAAACCCCTTCGGCGAAATGTCTTTTGATGGGGGAATCCGTGCTTGACTTTTAGGGAAGATTGATTTATGCTTCCCCTGTGCTAGGGGAGCAATTGCTGAGATTGTAAGAAATTACAGACCCTCATTACCTGATCCGGCCAATACCGGCGTAGGGAAGCGAGTCAGGATCCGTTCGGATCCTTTTGAAGCAATGAACCTCTCGGCAGGAGGTTCTTTTTTCGTTGAGGGGCTTTCCGATCGCCCCCAAACCCCCTTCGGTTTTTTATAAATTTTGTAGATAGGAGAGAGAAAAACATGGAAGCAAGCGTAGCGATTCAGAGTTTACCCGGAGTTGCGGATGATGAGGAACTTTGCCGGATCGTCGATGAGGTGATCGCCTATATTGCCGGGACGGGATATAACTATTTCGTCGGTCCGTTTGAGACAACGATTGAGGGGCCCTATGACGAGCTGATGGATATCGTGAAGGAATGCCAGCATATTGCGATCCGGGCTGGCGCGCCGTCAGTTGCGGCCTATGTCAAGATCTCCTATAAACCGGAAGGCGAGGTTCTTTCCATTGAAAAAAAGATCGGCAAATATCAGGGCTAAACTGCTTCCGGCCGGAACATTCTGCCTGATTGTGCTGATCTGGTGGGGACTGTCGGCAAGCGGGATTGTCCCGGGGTATATGCTGCCGTCGCCCGCGGACGTGGTCAGCGCCTTCATCCGCGATTTTCCAAACCTGATGCATCACGCGCTTGTTTCCGTTACCGAGGCGGTGATCGGCCTGCTGATCGGAACGGCGCTTGCGTTCGGGCTGGCCTGCGCGATGGAACGCTTCCTGATGCTGGAGCAGGCGGTGATGCCGCTGCTGGTTGTCACACAGACTATCCCGACGATCGCGATCGCGCCGCTGCTGGTGCTGTGGATGGGCTTTGGCATGGAACCGAAGATTATGCTGGTGGTCATTACGACGTTCTTCCCGATTGCGGTGGGACTGCTGGACGGATTCAAGAGCGCGGATCCGGACGCTGTGGCGCTGCTGCGGTCCATGAACGCAACGCGGAGGCAGATATTCCGGCATGTGAAAATGCCCGCGGCATTGCCCTATTTCTTTTCCGGCCTTCGGATTTCCGCCTCGTACGCGGTGGTGGGCGCGGTGATTTCGGAATGGCTCGGCGGGTTTGAAGGCCTGGGCGTCTACATGACGCGGGTACGGAAGGCTTATGCTTTCGATAAGATGTTCGCGGTGATTCTGCTGATCGTGATTGTCAGCCTGCTGCTGATGAAACTGGTCAACGTCATCAGGGATTTATCGATGCCCTGGCTCAGATACCGGACGGAGAAGACGCAGCAGCTGTTGCATGAGTAATGCGAAAAGAACGGAAGAAAGGAAGAACCGACAATGATGAAAAAAATGACAGCGATCCTGCTGGCGATGATGCTGCTGGTGATGATTTCTGCGGTTTTTGCCGAGGGGGAGAACCTGAAAAAGATCGTATTCTGCCTGGACTGGACCCCAAATACCAACCACACCGGGGTTTACGCCGCGGATGCCCTGGGCTATTACCGGGAGGAAGGACTGGAAGTGCAGATCGTTCAGCCGCCGGAAAACGGGGCGGTGCTGATGTGCGCATCGAATCAGGCCCAGTTTGCCGTCGACGCGCAGGATACGATGGCTGCTTCCCTGGATCTTGAAGAACCGCTTAATATCACCGCGGTGGCCACGATCCTGCAGCATAACACATCGGGAATCCTGACACGGGCGGAGGACGGCATCACGAGCGCCAAAGGATTGGAAGACAGGATCTATTCGACCTGGGACAGTCCGATCGAGCTGGCGATGCTCCGCTATTGCATCGAAAAAGAAGGCGGAGACTTCAGCAAGGTGAAGCTGATCCCGAACAATATCACGGATGAACCGGTTGCGCTGGGGACACATCAGACCGACGCGGTCTGGATTTTCTACGGATGGAGCGGCATCAATGCCGAACTCAGCGACGTTGCCTGCGGATACTGGGATTTCGCTTCCCTGGGTCCGGAACTGGATTACTATACGCCGGTGATCCTTGCCAACAATGATTTTCTGCGGGATGATCCCGAAACGGCAAAGGCTTTCCTGAGAGCTACGGCAAAGGGCTATCAATACGCGAGCGAACATCCGGAGGAAGCGGCGGAAATGCTGATCGCCGGAGATACGACGGGAGCCCTTGAAGACTCCCGGGACCTGGTGTACGCAAGCCAGAAATGGCTTTCCGAACGCTATATCGCCGATGCGCCCGCCTGGGGCGTGATTGCGCCGGAAAGATGGAACGGATTCTACGGCTGGCTTTATGAGAACAAGCTGACGAACCACGATCTGAGCGGCATCGGGTTCAGCAATGATTACCTGCCCGGGGAGTGATCAGATGGAACTGCTCAGAACAGAGCACATTAGTAAATCCTATGATTCGCGGCTGATTATCCGGGATATCAGCATCCATCTGGATGAGGGCGAGCTTGTGTCCCTGCTTGGACTGAGCGGGTCAGGCAAGACGACACTGCTGAACATCATGTCCGGCCTGGTAAAGCCCGACTCCGGAAGCGTACTTCTGTCCGGCAATGAAATTACTGGGAAACCGGGACAAATCAGCTATATGCTGCAGAAGGATTTGCTGCTGGAGCATAAGCGGGTGATTGACAACGTCGCGCTTCCACTGATAATCCACGGGATGAAAAAGGAGAAAGCAAGGGAAAAGGCGGCCCCGTACTTCAGGCAGTTTGACCTGGAGGGGACGGAGATGCTCTATCCCGCGCAGCTTTCCGGGGGAATGCGGCAGCGTGCCGCACTCCTGCGGACCTATCTGGGATCCAACGGCGTCATTCTCCTGGATGAGCCTTTTTCCGCGCTGGATATGATTACGCGGGGGCAGATTCATGCCTGGTATATGGATATCATGCAGAAGATCGGGTTTTCAACCATTCTGATCACCCATGACGCCGATGAAGCAATTCTGCTGTCCGACAGGATCTATCTGCTGACGGGAAACCCAGGCGAGATCCATCATGAACTCCGGATTGAGACGCCCAGGGAAGACAGGCGGGATTTCAACCTGCAGCCGGAATTCATCCGGTATAAGCGTCAGATTCGTGACGCACTGGAACAAACTTCGGGCTGACCTGAAGCGAAAGGAAGGAAAAGCTTTTTGAACCGATGTGTGATCATTGGCGGGGCGGAGATCGGCGATTACAGCCGAATCAGCCGGATCCTTCGCCGGGATGACTACTGTATCTGCTGTGACAGCGGGTTGAAACACGCGGAGAAACTGCAGATCACGCCTTCGCTGATCGTGGGGGATTTTGATTCAAGCGTACGGCCGGATACCGATATTGAAACAATCGTGCTGCCGAGAGAAAAGGATGATACGGATACGGTATACGCGGCAAAGGAAGCGGTCAGGCGCGGCTTTGATGATTTTCTGCTGATCGGTGTGATCGGCGCGAGATTCGACCATACTTTCGGGAATGTTTCGCTGCTGCTCTGGCTGGATTCCATCGGGAAAAAGGCGCAGATCGCGGACGATTACTCCGTGATGGAAATCGTTTCATGCGGCACGGCGGAAATCGACGATACCTGCGAATATTTTTCCCTGCTGAACATCAGCGGGACGGCGCAGGATATCACGATCCGGGGAGCAAAATATCCGCTGGAAGGGGCGGAGATCCGCAGCGAGTATCAATACGGGATCAGCAACGAAGTGATTCCGGGCGGGAAAGCGACGGTTTCTGTCGGGAAGGGACGGCTGTTGCTGGTTAAAATTCAGAATTCAGAATTCAGAATTCAGAATTAACGGTCAGGGCTTCGGCAATGATCATGCGGAATTTGGGGATGTGTTTCTTGTACTGTGCTTCATCTGTTTGTTCTTTCGTTGTACAACATCTTGACGGGGAGCGGGTTTCATACTACGATGTCGGTGCAATGAAGGAGATCCAGTAGGGAAAAGGCTGATCCGTTCAGAGAGCCGCCGGGTGGTGAGAGGCGGCCGGAATCCTCTTTCCGAAATACCCTCCGGAGCGGCAGACTGAAACCCATATGGGAGTAGGAAAGCCGGGGGCGCCCGATACAGCGCAAAGGATATGAAAGTATCCGGAGACCGTCCCTGACAGGGCGGTAAAATGAGGTGGTACCGCGGAGTAAATTCGCCCTCTGTGTCCTGACGGACGCAGAGGCTTTTTTATCGCAGCGGTACCCGGAAAGAAGGGTTCATATGGCATTCGGTGATCTGGCACTCAAACTCGGTATGCTTCTGGTCTTCTTCGGCGTGATGATCTACGTCGGCTTCTACTGCAGAAAGCATTCTACGGATGTGAACGGCTTTGTGCTCGGCGGCCGCAGCGTCGGTCCCTGGCTGACGGCTTTCGCCTATGGAACTTCCTATTTTTCAGCTGTCATTTTCGTCGGCTATGCCGGCCAGTTCGGCTGGAAATTCGGCATCGCTTCCACCTGGGTCGGCATCGGGAACGCGCTGATCGGCTCGCTGCTTGCGTGGGTGATCCTCGGCCGGAGGACCCGCATCATGACGCAGCATCTCTCCAGCGCCACCATGCCAGATTTCTTTGAGAAACGTTTCAACGCGAAGTCCCTGAAGATTGCGGCTTCGGTTATTATCTTCATCTTTATGATCCCTTATACGGCCTCCCTGTACAATGGCCTGAGCCGTCTGTTCCGGATGGCGTTCAATATTGACTATTCCGTATGCGTGATCGCGATGGCGGTCCTGACGGCGGTTTACGTGATCGTCGGCGGCTATATGGCTACCGCCGTGAATGATTTCATCCAGGGCCTCATCATGCTGGTAGGAATTGTGGCGGTGATCGCAGCCGTGCTGGGCAGCAAAGGCGGATTTATGGAATCCCTGAAAGGGCTTTCCGCCGCACAGGATGCCAATATTCCCAACGGGACTGTTCCGGGCATATTCAATTCTTTCTTCGGGCCCGATCCGCTGAGCCTCCTTGGAGTCGTTATTCTCACCTCTCTCGGCACCTGGGGCCTCCCACAGATGGTCGGCAAGTTTTATGCGATCCGGAAGGAGGGAGATATCCATAAAGGAACCATCATCTCCACTTTCTTTGCGATCGTGGTTGCGGGCGGCTGCTATTTCCTGGGCGGGTTCGGCCGGCTTTTCTCCGAAGAGCTCGGCGCTGTCGGCGGCGGTAACCCTCAAGGCGGTTTTGACAACGTGATTCCGACAATGCTGCAGTCTCTGTCACCCTTCCTGATCGCCGTTGTGATTATCCTGGTGCTGTCGGCGTCAATGTCTACGCTGTCCTCATTGGTATTGACTTCTTCCTCCACGGTCACGCTGGATCTGCTTAAAGGACGCATGATCAAGGACATGGATGAAAAGAAACAGCTGCTGGTTATGCGGGTGCTGATTGTGGTTTTCATCGCGATCTCCGCCGCACTGGCAATCGTTCAGGCAAATTCGAGCGTGGCCTTCATTGCCCAGGCGATGGGCGTCAGCTGGGGCGCGATGGCCGGCGCGTTCCTGGCGCCGTTCCTGTACGGGCTGTACTGGAAGCGTACAACAAAGACCGGCTGCTGGGCTGCGATGCTTTTCTCCTCGATCTTTATGATCATTGATATGCTGGCGAACCTGAAGGTGCTGAATGTGAACCTCGGCTTCCTGCAGTCCCCGATCAACGCGGGCGCGTTCTGCATGATTGCCGGGCTGATCATCGTGCCGCTGGTCAGCCTGATCAGCAAGGTGCAGCCGAAGGCTGAGATCGACCGGATCTTCTCCTGCTATGACAGGACGGTTACCGTCAAGGCAAAAGATTCCATCGAGACGGGAGAATAAACAGGTTTCAAACGACAGGCCGGAGAGCAGTGCTTTCCGGCCTGAACCTTTTATGTTGCAGAAAAACCAACATACTATAATTTGACATCTTAAATCTCCTGTGCTACTATATATCGGGTTTTTGGAACAAATATTGAGCACATGGGAGGATTTGTCTTCATGAAAAAGGCACTCAGTCTGGTCCTTGCTTTAGTCATGCTGATTAGCGTGGCCTGCGCTTTCGCTGAAGGAAAAGAGATCGACGGTCTTGCTGACCGGGGGATTAAAATCAAACCTGCCGGATTGAATGAAGTGGATGATCTGATCAGCCCGACTACCGGCAGAAACCTGACGGAGATCGAAGTACCCAACGGCTTCCTCGGCCTGGCGGTGACCGGTGAATATCAGCCGATCCTGATCCAGATTTCCAATGCAGACAACGGGCTTGGCAGTTCCGCCAAGATCAAGAATTACCGGAATGCTCCGGTAAACGGCATCTATGCCGACGTGGTGTATGAAGCGCTGCAGAAAAAAGGCGGCGGGGAAAGCCGTATGACTTATGTGTTCTCTGATATTGTGCCTGATTTTGCCGGGTTTGTTCGCAGCACGCGTATTCAGCATGCACTGTACCGTGCCGAATGGGAGTCTGCTTTTGTGACATCCGGCTGGAACTACGCGGTGACAGATGTTCCGGATATCTGGAAACAAAACGGCATCCCGGACCCGACCGGCAAGCGGACGGAAGCTGATCCCGGAATCGTCTATGTCGGTGACCTGAGCAGCAAGCCCTGGGGACCGTATGTGTACCGGATTTTCGACAAGAGCGGCAAGAAATACAGCGGCGCCAATACAGAGATTTTCAACCTGACCGGGCTGCTGACAGATGTGATCCCGAAGGATCATGTACCGGCGAACCATACCTGGAAGTTTACAGATGATATTCCCGCCAAGGGTGATGACGGTAACTTCGTCTATATCAAATTCGGCAATGAGAACAACACGGACAGTCGTCTGGAATATGATGCATCCACAAACTCCTATATCCGCTATATCAAACGGGCCAAGGGAGAGGATGTGCCCTATCGGACAAATATTCTCTTGGAGCCCGAAATAAAAAAGGTTAAGGGCGACGGAAAGAATGCCAAAGGCCTGGGCGTTGTGATTCAGGGAATGGAAGCCGGCGATCCGATCACCTTCAACAATGTGATCGTTCAGCAGGTTGATTATAACTGGATCAGCTTTACCCGTCCGAATCCGACGCTGATCGGATCCGGCAATGCGGACTACTTCATGGGCGGAAAGCATATTGCCGGTGTCTGGGACCGGAAAGATCTGACGAGCCGGACAGTTTTCTATGACGATGAGGGCGAAGAGATTGAACTGCAGCGCGGCCGGACTTTGATTATCCTGATGCCTTACGGAGAAAAGGGCGCCGGTGTGAGCTACGAGTAAGGGGGCTTTCCGATCGCCCCCTTAAACCCCTTCGGCTACGGTATGACAAGGGTAGCAGGAAGGTGCTACAGGAAAGACAAGGGGGGGTTCAGGTCAAACTCCGAGGGGACTGCAAAATGCAGTTCCCTTTTTCGTTACAAATATTTATCTGTTTGTAACAAACCCTTGCAATTATCGTATAAATATTATACAATTTATACAGTATTGGTTACGAAAGGGTGTTATCAGTGGGAAAAAGGATCCTCTTGGTAGACGATGAGCCTTTGATTCTGAAGGGCCTGAAATATACCCTGGAACAGGAAGGATACGAAACAGACAGCGCCATGGACGGGGAAGAGGCGCTGGCGAAGTTTGACTCGTCTCCCTTTGATCTGATCCTGCTTGATGTTATGCTGCCCAAGCTTGACGGGATTGCCGTCTGCCAGCGGATCCGGGAGCACAGCGATGTTCCGATCATTATGCTGACTGCCAAAGGGGAGGATATGGACAAGATCCTCGGCCTGGAATACGGGGCAGACGACTATATGACCAAGCCCTTCAATATTCTCGAGGTCAAGGCAAGGATCAAGACGATCCTGCGCCGCGTATCCGGCAGCGTACAGCAGCAGGAGCATCGGGTGATCAAGGTTCACGATATGGAAGTAAACCTGATCAAGCGCAGTGTGACTTTGGGCGGGAAGGACATCAAGCTGACTGCCAAGGAGTTTGACCTTCTGCAGATGTTTGTCACAAACCGGGGAACTGTTTTCAGCCGTGAACAGATGCTGGAGACGGTCTGGAAATATGATTATGCGGGAGACGCACGTACGGTGGATGTGCATATCCGCCGCCTGAGGGAAAAGATTGAACGGGATACGTCAAAGCCTGAATTCATCTTTACCAAATGGGGAGTTGGTTACTATTTCACGGATCAGGACTAAACAGGCATTCTGGGCCAGCATCAGGTGGAAGATCCTGCTGGCCTTTTTTGTCATCGTAGGCCTGTCCTTTTTTGTTGCGGCAACCACGCTGACCGGGCAGGTCAGCGATTATCTGTTTGAACAGCGGACGCGGGAGGACAGCCTGCTGACGGAAAAGCTGGCAGTTTCCGCGGCTCCGCTTTTTCAGTCTGTGGCGGTTGAAGAACTGAATGAACTGATGGATGAAAGCGCAGTCTCCATGAACGGGCGCCTGCTGCTGATCGACATGGACGGCAAAATCCAATATGATACTTTTCAGACGCTCTGCGGGCAGCGGATCCAGGTGGAAGAAGCGCTGCAGGTGCTGACGGGAAACCAGGCGGAAGCCTACGGGATTCATTCACCGGGGCGGGCTGTCGTGGAGGAGATGAACGGCGAAAAAAACGCCGACTATCTTGCATACAGCGCCCATGAAATGACAGGTTTCCAGGGGCGGATCGGCGTTGCACTGTTTGTCAGCCGGGTTCAGAGCATGATGGATTCCATGGGCACAGTCCGATGGAGACTGCTGAGTGTGTTCGCGATCATCGCGCTTGCCGCGCTCGTCCTGGCTTTGTTCCTGAGCCAAGTGCTGACCAAACCCATTACAGCCCTGAACCGGACCATGAGACGAATGGGGAAGGGCGACCTGAGTGTCCGCGTGCCGGTCAGCGGCAGCGGAGAACTGAGGGAACTGGCGGAGAACTATAATACAATGGCGGCGCAGCTGGAGAGCCTGGATAAAACAAGGAACCAGTTTGTTTCCAATGCAAGTCATGAGCTGAAGACGCCGCTTGCTACGATGAAGATTATGCTGGAGACCATGATGTACCAGCCGGATATGCCTTCTGATCTCAGGAGTGAGTTCATGAACGACATGAATCATGAGATCGACCGGCTGACCGGGATCATTACGGATCTGCTGGTGCTCACCCGGATGGACAATAAAGATGAGATGACCCGCGAGACCGTTGATATGAGTGAATTGACGCAGGAAACGGTCCATCTGCTGCAGCCGGCGGCAGAGAAGAAGGGTCAACAGCTGACGGACGAAATCAGGCCCGGCCTGGAACTTTACGGAGACCGGATTAAGCTGAACCAGATACTTTATAATCTGATGGATAATGCAATCAAGTATACTCCGGAGGGCGGAAGGATTCATGTTTCACTGAAAGAAGAGGAAGGGAATCTCGTCTGGCGTGTCCGGGATAACGGAATCGGGATCCCCGCAGAAGACCAGGAACATATCTTTGAACGCTTCTACAGAGTGGATAAGGCCAGGAGCCGGGAGACCGGCGGAACCGGTCTGGGATTGAGCATTGTCCGTCAGATGGTTAAAATGCATGGCGGAACGATATCCGTTCACAGCGAACCGGACAGCGGTTCGGAATTTGTGGTGACTTTTCCCCGGGAAGGAGAAGCATGATGGGCAGGAAAGGAATGTGTCTGCTTCTGGCATTCTGTTGTCTGGCAGCGCTGTCGGGCTGTTCCGGACGGCGGGAGGAAGACCGCTTGCCCGCACCGCCCCTGCCTCCGGCAGAGGTCTATTATACCGCACCGGATCAGGATGAGGTCATATCGGAAGGCGGAGAATTCAAAAGCTATTTCCCGGGACGGGATGACCTGGGTCTGGTTTCCAGAAGTACGCAACTGGACCCGGCAAACCTGAGCGATACGGCAGAGATGCTTGTGCGCAGTATGATTGCATATCCCGGCGATGAAGAGACCAAGAAACTCGGCGGTAACAAAGCGCTGGACCTGTATGGAGATCATCCGATTGAGGTCAGCGGCGGGGTTTGCACAGTCAATCTGGCAACGTCCGCCCTTCAACTGAGCCTGCGGGATTATTACAAGAACTGTCTGGCACTGGCAACAACGCTGTGCGAGGTGAAGGAGATCAACAGCGTCAATGTTCTGGTGGCGGATCAAAGCGTCGGATTGGACATTACAGGTAATCTCCCGATGGGAACATTGACCGCTCATCCCGGGGAAAACCTGGCGGTGCTCTGGGAACAGATGGAAGCCAAACGGACACCGCTGGGAGAGGACCTGAGCAAAACACCGCTGAGCACACTGGCCACCTTGTACTTCCCGCTGCCGGACGGGCGAGGGATCGCATGCGCCACGAGGCTGGTCAATTTTGAGGGACAAACACCTCAGCAGCTTGCGATGGGGCTGATCAATGCGGTCAGTTCCGTCCGAAAGAGTACAACAGGCGGGCAGGGCTTTCCCGAACTGAGCGACCTGCTGCTGCATGATCCGGTGACAAGCGAACTGGAGGAAGGCGGGAGACTGATTACGCTGAGCCTGACGGAAGACGCGGAAGCCCGGCTCACGGCCGGCGGAGCGGATCTTGCCTGTACAGTCGCGGCATTGACCTATACGCTGACGACGTTCATCCCCGGGATTGCTGCGATATGCATCCGAATCGGGGATAAGCCGATAACGGAACTGCATACGGACCGCTTTGCCACGGTTACCGCACTGGGCGGACTGGTCAGAAGAAGTACGGTATCTTCCTTTTTAATGGGAAGTACGACAGTGTATTTTGCGAGAAACGGCATTCTCTGCGAATGCGAACGGCCGATTGACAGACAGCTGGCAGACAGTCCGCGAGCACAGCTGTGCGCGCTGATGGAAGGCCCGGACGGGCGGGAACAGGCGGAGGATATTGTTGCAACGTTGCCCGGGAATGTACGGGAAGATGATATCCTCGGTATCCGGGCAGAAGGCGATACTTTGCTGGTGAATCTGAGCGAAGGCTTCCGCGCTGAGATTCAGGCAATGGGGCCGGAAGCGGAGACGCTGATCTGCTACAGCATGGTCAACACCCTTTGCAGGAATACCAGCCTGAAACGAGTGTGCTTTTTTTTCGAAGATGATCAGGTGGAAACGATAGCCGGTACGATCTACTGGGCCGGCGAGTTCCTTTACAACATCGGCCTGGCGGAAAAAGGATTGGGATAAGAAAAGAAAAGGTTACAATATTTTAATACTGATTTATTAACATTGTGTTCACATTCAGGACAAAAAGCGTTGATATACTCACCTCGAAAACCGAAAGGAGGTTTTTGAAATGAGTAAGATCATGAATCGAAAAGTCCTGGGACTGATTGCACTGGCATTGGTGTGTGTTTTTGCGGGAACCGTAATCGGAACAACGCTTCCTGCGACTGCGGATGAACAGATCGTTGTATTGACCTCTCCCTTTACGGAAGCGATTGCGGAAGTTCGCGACAGCGTGGTCGGCGTAAACAATTACCAGATCGTGAACAACTACGGGAACTACGGATATGATTTCCCCTGGAGCTACTTCGGGTTCGGAAACGGATACGGGAACGGATACGGGAACGGCTACGGATACAATCAGCCGGATTCCGGGGAGGAAGTCAAGTACGGCAGCGGCTCCGGCGTGGTGATCGCAAAGGATTACGTGCTGACCAACTACCATGTGGTGGATGACGCGCACAGCCTGAAGATTTCCATCGGTGAAGACGAGAAGAACCTCTACGACGCGACGGTTGCCGCCTTTGACGAGGAGAAGGACGTAGCGGTGCTGCATGTGCCCGGACTGCCCCTGGATCCTGTTGAACTAGGCGACAGTGATGCCCTGCAGATCGGCGACTGGGTTGTGAACATCGGCAACGCGATCGGCTTCACCGGAACCGCGACCGCGGGTATCGTTTCCGGCATCAACCGTGAGATCGCCGGAGACAACAACTCCGTGGATAAATACGGCCGGGCAAGCAAAGTGGTCAACAAGATGATTCAGACTGACGCGGCGATCAACAGCGGCAACAGCGGCGGCGGTATGTTCAACACAGCCGGTCAGCTGGTTGGTATCCCGACACTGAAATATATCGGCACCCGCTACAGCAGCAACGCAACCGTCGAAAGCATCGGCATGTGCATTCCGATCAACGAAGCCAAAGAAGTGATTGAAAAGGCGCTGAGCGGCGGAGAGACAGGGACTGCGAAGAACAGCGAAGAGGTGAAAACCGAAGGAACCGATAAAGGCCTGTCAGGCAAGCCCCGGATGGGCGTCACCGTGAGCACGGCCAAGGATACCCAGGGTTTGCTGCCCAGAGGCGCCTACGTGGTCGAAGTGCAAAAGGACAGCCCTGCTGAAGCAGCTGGGATCAAGGTCGGGGATATCATGGTGGAAGTCAACGGTGAAGTGATTACCAGCGTGAGCCAGGAAATCGAGATTATCAGCCGGCTGAAGGAAGGCGATGAGGTCGCTGTAAAGGTGTTCCGTCCTGCTGAGGTCGTGGATGGCCAGATCAAGAGTACCGCAGGAGAGTATGTTGACCTGATAGTGAAGCTTGCGGTGGTTGACGCGATTGCTCAGTAAAAAGATACCAATAAATGGAAGCCCCGGGAGGTCCCGGGGCTTTTAAGGATTCATGATCTGTGCCAGGAAAAACACGGACTGATCAGACGAGACGGATGCCGGCGAGCATCTGCTCGTTGTTATAGCGCTTGATCAATGCATGAATTCTGTCGTAGGGGTTCAGGAGCTTGCTCAGGCTCCGGTCATGGTTCAGAGTGGCGATAATATAGGAAATATATTTGCTCATATCGGCTTCGATGAACCACTCGGTTTTTGCCAGTTCCGGCTTCCGGTAGGTCAGGTTGGTGGAGATTACCCGATCGATAATCCCCTCGCGGTAAGCTTTTTCAAAAGTTTCGATTCCGCTGGTAAACAGAGCAAAGGTACAACCGGCAAAGATCCGGTTGGCTTTACGTTTTTTCAGTTCCTTTGCCAGGTCAATAATGCTCTCGCCGCTGCTGATCATGTCATCCGCAACGAAAACATCTTTCCCCTCCACGCTGTCGCCCAGATATTCATGGGCAACGATCGGGTTACGCCCGTTTACGATCCGGGTATAATCGCGCCGCTTGTAGAACAGGCCCATATCCAGCCCCAGGACGGAAGCGTAGAAAATATTGCGGTCGATGGCGCCTTCATCGGGGGAAACGATCATCATGTGCTGTTTATCGATCCGCAGAGATTTATCCTTTTTCAGCAGGGCCTTGAAGATCTGATAGCTGGGCATGATACTCTCGAACCCGGTGGTCGGAATCGCGTTCTGGACACGAGGATCATGGGCGTCGAAGGTGATGATATTGGCAACCCCCATGTTTTCCAGCTCCTGCAGGGCCATGGCGCAGTCCAGGCTTTCCCGGGAGGAACGGCGATGCTGCCGGGCTTCGTAAAGCATCGGCATAATCACGGTAACCCGTTTGGCTTTGCCGCCCATGGCGGCGATGATGCGCTTGAGATTGGCAAAATGCTCGTCCGGGCTCATGGGGACTTTCTGCCCGAACATCTCATACTGAACGTTATAAGCACCCGGGTCACAGAGGATATACATATCGTAACCGCGGATGCTTTCTTTAATCATGCCCTTGGCTTCACCGTTTCCGAAGCGGGGACAGGTAACTTTTATCAGAAAATCCTGGCGTTCGACGCCGGGGGTGGTTCTCATATCTCCAGGCTCGGATTCTTCAGCGTGATCCTGCCATTTTTTCAGCCAGCTGTTGACCTTTTCGCCGATCTCTTCCGTGCCCGGCATAGCAATCAGCCCCAGAGGGCCAACGGGATAAGTCAGAAAAGAGTCCTTGTTCCATGTGCTGACGAAATCAGTCATACGTACCTCCTTCGAGGGTCGGCATCAACACGTACATAGACAGTATACTCTCTTTTTTGCCAAAAGAGAAGCGAGAAAATGGTCGTTTATGTTCCTTTTTTTGCCATGGAGAGGGATTCGCGCCTGCGAGCGCGACCAGGGCTTTCCGATCGCCCTGGACCTTCGGTCAATGAGTGTGTGAGAAAATGGTCGTTTGTATTATTTTTGCCATGGAAAGGGTTTCGCGCCTGCGGGCGCGACCAGGGCTTTCCGATCGCCCTGGACCTTCGGTCAATGAGTGCGTGAAAAAAAGGTTGTTTCTGTTCCTTTTTTTTCCATGAAGTTGCGCGGGAAGGAAGATTAAATTATAATAATACATTATTATGAGCTGAAGGGAATGAGGGAAGAGCATGAACCTGAAAAGATCAGTGAGCCTTGTACTGTGTATTCTCCTTTTGTTTACACTGTTCGGCTCCGCACTGTCCGAAGGGGAAACCGTGACCTATCGCAGCATTACTGTGAGCAGGGATACGGAAGAAGTGGATCTGGGAACGCTGGGTATCATGCAATGGGGCCCTTTTTATGATTTTCTCAGTCAGCTGCCGAACCTGAAAAAGGTGGATATGTTTAACACTGTGCTGAATCTGCAGGTTTACAATAAACTGAATCAACTTTTTCCGAACGTGGATTTCGGGTGCCAGTTCCGTTTCGGCAAGCGCAGGCTGCGGACGGATGATACCGCTTTTTCCACTCTTTGGAGCGAAGGGGACCGAAAATTCGGATATGATGAGCTTTCCATGCTCAGCTGGTGCCGGAACCTGTATGCGCTGGATATTGGACACAATCCGGTCAAAAAACTGGATTTTCTGTATGATCTGCCGGAACTCAGAGTGCTGATCGTGGCGATCTGTGATGTGACGGATATTACGCCGATTGCGAGCCTGAAGCATCTGGAATACCTTGAAATCTTCCATAACCGGATTACGGATATTTCCTGCCTGAAGGGTCTGGATCATCTGATGGATCTGAATCTGGTCAAGAACAAGGTTAAGGATCTGAGCCCGCTGACTGAACTGAAGAGCCTGAAACGGCTGTGGATCCACCTGGCTGACCTGGATAATCCTGACATGCCGGATGCGGCAACGCTCAAGACACTGCAGGAGGCGCTGCCGGACTGTCATATCGATGCAGAGTCAACTTCCACTGCTGGCGGCTGGCGAGGGGATAATTCTCATTATCAGGCAATTAAAAGAATGTTCGGAACGAAGGTTTACGAGCCGTTCGAGGATTCGGACCCGGAGAATATGCCGGAACCTTGGCGGAGCGAGCATCTGAAGCAGCGTGAACAGGAAGGGAACACATGAGACAAAGGGAACGTTTCTTATCCGTTCTGACAGCACTGTTGCTGGTTTTCAGCTGCCTGCCCGTTTGGGGAGATGCGGAATCCATTCAGGAATGCCACCGAGTGATCAGCACAGCTTCGGAAACAAAACAGGATAATGGCTCACGGGTGAAACTCTGGCAGGTGGAAACGGCTCACCCTGCGGTCTCGGAAGAGATCAACGGCATTGCAGCGAAATGGGCGGAGGAGCTGGGACCGGATCTGGATCAGGCACAGAACAACGGGAAAAAGAACAGCCGTCTGGATGCCGAGATCCGTTACAGCAGGACGGGACTGCATTGGATGAGCTTTCTGGTTCAGGCGAGAACGACGTACCATCAGCAACTGAAGGCTCAGCGGTTTACCACCCGGACCTACGATATGGAGACCGGAGAACGGATCCTGATGACGGACCTGTTTGACGATGATGAGGAAACCTGGCAGTTGCTGGGCGATCGGGTGCGCCAGACGCTTTCCGACTACTGGCCGGAGGAGGAACCTGATCCGGAACAGTTGGACAAACTGTGCAAACGTTCCGCCCTGGAAGAAGCGGAGTTTACGCTGCACGGCATGTCGCTTGTGCTGCATTATCCGGCGGAATCTCTCTATCCCGGGCACTATACGCTGATGGAAGTTCCGTTCTACTATCCGGAGATTCGTCCTTTAATGACGGAAGACGCGATGACGGAAACGGATAATCTGACATATTATAAGACCTGTGCGCTGACTTTTGACGACGGCCCGAGCGCTTCGAAAAACACATCGCTGGTGCTGGATTCCCTCATGGAGACGGGCGCGCGAGCCACATTCTTTGTGATCGGCAACCGGATTAAGGATTACCGCTGGTTTGTCCAGCGGGAGCATGACAACGGTCATGCGGTTGCTTCCCATAACTGGCATCACGGCAATGTCAATAAATCCACTCCGGCGGCGCTGCGCGCGATGCCGAAGAAAGTCAATACATCTATGATTAAAGCGATCGGCATTCCAGTGAGATACGACCGGGTTCCGGGCGGATTATATCCTAAAATGGTCAAGGCAAAGGTTGGATGGTCCTATATCCAGTGGAGTCTGGATACCTACGACTGGCGCGGCGGGAAAACGGCAGAGGTCATGCAGAAGGTGAGAAAAAAACTGCGTGACGGAGACATTATTCTCTGCCATGATACGAAAGATAATACACCGGAATCCACCCGGCAGATCATTCACTATCTGGAAGAACAGGGGTATATGCCGCTGACGATTGATGAACTTTTTGCCAAGGACGGGGTGGAGTTGCAACCCGATACAGTGTATTTTCGCTGTAATCAGGGGGAAACAACCATAAGAAAAGACTAGGGGGCTTTCCGATCGCCCCCTAAAACCCCTTCGGCTTGCATGTTTCTTGGAGGGAAACTTTAAAGAGAAAAAAAGAGGAGGCTTTCCGATCGTCCCCTGAAACCCCTTCGGCCTGCATGTTTCTTGGAGGGAAACTTTAAGAAGAAAAAAGGAAAGGGCTTTCCGATCGCCCCCTGAAACCCCTTCGGCTTGCATATTATTGTGACAGGAACGGCGATTATCGCCGGCCTGTCTTCTTTTTCTCTTTGATTTCATACATCAGGGAATCCGCAGCTTTGATGCAATCGTCAATAGGACGCCGTTCCGCTGCATCAGATTTGATAACGCCGAGAGAGAGCCCCAGTTTATAAGGCCTGTCAGCGGATTGGTTGTGTTTTTTTACGGCAGCATGGATTTTTTCGGGAAGGGTTTCATCCCGACCTGTATCAATCAGGATGAATTCATCTCCGCCGTACCGCATGATGAAAGCATCAGGAGATGCGGAAGCCCGCAGGAGCTCGGCCGTGTCTTTCAGGGCCTGGTCGCCGGTTTCATGCCCGTGCTTATCATTGATGGCTTTCATGTTGTCCAGATCGATGAAGAGAATCTGGATGCTCCCTTCGGCTGCAAGCAGATTGTCGTAAAACTGCTGGCCGAAGCGGGACAGGCCGAATCGATTGTACAGACCGGTCAGCGCATCATGGACATATAAATCGTCCAGCGTATCATTCAGGGTCTGCAGAAGACATTTTTTCCTCACATTTTCAAAGGCAATTTCGAGGAAGTTGAAGATACTCTCGTGCAGGTTCAGCTTTGCTGCGGTGCAGATTCCGTTCAATGCGATATAACCGATGGAATAGGTGCTGTAATGCAGCGGGTAAAACATCAGGAAACGCTCCTTCTGCATTACTTCTTCCGGAAGCAGGCTTGCGGTCGGGAAAAGAATGAATTCCGGATCATCACCGCCGGGATTCGGGAGCACCATGGTATTGTCAAAATGCCTGGCCTTATCGGGCCACATGCTCTTGTCGTAGTTCCTGAAGTAGAATTCATTGACACAGGGATAGATTTTTTCACAGCCGAAGATTCGGTTGTTCCGGCTGATGATCTGCAGCAGATCCCGTAGGTCGGAAGCTTCAAACAGGTCTTCAGCCATCTGATCCTGTTGGATATAAAAATTCTGAAGGAAACGCGTCTGCTGGAAGTAAAGGTCCCGGATCATGCTGCTTCGTGGCGTGTTGTGGCAGCCGCAGGATTCGGAACAGATCAGCTCAAAGCCGAAGGGGAAAGAAGTACGGTCTTCCTCACCGCGTATGATCTGAATAAGGACATCCGCAGCATAGTAATCCAGGCGGGAGTTGTCCGCATGAACTGTTGAAAGACGGGGACTGGAAAGCTCTGCACTGTTCAGATTGTCAAAACCGGTAATCAGCACCTGACCTGGGATATGAATGCCGCCTTCCTGCAGAGTTGCCATCAGGCCGATTGCCATTTCATCATTGCCGCAGATGAATGCATCGGGAAGGGGATATTGTTCCCGGAGCCACATTTTTCCGACGTTGACGCCGTCACTGGTCCTCCAGGTGCAGCGGATTACCTCGACATTTTCCTCCGGGATCCGGTTGTTCCTGCAGGCAGCCATAAAGCCGTCAAGGCGCTGGCGCCCTTCCGGACAATCGTTGTCCATGATTCCGGTCAGATAGACCAGCCGTTGGGCTTTATGCTCGCGGATGATATGTTCGGCAATGGCATACTGAGCTTTTTCATTATCGAAATAGACAAGGGAACAGCCTTTAAGCTCACAGCCGATGGAAACGGCAGGGATGCCTGCTGCTGCAATGCTTGCTTCCACATCATGCCTGGCTTTACGGAGAACAATCTGATTGCTCTGAACGATTACACCGTCAAACTGTTTCAGATCCGGCAGGCTGAAGATCGCATATTCACTCCTGTCTTTCTCATTGCCCAGGTCCTTGCCGAAACAGTCAAAAACACAGATCTGAACATTCGGATGATCCTGTGTATACTGCTTTAACCCGTGGAGAGTCTTCTCCACGAGTTCGTAGTTCCAGTCAACGGTCAGGAACGCGATGCGGTACAGATCTTTGTTATTCATCATCATTAATCATTGAGCGGGAGCTGACTGCCCCCGCACCTCTTGGATTTACGGGAAACGGGCTTTGCAGCCTGTAACAAAAACAGTGATACAAATACAGTATGAAAAAATATGTATAGATATTTTAAACAATTGCCGGGCATTTGTCAATCCGCGGAGGAAATGCCGTACAGGAGCTTAAAAAGCCATGCGGCACTATGCAAAACGGACTAAAGATGTTATAATTCTATATTGAATCAGTCTGCGAAGAAGACGATTTTCAGGCAGAAAGGTGACATGAAATGAAGAAAAACAACAAAACGGAAAAGCTGCGTTTCAGAAGGGCTGCAGCGATGCTGCTGGCGGCTTTGCTGCTGCTCATGACGAGTATCGCGGCAGGCGAGAGTGCCTTGCGCGGTTATAACAAGGAAGACGGATATGTCTATTTGCTTCTGGGCCGGTATCCGCAGACGGAAGACGGCGGGATCGAGCCGATCCTGTGGCGGGTGCTGACGGCGGACGATGAAAAAGCCTATCTGCTCAGCGAATACATCCTGTTTGCCCGGGCACTGCACACCAGCCGGAAAGAGTATGAACAGTTCGGCGGAGACTTTGCTCAAACGGAACTGTGCAACTACCTGAATACCACCTTTGCAGAACAGGCTTTTACGGAAGACGAGCTGAGTATGCTGCTTGAATGTGAAGACTTCGGGAAAGTCTTTCTGGTGACTCGGGATGAAATGAAGGATAAGAAGATCGGCCTGAGTACCACGCTGGAAGGATCCACTAACCCAAAAAAGATCGAGGCCAACCCCGGTGTTCGCGCCTGGGGGACTGAGTGGGCGATTAAAAACAACGGGTATCCGGAATCGGAATATCCGGATCCAAAGGCTAAAATCCGCAATGCCACGGACACGGCAAATATCACTGTAGGCGAGAAACGCCTGTATGTATTCATGGCAAAATACGGCGCATGCAGTCCCTGGTGGGGCCGGTCGGCAGCCAAATCCCATGCAGACCAGGCGGTCTGCACCAAGGACGGCGGACAGATCGGCCGGATTGAGGTAGGCAGGGATAACGAAGGCGTCCGGCCTGCGTTGTACCTGGCGGAAGGAGCCTACGAGATTGCTTCCGGATCAGGAACAAAGGACGACCCATTCGAGATTGTACCGACAGGTGCGGGGGAATAAAGGAGGAAACAACCATGAAAGGAAATACGGTTCGCTGGATCATTGCCGTGCTGATGCTGATGGCTCTGACGCTGGGACTGAGCTGTCCTTCCATTGTGGAGGCGGAAGGTGCCAAACTGCCGCTGGACTTTACCGTGGGCGGCAGCAAGACGGATAAGGCAGACTGGGAATACGACGGAAAGACGCCTATCGGCTACAAGGACGACACGATCGAGGTTACCACGGTAAAAGGAAGTGTGACCCTGCCCTCGGCCAGCAAGCGGAAAAAGAATGTCAAGCACGAGACATGGGTGGCACGCATCAAAATACAGGATGCATCCCAGCTGCGTACAGCGGTGAGCAAGGATACCTATAAAGGTGGCGGACAGGCAAACGCAGAGGATATTGCCAAGAGCAAAAACGCCGTCGCTGCCATGAACGGTGATTTCTTTAAATACGAAAAAGACGTGGGTTACGTTGTACGCCAGGGTGAATTGATCCGGGATGCATCGGACAACAAACGGGTTGTTTTCGACACGCTGCTGGTGGACAGCGAGGGAGATTTCCATGTGATCCCTTCCGCTGATACAGCGAAGATCGAAGATTTCGTGACGGAAACACTGGCACCGGAAGGACGGACGATTCTGGATACCTTCAACCTCGGGCCGGCGCTGATTGTGGATGGCGAAGTTCAGAATATCGCCGAATCCGAAGCCGCGAAGCAGGGAAGATATCAGTGGAAGTATCCCCAGCAGCGGATCGCGCTGGTACAAACCGGACCGCTGGAATACGCAATTGTGGAAGTATTCGGGAAGACGGACGGAACAGCAGGCATGACGCTGGAGGAGTTTGCTGATTTTATTAAGGAACAGGTGCCGGACGCAATCACGGCTTATAATTTCGATGGCGGCGGGTCCACTAACCTGATCCTGAACGGAAAAAAGATCCACAAAACACCCGGGCTCCGGGAGATCACGGACATCATCTATTTCGCGTCCGCTAAGGAGTAAAAAATGGAACCGATCAGACTGGGGTCCCTGACCCTGTATCCCTTCGGGTTGCTGTTGGCACCGTTGATCCTGGGCGCGCTGATATGGATCGCCTGCGATATGAAAAAGGCCGGGCTGAAAAGCGGGACGGCTTCCTGGTTTGCCGTGCTTTCAATTCCGTTATGCTTTGTGTGCGGTCATCTGGGCTACTGCATATTCATCGTTGACCAGATGATCGGCAGTCAGGATTTCGGGATGCTGATCCGGGTACGCGAGGGCGGCTTCCTGCTGTGGGGCGCGCTGGCCGGCGGGTTACTGGCGGCGCTGATCACGGGAAGGATTACCGGCCAGGCGACCGGCCGGATCTCGGACAGGACGATCGTGGCGGCGTGCCTGCTGATCGCTGCGGGACGGATCATCTGCGGACTGATCTTCAAGGACCAGGGGACGGGGATGACACTGGAGGACTGGTTCAACACGGAGTGGATGGATCCGGAAGAGGCGGACTACACGAACCGTTTCAGCCTGTTCGCACTGGAAAACTACAGCTTTTTCGAGCGGTTTCCTTTTGCGGTTCAGAACTTCTATGAGGAATGGTGCTGGGCCGTGTTTGTGCCCGAAGCGATTTGGGCCTGTGTGATTGCGGTGATTACAGGGCGGTGCAAGGCACAGGACGGGGGACGGACGACGCTGTTCCTGATCCTGTACAGCTGCGGACAGATCGTACTGGAGGCGATGCTGCGGGGTGAGGTGCTGCATTTGCCCTGGCTGGGCTTTGTGCGGGCCAACCAGGTGCTGAGCGCGATCGCACTGGTGGCGGTGATCTGCGTAAGCCTGAAACGCCTGAGGAAAGAGGAACGCGGACGGACGGCGCTGATTTGCTTCGCACAGGTGATTCCTGCTATGGGAATCGTGGTTGCGATGGAATTTGCAGCGCTGGAAAAGAAGATTTCCATGATCGAGAAATGGCCGGCGGATGTCTGCTTCCTGATTATGGGGCTGGCCTGTCTGTGGATGGGGCTGGCGATCAAGGCGGTCTGGAATAAGGCTTATGCTTTACAATCCGGGGAAGCTCTGGTACAATCATAGATAAAGAAGAAATACATAAGGGGGCTTTCCGATCGCCCCCTTAACCCCTTCGGCCATAATGGGTGACTTTCCGATCTTTCCCTTAAACCCCTTCGACCGGGAAAATCACCCGAGGGGTAAAAAAGACGGACGACGGTATCAAAAAACCAGGGGGATTATTCAGGAAGCATTTGGCATCTGAAAACAATATGAAAGGAGTCGGCCTGCAGTGAAAAACACATTTCGCGGCGGCGTGCATCCCGCGGGACACAAGGAACTGAGCCGGGAAAGCCGCCTGCGCCTCTTCGACCCGAAGGGGGAGATGGTTTTCCCGCTCAGTCAGCACATCGGAAAACCGGCCAAACCGGTGGTACAAAAGAATGATGAGGTAAAGGTGGGTCAGCTGCTTGCCGAAGCGGACGGGTTTGTTTCCGCGCCGATTCATTCCAGCTGCTCCGGGACGGTCAAGGGAATTGAAAAGCGCCGCGTGATCGGCGGCGCGCTGGCGGAATGCATCGTGATCAACAACGATGGGCTTTTCACCCCCATCGCCGACTACTCCAAGCGGAAGGACGCGAACAAGCTGTCCAATGAGCAAATCATCAAGCGGGTGCAGGAAGCCGGTGTGGTCGGCCTGGGCGGAGCGGGTTTCCCGACCTGTGTGAAGCTGCAGCCGAAGAACCCGGAAGCGATAGAGTACGTGATCGCCAACGGAGCTGAGTGCGAACCTTATCTGACCTGCAACGATCAGCTGATGCGCATTCATTCCAATGAGATTGTCGAGGGCCTGGAGCTGGTCCTGCGCCTTTTCCCGAACGCAAAAGGCGTGATCTGCATCGAGGATAACAAACCCGAAGCGATCAAGGCTATGAAACTGGCGGCTTCCGGAAAACCCCGGATGAGCGTGAGGGGAATGATCACCAAATATCCGCAGGGCGGCGAGCGCAGCCTGATTCAGGCGGTGGCCGGGGTGGATTTCCCGACGGCACAGTTGCCCGCTGACGTGGGCTGCATCGTGCAGAACGTTGGTACGCTTTACGCGATTCAGCGGGCGGTGCTGTACGGCGAGCCGCTGTTCAGCCAGTGCTTCACAATTACAGGCGAAGCGGTGGCAAATCCCGGCAACTACATCGTCCGGGTAGGCACAAGCTTCGCGGAGCTGCTGGAGGAAGCCGGCGGACTGAAGGACGGCAAGGAGATGAAGAAGGCGCTGTGCGGCGGCCCGATGATGGGCATTGCCCTCGGCACGCTTGATATCCCGATCCAGAAACAGAACAACGGGCTGACGGTGCTGGCGGAGGACCCGGTGGAAGACGCGGAGGCGCTGATGACCAACTGCCTGCGCTGCGGCCGGTGCCAGGCGGTATGCCCGCTGGGGCTGACCCCCCAGCTGATGTGCGACGCGGCGATCGCCGGGGATCTGGAACGGTTTGAAAAGAAACTGTACGGGATGGACTGCATTCAGTGCGGCAGCTGCACCTTTGCCTGCCCGGCCAAGCGGCCGCTGACCCCCGTGTTCAAGCAGGCAAAGGCTGAAATCCTTGAAAACAGGAAGCGGGAAGGAGGCGGTCAGAAATGAACGAAGCTGTGAATTCCGTCAATCTGTCATCGGCTCCTCACGTAAGGGATAAATGGACGACGCCGTTCATCATGCGGATGGTGACCCTGAGCCTGATGCCGGCCACCATCGTCGGCATCCTGGTCTACGGATGGAACGCGTTCGGGATCGTGGCACTGTCCATCATCTCTGCGGTGGCAGCCGAATGGGTTTTCAACAAGATCTGCCGGAAACCCAGCACGATCTGGGACGGCAGCGCGGTGGTAACCGGCCTGCTGCTGGGGCTGAGTCTCGGGCCGCAGACTCCGCTGTACTGCCCGGTAATCGGTTCCGTATTCGCAATTGTGGTCTGCAAATGCTGCTTCGGCGGGCTGGGCAAGAACTTTATCAACCCGGCGCTGGCGGGCCGGTGCTTTCTGCTGATTTCCTTCGCGAACGCGATGGCGATCAAGCCGGTGATCGACGCGGTGGCAACAGCGACCCCGGTGGGTGCGATGAAAGCCGGCGAGGCGGTGAATATCACGAAGATGTTCCTGGGCACGGCGGACGGTGTGATCGGCAGCTCAATTCTGGCGCTGCTGGCCGGCGGACTGCTGCTGTGGAGCCTGGACATCATTCACGGGGAGATCTGCTTCTCCGTGTTGATCGGCTTTACGCTGTTCATGGGCATCTTCGGCGGAAAGGGATTTGATGTTAACTACCTGCTGGCGCACCTGTGCGGCGGCGGCGTGGTGATGGGCGCCTTCTTCATGGCGACGGACTACGTGACCAGCCCGGTAAGCAAGCTGGGCCAGCTGATTTACGGGTGCCTGATCGGCGTGCTGGGCGGGCTGTTCCGCCTGAAGGGTAACACGGCGGACAGCTTCAGCTACGCAATCATCATCGGCAACGTGTGTACGCCTCTGATCGATACCTACATCGTACAGAAACCTTTTGCCTACCGGAAGGTCGGGAAGACCAGGGAGACGAAGAAGGAACCTTTCCGGATTCCGAAGCCCGTGATCGCGCTGACGCTGATCGCGGCGATTGCCGGCGTGGCGCTGAGCGGCGTTTTCTCCGTGACAAAGGACAAGATCGAGGAACAGGAAATCTTCAAACAGTCTGTCGCTTACCGGGAGGTCTGCCCGGAGGCCACGAGCTTCTCCTACAATGATAAAGCGCAGGAAATCCTCGGGGACGAAGGAACCGAAATCGATGATGCGACAATCTATGCCTGCTATGTGGGGAAAAACGACCAGGGGGATCTGGTCGGATACGCCCTAAGCGTAGGCGCCAAGGGATTCGGCGGACAGGTGATCATGGCGCTGGGACTGACGCCGGAAGGCAAGATTACGGGGATCAACTTTACGGAACTGAAAGAGACCGCCGGCCTGGGTATGAAAGCCAGCGAACCCGAATTCAAGGATCAGTTCCCGGGCAAGAGCGTGAGCATTGACCTGGTCAAGGGTCCCCCGCAGGACGATAATGACATCAGCGCCATTACTGGCGCGACGGTAACCTCCACCGCGGTCCACAAAGCGGTGTCTGCCGGCCTCAACTTCTACGAGACGGTCCTGAAGGGAGGCAATTGAGATGAAAAACTATATCGAACGCCTCTGGAACGGCCTTATTAAGGAAAACCCCGTACTGGTGCTGATGCTGGGTATGTGCCCGGCGCTGGCGGTTTCCACCCAGGCGGCCAACGGCATCGGCATGGGCCTGAGCACGCTGGCGGTGCTGGTGCTGAGCAATTTCGTGATCAGCTGCCTGCGGAAGGTGATCCCGGATTCAGTGCGGCTGCCCTGTTACATCGTGATCGTGGCCAGCCTGGTGACGGTAACGGAGCTGCTGATCAAGGCATACCTGCCGAGCATCTATGAAGCGCTGGGCATCTATATCCCCCTGATCGTGGTAAACTGCATCATCCTGGGACGGGCGGAAGCATACGCCAACAAGCATACGCCCCTGCTGTCCGTGATGGACGGCATCGGGATGGGCCTGGGCTTTACAATCGCGCTGACGCTGGCCGGTATGATCCGCGAACTGCTGGGCGCCGGCACGGTGTTCGGCCTGCGGCTGCTGCCGGAAAGCTTCGGGATGACGATTTTCATCCAGCCTCCGGGAGCATTCCTGGTCTTCGCGCTGATCATCGCGGTGATGAACGCCATCGGCATCAAGACCCGCCAACGCCAGCTGGTGGAGAGCGGGTGCGACGGCAACTGTGCCCTGTGCAGCACGGCGTGCGAGGAGCGGAAAGCGGAGCCGGCTGAAGCTGTAAAACCTGTTGAACCTGCCACAGCTGTCGGTGAACAGAAGGGAGGCAACCAGGCATGAATAATCCGAGTCTCATTATGATTATCGTGACAGGCGCGCTGATCAACAACGTGGTGCTGAACCAGTTCCTCGGAATCTGCTCTTTCCTGGGCGTCAGCAAGCAGATGAAGGCCTCTATCAGCCTGGGCGGCGCGGTAATCTTCGTGATTACGATCGCCTCCGCGGTGGCGAGCCTGCTGTATGACTATGTCCTGAAGCCCCTGGGGATGGACTTCATGAAGACCATTATCTTTATTCTGGTCATCGCAGCGCTGGTGCAGATCGTGGAGATGTTCCTGAAGAAGAAATCCCCCGCGGTCTACAAGGCGCTGGGTATTTACCTGCCCCTGATTACCACAAACTGTGCGGTGCTGGGCGTGGCCCTGAACAACGTGCAGGATGGGTATAACTTTATCCAGAGTGTACTGAGCGGTTTCGGCACGGCGCTGGGCTATACCATTGCCATTGTACTGCTGGCCGGGATTCGCTCCCGGATCAACGAAAAAGATCTTCCGGCTCCCTTGCGGGGCGCCCCCATTGTGATGATCGCCGCGGCGCTGATGTCCATCGCGTTTATGGGCTTCGGCGGCCTGAAGTGAGAGGAGGGGCTGTAAGATGAACATCATTCTGACCACAACCCTGGTAATCATGGCGATCGGCCTGCTGGTCGGTGTGGGACTTGTTTTCACGGGCAAGAAGTTTGCCGTGAAGGTGGACAAGAAGGAAGTAGCCGTGCGGGAGAAACTGCCGGGGAACAACTGCGGCGCCTGCGGCTTCGCGGGCTGCGACGCACTGGCCGGCGCCATCGCCCGGGGCGAGGCCCCGGTGAATGCCTGCCCAGTGGGAGGCGCCCCCGTGGCGCAGGCCATCGGCGACATTATGGGCGCCTCGGCTGAAACGCTGGAGCGGAAGGTTGCGTTCGTGGCGTGCAAGGGCACGTGCGACGTTGCGACGCTTCAGGGGAACTACGTTGGAATTAAGGACTGCCGGACGGCGGCGCTCTCCGGCATGAACATCAAGGATTGTACTTACGGCTGTATAGGCTTCGGATCCTGCGCAGAGGTCTGCCCGGAACAGGCAATTTCCGTAAAGAACGGCGTGGCCGTGGTGAACCGAAAACGCTGCGTTTCCTGCGGCCTTTGTGTGAAGACCTGTCCGAAGGGTCTGATTTCCCTGATTCCGGAAAGCCGGATCATTCGGGTGCAGTGCTCCAACAAAGATAAGGGTCCGATCGTGAAAAAGTCCTGCAAGGCCGGCTGTATCGGCTGCGGCCTGTGCGCGAAGCAATGCGAGTTTGGCGCCATAGAGTTCAGCGGCACCCTGGCCCGGGTGAACCCGGAGAAGTGCACCCTCTGCGGCAAGTGCGCGGAGAAGTGCCCTGCCAAGGTGATTACCACGACCCCCGTTTGACAAGGGAGGCGAGAACATGGATTATTTCAATAAAAAACAGTGCACCCGGATCGGGATCTGCCTTGTGGTAGTCGCGATGATCACGCTGGCGATCACTGGTGTGTTCGGCGGCGGGAAGCAGCTGGAATACCAGGATTTGAGCGCGCATGCGGACGAAGGGGCCGAAGGAGCCGGAACCGGCGAAGAGGCCCAGAGCGAAATGCTGCAGGCGATTATGCACTCGATGGATAACGAGGCGAAGAACGACTATGTGACGGACTACCTGAAGCAGGATCCGTACCTGGTCAATATCTACGAAGGCTATGGCTTCGCGAAGGACTATGGCAGCGCCAGAGGTCATGCCTATACCCTCGACGACGTGCAGAAGACCGAGCGGCCCCACGCGAAGGCCAACTGCCTGACCTGCAAGACCCCGGACATGCATAAGATGATCGCAGAGCAGGGCGTGGGCGTATACTCGATGCCTTTTGAAGATGTCATGGCGCAGACGACCAACACGATTTCCTGCTATACCTGCCACGGAGCGGATGACGGGAACAACGGTCAGATGGTCGTGACCCACCAGTATGTGAACGAGGCGCTGGGGGAGAATGCTTCGGCGATCAACGCCGCTTCGCTTTCCTGCGGACAGTGTCACATCGAATACTACTTCACGCCGGAAGACAGCGAGGCGATGATGCCTTACCACAGCGTGGAGGAAATGACGCCTGAAGCGATCCTGGCCTACTATGACGGGATCGGGTTCTCCGACTGGGAGCAGCCCGGTACGGGCACGAAGATGCTCAAGGCCCAGCATCCGGAACTGGAAACCTGGATTCAGGGCAAGCACGCTTCAATCCTGAGCTGCGCGGACTGCCATATGCCGGTGAAGACCACCGAGAGCGGGATTCAATATCACGACCATCACCTAGTGAGTCCGCTGAGCAGCGAGGCCATCCTGAACAAGTGCGCAGAATGTCACGGCAGCGGCGAAGCGATTACCGCCCGGGTGCGCGAGATTCAGGCGAAGGTTACCGGACGGGAGACGGAGGTCGGCAACCGGCTGTCCGCCCTGAAGGACACGCTGACCAAGGCGGTGGAAGAAGGGAAGATGAGCGGGGAAGAGCTGGATGCAGTGCGGAAACTGCACCGGGAGGCTCAGTGGTTCTTTGACTTCGACTATGTGGAGAACTCCGAAGGCGCTCATAATTCCTCGCTGGCAATGCGCTGTCTGGATACCGCGGATGAGAAGATCACAGAGGCGCTGGGCCTGCTGGCGGCTGCCGGCGTGGAAGTGTCGGCGGATCTGACGGCTGGGAAACCCGAGGAAGAAGCATCCTCCGACGGCAGCGTCACCGAACAGGGCTTCGGCGGCGACGTGACGGTGCGCGCGGTACTGGAAGAAGACGGAACAATCAAGGAACTGATCATCGAAACCCCGAACGAGACCGACGGTCTGGGCAAGCGGGCTTCCGAGGCGGAGTTCATTGAGCAGTTTATCGGCAAAGCCGGTCCCTTCGCCTTCGGCGAGAACGGGGTCGAGGCGCTGAGCGGCGCCACCGTGACCTCCACGGCAGCCCTGACCGCCATCAACAAGGCGGCGGCAGGCGGAACCGCGACACCCGCGGAAGAAATACCCGCGGAGGCGAAGACCGAAGAGACCGCACCCGAGACAACGGAAGTGCCTGCGGAGGAGAAGACCGAGGAGGCCAGGACGGAAGAAACAAAGACGGAAGAGACCAAGACCGAGGAAACGAAGACTGAGGAAGCCAAGACCGAAGAGAAAACGGCGGAGACTGGCGCAGCAGACGGCCAGGTCTACGGCTCCTACCGCCTGACACAGGAGAATAATTTCAGCAAGGTGACCGTGATCATCGGCACAAAGAACGGGCAGATCATTTCCTGTAAAATCCAAAGTGAAGGTGAGCAGGACCTGCTGACGGACGAGATCCGGGATGAATGGGCGAAAGCAATTGTCGAAAACGGCAGCGCGACCCCGGACGCGATTACGGGCTCGACGCTGAAATTCTCGGCGCAGTCCGTGCAGGACGCAGTGACGGAGATCCTTGCACAGATAAACGGCGAAGTGCCGACGGAAACGACCGAAAAGACGGAAGCGCCCGCGGAGGAGAAGAACGAGGCCGAGCCGACAGCAGAGCCTGCGGCAGAGCCGACAGAAGAACCCACAGCGGAACCGGCGGAAGAATTTACAGTCGAGCCGATGGAAGAACCCACGGCCAAGCTGACGGAAGAACCTGCAGCTAAACCAACGGCAGAGCCCGCAAAGGAAGAAACTGCCGCGGAGGAAAAGGCTGAGGAGAAGCCCGCCGAGACTGAAAAAACGGTCCTGGTCTATGCCGGATACCGGGTGGACAAGGAGAATGACTTCAGCAAGGTGACCGTAATCGCTATAACAAAGGGTGGGGAACTGACAAATGTGAAGATCCTGTCTACAGGCGAACAGGATCTGCTGACGGACAAGATCCGGAGCGAATGGGCGCAGGCGATCCTGGAGAGCGGAAGCGCGGCTCCGGATGCCATCACCGGGGCCACGCTGAAGTTTTCAGCAAAGTCTGTACAGGAAGCCATGGAGGAGATCCTGAGCGGGGCAGCGATTCCCGGAAAGTAAGCGGAACAGTAAGAAACAAACATCACGGAGACCGCGGAACGCGACAGCATCCCCCGCGGTCTCCCTTGTATATGGGACAGAACTTTGATGAAAAAGATCGGTAGATTTCTTTCCTCCATGCCGTTTGCCATCGGCCTGCTGGTGCTTCTGGCGGCGATCTGCGCCATCAGTTCGACAATTACGCAGGGGCTGAGCTATGAGGCTTATGCCGCGCAATACGGCGAACGGACGGCCGGGCTGATCCTGGCGCTGAGGCTGGACGACGCGTTTCACAGCTGGTGGTTCATCGGACTGAGCGCCGTGCTCTGTTTCAACCTGCTATGCTGCAACCTGATCCGCCTGCCTTCGCTGCTGAAGCGAAACCGGGCTTTTTCAGACGCACAGCGGTGGATTGCATCCGGAGGGGAAGTGGAAGCTTACGGCAGCGAGCCCGGGAAGCTTTTCAAGGCGCTGGGTATGCCGGAGGCAAAAGAAACAGAGACCCCAGAAGGGAAGAAAGCGCTGTTTGCCGTGCGGCACCGGGCCGGACTCTGGGGCGCGTGGGTCTGCCATCTGGGTATCCTGCTGCTGATCCTCGGGTTTGCCCTGGGACAGATGACGGGACAGCAGTTCACGCTCTACGCTCTGCCGGGGCAGACAAAATCGCTGGGGGATACCGGATTACAGGTGACGGTGAATGACTTCCGGGCAGATCTGCGGGAGGACGGTTCAGCGGAACAGTTCACCGCGGACCTGACGGTGACGGATCCGGCAGCGGGTACAGAAGAAAACGGAACAGTCAGTGTGAACGCGCCGGCAACACTGTACGGATACAAATTCTTTCAGAATTCCTACGGCTGGGGCGCGGATGTCCGGATTACAAAGGACGGGGAGCCGCTTCAGACGGAAGCGCTCTGCGCGGGGGATTTTTTGCCGGTAAAAGACAAGCCGGAACTCGTCATATATTTCCAGGCTTTTTATCCGGACTACATCATGATTGAAGGCAGCGGCCCTACCACGCAGTCCATGCTGCCGAAGAATCCGGCGTACCTCTATCAGGTCTACTATCAGAAACAACTGCTGGGCATGAACGTCCTGCAGGGCGATGAAAAACTGACCATCGATGAGTATGCGGTAACCTTTGAGAATCCCCGGAACTACACCCTGCTGGCTGTAAAACGGGATCACTTTACCTGGCTGGTGCTCATCGGCGGCATAATCACGCTGCTGGGCCTTGTGCTGGCTTTTTACCTTCGGCCGGCAGTGGTTTGCGCGGTGCAGGAGGAAGACGGAAACTGGCGCGTGTACGCCCAGAGCGTTAAGGGCGGCGTGCTGTTCCGGGAAACATTCGAAGAAGCAACGAAGGAGACCGGATTTGTGATGAAGAACGAAAGGGATTCTTTACTTTGTTCGAAATGATACTGTGTGCACGGAATGACACCAAAACATGGGGGTATTGACCATGCTTCAGGCGGAGAATGTATTATTCACGATCGTGCTGATCGGCTATTTTGCCGCGACGATCCTGAACTTTGCTTTTGTGATTCTCAAAAAAGAAAAAATCGCGAAAGCGGCGCTAATACTGCAGACGGTGATTCTGGCTCTGCATACGGCAGTACTGGTGCTGCGCGGCATCGGAGCGAAGCGCTGGCCGATGACGAATCAGTATGAATTTGCGGTGAGCTTCGCCTGGGCGCTTTGCCTGGTGAGTCTGATCTTTATCCGGAAATATAAATTTCCGGTGCTGGGTGCTTTTGCAACTCCGCTGATTCTGCTCATGATCGGGTACGCATCCATGCAAAGTCGGGAAGTACGGGAGCTGATGCCCTCGCTGCGCTCAAGCTGGCTGGCTTTCCATGTTTCCACGGCGATTATCGCTTACGGTGCTTTCGGGGTCGCCTTCGTGCTGAGCCTGATTTTCCTTTTCCGTGGACGGATGAAGGAAGACGGGTTTTGGGACCAGCATATCCCGCAGCCGGAAAAACTGGACATGATCAGCTACCGCTGCGTTGCCCTGGGGATGCTGTTCCTGACGCTGACGATTCTGACCGGCGCGATCTGGGCGGAGCAGGCCTGGGGCAGCTATTGGAGCTGGGATCCGAAGGAAACCTGGTCCCTGGTAACCTGGATTATCTACGCAATCTATCTGCACCTGCGGCTGCGCAGGGGCTGGAAGGGAAAGGCAGCTGCATGGTTCGCGGTCATCGGCTTCGTGTGTGTGATCTTTACCTATATCGGGGTAAACACCTTCCTGCCCGGCATCCACAGCTATGCATAAAAGAATCTGAAATCAGCGATTCATCAGTTCTTCCACATCGGCAAGATCCGGCACGCTGCTGATTCCGCCGTGCTTCTGGGTAGAGAGGCTGGCGGCAGTACAGGCAAAACGGACAATACTCCAAAGATCGTCTTCTGTGAGGTCGGCGATCTTTTTGCCGCATTTGATGAACTGACTCATGGCGCTTCCGCCGAAGATGTCGCCGGCGCCGGTTGTATCCACAACCCGAATGCCGGAAGGACTGGACACCGTGACGGAACAGTTCTTCGTGGCGGCATAGCACCCTTTGGGTCCCAGGGTGGCATAGACCAGCGTGACGCCATATTCCGCCAGCAGCTTCTTTGCGCCTTCTTCCGGGGATAGGCTCCAAAGCCAGCTGATTTCCTCATCGCTGATCTTGACGATATCGGCCTGGTGGAGGGCCCACTCGATGGCGGCTTTCGCATCTGTTTCACTCTTCCACAGGGGTTTGCGCAGATTGGGATCCAGGCTGATCAGCATACCTTTGCTACGGGCCAGCTCGATGGCCCGTCGGGTGGCGGAGGCGGCCGGCTCATCCGTCAGCGAGAGGGTGCCGAAATGGAACACCTTCGCGTCGGAAAAGAGTGATTCATTGATCTCTTCCGGCGTGATACGGGTATCGGCACCGGGCTTGCGGGCAAAGCTGAAATCCCGGTTGCCGGACTCATCCAGGGAGACAAATGCCAGGGTGGTGAAATAATCCGGATCCACGAGGATACCACTGCTGTCGATCCCGGCATCCTGCATTGTACGGACCAGGAGACGGCCGAACATATCGTCCCCGACTTTGCTGATCATGGCAGTCCTGCATCCGTATTTGGACATGGCAGCAAGAAAGTTGGGCGGCGCACCGCCGGGATTGGCTGAAAGGACGGGGTAACCTGCTTCGTTGACGGAATGGGGCGCA